>OHEG01001285.1_pt1 | contig 10118 bp, 8 predicted proteins | sample 1567181 | NCBI WGS metagenome assembly OHEG01 (sample SAMEA3879534, study PRJEB24766) | human gut metagenome | biome: human-associated habitat; feature: feces | place: USA | collected 1985/1987 | reverse complement strand
GGAAGACTGTGAACATATTCGGCGACGATTACGATACTCGCGACGGTACATGCGTGAGGGATTACATACATGTGTGCGACCTCGCATCGGCCCATGTGCTGGCTGCTGAGTATCTTATGAACGGCGGCAAAAACGACGTGTTTAACCTTGGAAACGGCGTGGGCTTTACCGTAAGGGAGATAGTGGATGCGGCGGAAAAGGTAGTAGGTAAGCCCATAGCGTGCGAGATTGCATCCCGCAGGGCGGGCGACCCCGCGCAGCTTGTAGCTTCCAGCGAAAAGGCTAAGACAGTGCTTGGCTGGAAGCCCAAATACGACGATATAGATACAATAATCTCCACGGCGTGGCGCTGGCACAGCTCCCACCCCTGCGGCTACAGAGCCTGATGAGGCGGCATATGGATGAAGAGTATCACTTTTCCGCTCCCGGACGTGTAGAGATAGGCGGCAACCATACCGATCATCAGCACGGCCGTGTGCTTGCAGCCGCCATAAACCTCGAGTCAAAGGCCATAGTGCGCAGGAACTGTGAGGGTAAAATACGCGTGATTTCAGAGGGATATGACCCTGTAGAGATAGACGTATGGGATCTTGGGGTGCACGAGGAGGAGAAGAACACCACCGCGGCGCTGATACGGGGCGTAGCATCGGCATTTACAGAGTGCGGCTGTAAGCTTGGCGGTTTGGATGCGAAGGTAAGCTCCACGGTGCTGCCCGGCTCCGGCCTTTCCAGCTCCGCGTCATATTCGGCGATACCGGAGGAGCTGCATAGGGTCTGCGGCGTTTTCGGCAAGGAATATCTTCGTGATGTGGACGAGGCGGAGTTTTACCGCAGGCTGCCCGAGGTAAGGGCAGCGGCGGGCGGCAGGGCCGTCCTTCGGGCGATGCACATATTCGACGACAACAGGCGCGTAACGGAGCAGACGGAGGCGCTCAGGAGCGGGCGCTTTGACAGCTTCCTGAGACTGGTCAATGAATCCGGTGAATCGTCATGGAAGTACCTTCAAAACGTGATCCCCTCAGGCAGCAGCGAGCATCAGGAAATGGCTTTTGCCATAGCCCTCTGCAAAAAGCTGCTGAACGGCCGCGGCGCCGTGCGGGTACATGGCGGAGGCTTCGCAGGCACCGTGCTTGCCTTTGTGCCAAACGGGGAGTTTGAGGCATTCAAGGGGCGGCCGGAAAGCATACTCGGCAGCGGCTGCTGCCATAGGCTGAGGATAACGGGGTAACGAGATCAATGATGTGAAAATAAACCGGCCGGCGTATTTTACGCCGACCGGTTTATTTGGTTGGTATCGTTTCTTGCTATTGGTTCAAATCGTTATTCTATTATCGGGAGGATAACACGGCTGCAATGATCGCCGCCGCTATATACCGTCTGCTCTGCCACGACCTTATCAACGTCGTCTACAATGGGGAGGCCGGTATTTGTGTTGCAGAAGATCGAGTTGTCCGCGCCGGAGGCGACCTCCACCCTTATCCGATGGCCTACTTCGAATCTGTTTGATATCCAGGTCATCGGTATTTCATATCTTACTATCTCGCCGGGCAGCAGCAGCTTGGGCTCGATAAAGGACTTGCGGAACTTGGCTCTTACTATGCCGTCGCACATGCGTATCGAGTTGCCGGCCTGGTCAAGATCGGTTATCCTGACCACCCAGTCGGTATCCTTGGCGCTGGATGCAGCATAAAGTATCGCAACAGGCTCACCGGCGATGGTGACGGCCTCCTTCAAGGGCTCCGTGGTATACACCAGCACGTCATCTCTCAGCTCGACATCTTTATAATTCTCAGGCACCAGGCACTCATTTTCGCTCACGTCGATGAGGAACGGAGTAGGGTCGTCGGGATCGTACACATAATGATCCTCGCCTGCGGCCACCGGGCGATCAAAGGTCAATGCTCCGCCGCCATCGGCGGAGGCTCCGTCCCCCGATGAGAGATACAGGTTCTTTTCCACGGCACACTTAGGCGGCCACTCGGTATCCTTGTGCCAGCGATTTTCGCCGATCACAAAATAATCCACAGGTTCCTCGCGGTCTATTCCGTTGTCCACGCCCTTGAGGAAGTGATCATACCAGCGCATATACATGCAGAACATGTCATAGCGCACGGCATCCGGGCCATAATTGATATTGTGAATGTCCCGGGATACGTTCATCTTGTGCATCCATGGGCCGCATACGAGCTTTTGATTCTTGCGCCCGTTTCGCTTATTCATATCCCATATCTGCATGCTGCCCGGGCCGACGTCGTCATACCAGCCGGTAACATACAGCGCAGGAAGGTCAATTTTGTGCTGATTTACCAGGAAATTTCCCCTGTGCCAGTAACCGTCATAATATTCGTGCTCCATCCACTCGTTCCAAAAAGGATTTTCATTTCCAGTGGCCACAAGGGGTATATCCCTTATCGGACGGTGCTTAAGCACCTGATCCCAGTCATCCCTTACCCTGTCTTCTGGAGCAAAATTCTTGTTTCGCATAGAGTTAATCCACGCCATGGTTCCCGGGGACAGAACACCCGCCCTGTGCGGAAAATCGAACAGCGGAACACCGCCGGTAACCATGCTTATACTGGCTTTGAAGTGGGGGTTTCCGCTGGCCGCCGCCTGCCACTGGACGATTGACAAGTAAGACGGGCCAATCATGCCCACGCCACCATCGCTCCATTCCTGTGCTGCTATCCAGTTCAGTGTGTCGTCCCCGTCGTCCTTTTCGTTTATTATAGGCTGCCACAGACCCTCGGACAACTCGCGCCCTCTGGTATCCTGGGCGACCACGGCATAGCCGTAATGCACATAGGCAAAGTACATGTCGGTATTGAGCTTATTATAGCAGGTGCGAATAAGCACCGTGGGAAACTTCTGCCCCGCCTTGCGCTGTGTCGGCAAATAGATGTCCGTTGCAAGGCGCACCCCATCCCGCATGGGTATCATTTCAGTGCCTATGAACTCCATGCCATACTCGGGCTTTGACAGAAGCGGATCCTCCATAGCGGCTTGAGGTGTAGCGGCTTCCCAGCCATCCTCCACCAACAGGCCTATGTAGTGGCGCTCATTATCTATTGCGGCAACAATTTTACCCTCAGAAACGAGAAAGTCCAAAGGATACCAGCCGCTATGCTGCACATAGCGCTCTACCCGCAGTTGTTTTCCATTTATCTCGGCAATATAGTCGTCCGCCTTTTCATGCCCATCGGGTATGGCTTCGCGTTGTACGGCAGCGACAGCCTCCGCGATACGCCTATCCAGCTCTGCGTTGAATGGCTCCATGGGCAGAGAAAACTCTCTTTCCGGTCCAAATTCCATGGTCTTTATGTCGCGAGGCACGCAATACACCTTCTCACCGGATATGCGGAATTTTGCCAGCACCACACCGGAGCGGTAATACGTGAAATTTCTAAATCCCATGATGCTTCCTCCTATTTATCTGCATAGAAGCAGGACACAAAGTGGCCCGGCGTTATCTCCCTAAGCTCCGGTACGCCCTGATGGCACTGTTCGGCGGCGTACTTGCAGCGCCCCGCGAAACGGCACTCCTCCTTCGGGTTGATTGGAGACTTTATTTCGCCCTGCAAAATTTCCCGCTTTCTGTTTCTGCTGCTGAGCTTGGGGATAGGTATGGCCTCCAGCAGCGCCCTGGTGTAGGGATGCATCGGGTTTTTGAACAGCTCGCTCTTTGGGGCTTTCTCCACCATCTTGCCGAGGTACATGACCATGATATCATCCGATATATGCTTAACCACGCTAAGGTTATGCGTTATGAACATGTAGGTAAACCCTCGTTCCTTCTGCAGGTCCTGCATAAGGTTCAATATCTGTGCCTGAATGGATACATCAAGAGCAGATACGGGCTCATCGCACACGATAAACTTTGGTGACACAGAAAGGGCCCGCGCAATGCCTATGCGCTGGCGGCGGCCGCCATCCAGCTCGTGAGGATAGGAGTTTATCATCCTCTCCGCAAGGCCTACGGTATCCATCAGCTCCCTGACCTTTTTATCTATCTCAGCGCTCTTGCATATTTTGTTTACGATAAGCGGCTCGGCGATGAGCTCGCCTACGCTCATGCGGGGATTGATGGATTCATAGGGATCCTGGAAAATGATCTGCATGCTTTTACGCATGGCTCTCATCTCCGCCTTGGAATACTTGAGGACATCCTCTCCCTCGAACAGCACTTCGCCTTCGGTGCTGTCGATAAGCCTGAGTATGACCCTGCCGAGGGTAGATTTGCCACAGCCGGACTCTCCCACAACACCCAGCGTCTTCCCCTTCTCGATATTAAAAGACAGATCATCCACGGCATGCAGCAGGCCATGGGGGGTATTAAAATACTTTTTTAAACCTCTAACTTCCAGAATGTTGTCTGCCATGACGCTATTCCTCCTTTTCGGCAACCTTGGCCATGTGACATTGTACAAAGTGGCCAGAGGATACTTCTACATTTGCGGGCTGCTCTTTTTTACATCTTTCTGTGGCATAGGGACAGCGGGGATGGAACTTACAGCCTTTGGGAAGGTTTACGGGGTCGGGCATCAATCCGTTAATCGGTGTAAGCCTTTCCTGCTCATCCTCCAGATTGGGAACCGAGTCGAACAGGCCTATAGTATAGGGATGCTGCCTTGCTCCGTAGATATCCTCGACCGTACCGGATTCCACTATCTCCCCCGCATACATTATGGCTACTTTGCTGCACATTTCCACGACTATACCCAGGTCGTGGGTAATTAGTATCATCGAGGTGTTGCGTTCGCGCTTCAGCTCCTCGATCATGTGCAGTATCTGCGCCTGAATGGTCACGTCCAATGCAGTGGTGGGCTCGTCCGCAATGAGGAGCGAAGGGTTGCAGGCCAGTGCTATCGCTATAACTATGCGCTGCTTCATTCCGCCGGAAAACTGATGGGGATATTCGTCCTTGCGGTCTGGCGGGAGGCCCACGCTTTTCATTATCTCATCAACGGTCTTTTCCGTTTCTTCCTTGCTCTGGTCGCGATGAAGGCTTATGACCTCCGCGATCTGCTCACCAACCCGTTGAAGAGGGTTAAGGGCGGTCATGGGATCCTGAAATATCATCGCTATCTGGCTGCCGCGGATCTCGAACATATCCTTTTCCGGCAGGCTCAGCAGGTTCTGACCGTTGAAAATTATTTCGCCGTTAAGCACTTCGCCGGTACGCTTGGGCAGCAGCCTCATTATGCTGAGGGCGGTGGTGGTTTTGCCCGCGCCCGTTTCGCCGACGAGGCCCAGTGTCTCACCCTTCTCCAGGGAAAGGCTCACATGGTTTACGGCCTTTACCACCTCGTCATACGCGTGGTAGCAGACCGACAGATCCTTTATTTCGAGGAATTCATTTTTGGTTTCCATTTTATGTCCTCCTTACTTCAGCCTGGGATCAAGCGCATCTCTCAAGCCGTCGCCCAGCAAATTCAGCGACAGGACCGTTACCATGATGCAAAGGCCGGGATATATGACCTGAGAAGGCATAGTCCTTATGACCTCTCTGCCTTCTGATAACATCTGACCCCACTCGGGAAGGGGAGGCTCTATGCCCAGACCCAAGAAGCTGAAGCCTGCGGCTGCGATTATTATCTCTCCCACGCCAAGGGTAGCCTGAACGATCAACGGGCCTATGGCATTCGGGATGATATTTTTGCAGATAATGCGCAGGTCGCCAGTGCCTATTGCCCTGGCAGCCTCTATATACTCCTTGCTTCGTATGGAAAGCACGGACGAGCGTATTATACGGGCATAAATAGGCACGTATGATACGGCCACGGCTATCATCAGGTTTACGATGCTGGAGCCGAGGGCCGCGATAACCGCTATTGCAAGCAAAACGGAGGGCAGACCGAGGAAAACATCCATAATACGCATTATGATGTTGTCCAGCTTGCCGCCGTAAAATCCTGCCGCCGCACCTATGAGGCCTCCAACCGCCAGCGCCGAAAGCGCCGTCACAATGCCTATGGTAATAGAGATGCGTCCGCCAAATATTAGCCTTGCCAATGTGTCGCGGCCATAATTATCCGTGCCGAGCAAATGCTCTGCGCTTGGGGCCTGCAGCTTTTCGGAAATATTCTGCTGGATGACCCTTGCATCATAATCCATGTACAGTGGGGCTGAAAAGCATATGAGCACGATCAGGCAAAAAACAGCTAACCCTACCATAGCCTGCTTGTTTTTCTTTAGCCGCAGCCAAACCTCCTGCGCTTGACTTCTTTTTTTAGTGCCGCTTGCAGCGGCGGCCTTTTTCGTCATATCCAAACTCCTCCCCCTTAATCGCGAATACGAGGATCAACATAGGTATATAGGATATCTACAATTAAGTTGACTAGGCTGAACGCCAACGCAATGACGATGACGGACGCCAGTACAACAGGATTGTCTTTTTGTCGTATAGCGGTAATTATTTGTGTACCCATGCCTGGCAGGCCGAAAACGGTCTCGGTAACCACCGCCCCGCCCAAGCTGGAGCCAAATGCGGTACCCACCACTGTAATAACGGGAATGATGGCGTTTTTCAGCGCATGCCTGAAGACGACCCTCTTTTCCGTGGCGCCCTTTGCGCGGGCGGTACGGATAAAGTCCTGACGTACCACCTCCAGCATGCTGGAGCGAGTCATGCGCATGATCGTGGCGCAGTTTATAAAGCCGAGGGTAATGGAAGGCAATATGAGCCATTTCACTCCCTCATACCCGCTGGAGGGCAGCCATCCTAAATTCAAGGAGAACAGCAGCATTAGCAGCATGCCGAGCCAAAACGCGGGAATTGATGCCATCAACAGCGCAAAGATTACCGAAAAGGCGTCAATAATGGAATACTGCTTTACTGCCGACAGGATGCCGACAGGTACGCCTATCAACACCGCTATCAGCATTGTAAAGGTCGTAAGCTGCAGTGTCAGCGGGAATCTCAGCTTGATTATATCCCAAACCGGCATGCGAAGCTGATAGGAATTTCCGAAGTCGCCGTGTATGGCATTTTTTATATAGTTGAAAAGCTGCTGATAATAGGGAAGATCCAATCCCAGCTCATGCCTCAAGGCTGCCACCTGCTCCTCCGGCGCGCGATCGCCCAGTATAAGTTTTGCGGGATCCCCGGGAGAGAAATACATGATCGTAAATACCAAAAAAACGATACCGATTAGTACCGGAATAAGGTATATGATTCGTTTTGAAATATATTTCAGCAAGTTTAGCCCTCCTTTTTTACGGTGCCTTCAATTTAATTTCGCTGTTGTCGCTGAAACGGTTTTTTACACTATCAGGCATGAAGGAGCACTGTTAAAAGGCGCTCCTTCATGAAGCTCTGAATACTTATTGGTTCAAGGTCCAGGTCGCTACGGGGAAGTAGCAGTTATCAACGATCTCGATGCCGTCGATGTTCTTGTTGGCTCCTACGATCTCATTGGGGAAGAGGAGGCATATTATAGGCATATCCTCATGGCCCAGCTCCACAATCTGCTTATACAGCTCTACGCGCTCGGCGGCATCCAGAGTCTGGCTTGCCCTCTCGATCATTTCGTCCATTGCGGAGTTGCTGTAAACATGGTCATAGTTGAAGCCGCCGTTGGTATGGTAAAGATAGGTTACCATATTGTTGGTATCCGACCAGTTAAGGGTACCCAGTGCAAACTCAAAGTTAACCTTGTTGAGATTGTCGCTCCAAGCAGCCTTTTCAAGCTGTTCAACGGACACGTCGATGCCTATCTGCGCCAACTGGTTCTGCATTATCTGCGCTATCTTCATGGAAACCGCATTATTGCTGTTTACCATCAGTTTGCAGGAGAAACCATCAGGATATCCCGCTTCCACCATCTTGGCCTTTGCAGCATCGAGATCATACTCGTTAAAGGGTATGCTGTCGTTGTAGCCGAGGTGCAGGCTGTTCAAGGGCGCGTTTGCAATGGTGCCGATGCCGTTCAGGGCGCCGTCCAGCAGGTCCTGTTTGTTGATCGCATAGTTTATGGCCTGACGGACTTCCTTGATGTTCCAGGGCGCATTGTTCTTGTTGAAGCATACATAATGGATAGTATAGCTGGGAGCCTGGTAAAGCGCAAGGTTTTCATCGTTCTCTATAGTTCCGATGTCGTTCACAGTCAGCGCAGGGATAAAATCGACCTCACCGTTCTGCAGGGAGATGACGGCAGTGTTGGTATCCGGCTGAATTTTGAAGTTTATCTCCTTGATGTCGGGCTCTGCGCCATAATACTGATCATTGTAGACAAACTTAAAGGCCTGTCCGGGGATATATCCGCCCTCCAGCTTGTAGGGGCCGGTACCAACGGGCTTATACATAAAGTCGCTGCCTGCGGTAATGGCTTCCTCGCAGCAGATACCGAAATAGATACCGCCGACCAGTGTCAGGAAGTCCGCAAACGGATAGTTGAGATGTGCAACAAAGGTGTGCTCATCGGTAGCCTCAACGGACTTGATGGGTGCAGCATAGTAGGAAGTATAGGGCTCGGTCATTACCCTGTTGAATGTATAAACAACGTCGTCTGCGGTCAGCAGCTTGCCGTTGTGGAAATATACATCGTCGCGGAGCTTAAACGTGTAGGTCAGCCCGTCCTCGCTAATTTCCCAGCTCTCAGCTATATCAGGCTTTATCTCGTTGGAGGTGCCGCCTTTGCTTTCTACCAGCATACTGAACAATTGGGTCTCTACCATCAGGGAGTGGCCATCCGTTGTCGTCGCGGGGTCAAGGCTGGCAGGGGAAGAGAGCAGGGAGAAAGTGACGGACTTTTCTCCGCTGTTTACGGTTGTGCCTTTGCCCGAGCTGCAGCCTGCTACAAGGCTTGCCACTGCAAGCAGCGACAACACGAGTGCAATCAATTTTTTCATCTTTTTTCTCCTTTTCTTTTTTCTTTAATCGATGCTTTTATGATGTAAAGCCGATTTTTAATCTATTATCAAACCAGCACGTCCCGATATACTCTGAGGAAGTTCTCCGCGTATATCTTCCTCAGCATTTCCTCCGTATATCCATGCTTCAGAAGCTCCTCGGTAAACTCCGGTATATCCCCGTGGCTGGCAACGATATCCACGACCTTCTGCTTTATCCCATTCACCGTTATGTATGCATCCGGAAGTATCATCTGAGCTATGTCGAAGCCTAAGCCCACATGCTCTATACCGGCAACATTCACCAGATGGTTTAAATGCTCTATCAACATTTCCATGCTTGCGTTGCCTTCTCTGTCGCTTACCAGCACGCTGCATCCATTGAGCCCTATGACTCCGCCGCTGTCCGCAATGCGCCGCAGCAGTGTATCGTCGATGTTCCTCAACGTTGGATTCAGTGCGCGGCAGTTGCTGTGGCTGGCTATGACGGGTCCCTTGACGATATCCAGCACATCCTTCGTTCCGGCATCGTTCAAATGCGATACGTCTATCAGCATGTGGAGCTCCTGTGCTTTTTCCACAAGCTCTACGCCAAAGTCAGTCAACCCGGCCCCGATATTGTGCGGGCTGTTTGTGTACATGGCACCGTCACAGGCCAAGTTCCTCCGGGCATGTGCAAGCCCTATTCCCCTTACACCCGATTCATAAAAGAAATCCAGAAGCTCGACATTTCTCCCCAGCGGTTCTATCCCCTCAAAGGACATGATAATAGCCGGCTTCCCTTCTTTTCTCGCCTTTTCTATTTCCATGGCGGAGGTACACACGGAAAACAGGTCAGGCGACTCCTTCATCTCTGCCTGCAATGCCGCGATCTGGTTACATGCCTGCCTCAGCGCGCTGCCGCTGACGCTGTTTTCATCTACATATACAGCGCTTACCAAAACCTGGACCCCGCCCCGCCTCAATTCCGGCATAAGCTCTGTCTCTATTATTTTTCGCTTTCCCTTTTGCCGTTCTTGCTGTAGAAACATACCCAAGTCATAATGTGCATCCACCACAGGTATCTGGGGTATATTGCGCCCGACCTTGCTGCTTTCCATTTTTTTCTTCTCCTGCCTCTGTGTTATACTTGCTTTGTTCACTGATATACGATGTCTGCGTTGCCGTTAATTAACTATATGTTAATTAACCGTATTTTAATCGTGATTTTTATATTTGTCAATATTAAATTATTTCACTATTTTGTCTCATCCGATGTGCAATACTCGCCT
>OHEG01001279.1_pt1 | contig 10148 bp, 5 predicted proteins | sample 1567181 | NCBI WGS metagenome assembly OHEG01 (sample SAMEA3879534, study PRJEB24766) | human gut metagenome | biome: human-associated habitat; feature: feces | place: USA | collected 1985/1987 | reverse complement strand
TTTTGATTACACAACCTAAAATGAATGGTAAGCAATTGGGTGAGTTTCATTTCAGTAGTATGTATGGTGTGAATGTGACCCGTGTCAACCGTTCAGGTATGGATATTTTCGCTTCACGTAACTTGACCTTGCAGGTAGGTGACCGTGTAATGGTGGTAGGTCCTCAGGATGCGGTGGAACGTGTTGCCAATTTGATGGGTAACTCATTGAAACGTTTGGATCATCCTAATATCGTGACTATTTTTGTGGGTATTTTCCTGGGTATTTTCTTTGGTAGTCTGCCTATTGCGTTTCCAGGTATTCCTACTCCGGTAAAATTGGGTTTGGCCGGTGGTCCGTTGATTGTATCTATTTTGATAGGTCGTTTCGGATATAAATTGAAATTAGTGACTTATACCACTATGAGTGCCAATTTGATGTTGCGTGAAATTGGTATTGCTTTGTTCCTTGCCAGTGTGGGGATAAAGGCTGGTGCGAATTTTGTGAATACGGTTGTCGATGGAGATGGTTTGTTGTATGTGGGTTGTGGTTTCCTTATTACAGTTATACCTTTATTAATAATGGGAGCGGTTGCACGCTGGCATTACAAGATGAATTATTTCATGTTGATGGGGCTTATTGCAGGTAGTAACACAGATCCCCCCGCATTGGCGTATTCTAATCAGACAGCAGGTAATAATGCTCCGGCGGTAGGTTATTCTACTGTGTATCCGGTGTCCATGTTCCTTCGTATTCTGACTGCCCAATTATTGATATTAATATTGGCAAGCTGATATTGGTAAAAAGTATAAAAACAATAAAGTATAAAACTTGTAGGAGGGGGTGTCAAAAAAATGGTAGCTTGAATCATTTTTTTGACGCACCCTCTTGCTGATTAAAAGAATAAATATGATTTCAGTAGATGGATTGACCGTTGAGTTTGGCGGTACCACCTTGTTTAGTGACATATCTTTTCAGATAAATGAGAAAGACCGTATTGCCTTGATGGGGAAAAATGGTGCGGGCAAGTCTACCTTATTAAAGATCTTGGCTGGTGTGCGGCAACCTAGTCGTGGAAAGGTGTCGGCTCCTAAGGATTGTGTGATAGCTTATCTTCCCCAGCATCTGATGACAGAGGATGGGCGTACTGTATTCGAGGAAGCTTCTCAGGCATTCGCGCATCTTCATGCTATGGAGGCAGAAATAGAAGCCATAAATAAGGAACTTGAAACACGTACCGATTATGAAAGTGATTCATATATGGAGTTAATCGAGAAGGTTTCTGCCATGAGTGAGAAGTTTTATTCCATTGATCTTACTCATTTTGAAGAAGATGTGGAAAAGGCTTTGCTGGGACTTGGTTTTATGCGTGAGGACTTCAATCGCCCTACCAGTGATTTCAGCGGTGGCTGGCGTATGCGTATTGAGTTAGCTAAATTATTGCTCCAGAATCCGGATGTATTATTGTTGGATGAGCCCACCAACCATCTTGATATTGAATCCATCCAGTGGTTGGAGGATTTCTTGGTCAATAGTGCCAAAGCGGTAATTGTCATCAGCCACGACCGTAAATTTGTAGATAATATCACGACCCGTACCATTGAAGTAACGATGGGACGTATCTATGATTATAAAGTGAATTACTCCCAATATCTGATATTGCGTAAAGAACGTCGCGAGCAACAGATGAAGCAATATGAGGAGCAGCAGAAGATGATACAGGAAACCAAGGATTTCAAAGGAACTTATAGCAAAACTTTGCAAGTGCAGAGCCGTGTGAAGATGCTTGAGAAATTAGAATTGGTTGAAGTGGACGAAGAAGATACCTCAGCATTGCGGTTGAAATTCCCGCCTTCTCCGCGAAGTGGAAATTACCCGGTCATTATGGACGGGGTAGGAAAGACCTATGGTGATCATGTGGTTTTCAAGAATGCCTCATTGACCATCGAGAGAGGGGATAAAGTGGCTTTTGTGGGCAAGAACGGTGAAGGTAAGTCTACTTTGGTAAAATGTATCATGCGTGAGATAGAGCATGAAGGGACTTTGACGCTGGGACACAATGTGCAGATTGGTTATTTTGCTCAGAATCAAGCCTCTTTGTTGGACGAGAACCTCACGGTCTTTCAAACGATAGATGATGTGGCGAAAGGGGAGATCCGTAATAAAATACGAGACTTGCTGGGTGCATTTATGTTTGGCGGCCCCGAAGCTTCCATGAAGAAGGTGAAAGTGCTCAGTGGTGGAGAACGTACTCGTCTTGCCATGATCAAACTATTGTTAGAACCGGTGAATCTGTTGATTTTAGATGAGCCTACCAATCACTTGGATATGAAAACCAAAGATATCCTGAAACAAGCTTTGATGGATTTTGACGGTACATTGATTGTTGTATCTCATGATCGTGACTTTTTGGACGGATTAGTGACGAAAGTGTATGAATTTGGGAATAAAAAGGTAAAAGAACATCTTTGTGGTATCTATGAGTTCCTGGAAACAAAGAAAATGGAAAGTTTGCAGGAGTTGGAAAAATAAATTAGCTTTGTATCTGTTAACTTTGGATTGGATGTGGAGATGCAAACAATTTCTATAGATATAAATAAAGTACAAAAAGGAGACGAGACGGAGTTTCGTCTTCTTTTTAATCTTTTCTATCCTCGTCTGATGTCTGTAGCTTGCCGTTTTGTGCCTGAACATATTGCCGAAGATATTGTACAAAGTGTCTTTGTCATGTATTGGGAGCAGAAGTCCGCTTTGATACCCAATGCCATTCATTCTTTCCTTTATAAATGCACACAGAATAATTGCCTGAATTATCTGAAGCACCAAGCTGTTGTGCTGGGGCATGAGGAGGAGGTACGTCTGGCGGAAGAACGCATGGCCTTTCAGCTGGCAGGATCGGATGCCAATGAATTGTGGAATGAGGTGGTTGAGCGTGATATCCGGAAATTGTTGAAAGCTTCCATCTCTAAATTACCTCCTAAATGTCGTCAGGCTTTCGAATTGTCTTACTTTAAAGAGATGACTTATAAAGAGATAGCGGAGGCTATGCATATTTCATCCCGTACGGTGGAAGAACATGTACAGAAAGCCACAAAATTCTTGAGAGAGGATTTGAAGGAGGTATTGTTCTGTCTGTTGTTTTTGCTTCGTTAATACCTTCATGCAGGCTTTTTCTGGAGTCTGTAAAAAATAAAATGCAAAAAAAGCATTTTTTTTTCTTTTTAACCCCGTAGTTCCTTCTAGGTTAATTGTCTTAATAATGAAAGACAATAAAGAAAGTAAATGAAGGACGAAATTTTAATTCGATATATCAATAAGCATTGTACTGCAACCGAAGAAAAAGAGATTTTAGAGTGGTTGAAAGAGAAAGATAACCGTCAGCGTTTATTTGAGCTGGAGCAAATCTGGGGACTGAAAGCTGAAATGCGTTTTTCGGATAAAGGACGTATGGATGAAGCTTATCGGCAACTGAGCAGACAACTTGGCTTGAGTGGGCAGATAGAGAAAAGAGAGAAACCGATACAGAGATTTACCGTCAGGGAATGGTGGAAGTATGCGGCTGTGTTGGTTGCTGTTTGTCTTTTTGCGACAAACTTGTTCTATATCACGAAAGAGGAACCGGAAGCATACAATACGGTAGTGGTTCCGAAAGGCCAACGGGTTTCTTTATTGCTGAGTGACGGGACAACAGTCTGGCTGAACGCTGAGAGCCGTTTTTCTTATCCGGCTAAGTTCTCGGAAAAATATAGAACGGTCACATTGGAAGGAGAGGGCTATTTTGAGGTGGCACATAATCCCAAATGTCCGTTTACGGTGAAATTGCCGATGTTGAATATCAGGGTGTTGGGTACAAAATTTAATGCAAAAGCCTATTTGGATGAACCGAGTTGGATTACTTTGAAAGAAGGTTCGGTAGAAGTATCAACCTTAGATGACAGAAGTAAGGAAAGAATGTCGCCCAATGACCAGGTATATTACACCGTTAGTGATGGCTTGGTGTTAATAAGGAATTCGGCGCAGGCAAATGTGGATAGTTGGACTACTGGTGACCTGAGATTCGACAATAAGACTTTGAAAGAAATGGCAAAGGTTATAGAACGTCGGTATGATGTGAAAATCAGGATTATGGATAGTTCGCTGGTTGAAGAATATTTCACTTGCCATTTTAGGAAAGACTTGACCATAGCCCAGGCGATGGAATTGTTGAAAGAAACCAGACGGGTGGATTATAGAATTGAAAAGAAAACGGTATACCTATATAAAAAATAACAGTATGTGAAACTTTGAAAAACAACGGATGCCTATGAAGTAAAACCTTTGCAAAAAATGAAGGGTCGAAGACGCACCACCATCTTTCGACCCGGATTAATGAGTAACCTTATAATTTATTACAAATGTATGGATAATATTATGAAATGCACGCCATTGGGTGAGCAAAAATCACTATGGCTACGAAAAACATTGTTAATTATGAAATTCTTTGTTCTTTTTCTATTATTGGGAACTGTCCCGTGTTGGGCAGGCATCGCTTATTCACAGAATGTGAAGATGTCTTTGGACATGGAAAATACTACGGTGCATGACGTGATTAATGCTATTGAGAAAAAAGGAAATTTCTATTTTACCTATAATCTGAATCAAGTCAATGTCAATAGAAAAGTATCCATTAAAGTAGAAAATAAAACGATTAACCAGATTTTAGATCGGTTATTTTCAAAATCAGGTATCGATTATAAAATAGAAAATCGTCATATTGTATTATATAAGCAAGCAACTCCCGAAGTAGAAGCAGTGAAACAACAGAAATCTATAAACGGTATTGTAGCCGATGAGCAGGGTGAACCTATCATTGGTGCCAGTGTATTGGAAAAAGGTACTACAAACGGTACGATTACTGATTTGGATGGTCGTTTTACTTTATCTATCGGTAAGGGAACTGAATTGATTGTTTCTTATGTAGGTTATACCACAAAGACCGTGAAAATAGGTAATCAGTCTACTATAAAAATTGTATTAATAGAAGATACCAAGACATTGGATGAGGTGGTTGTAATTGGTTATGGTACACAGAAAAAGTCTGATGTTTCAGGTTCGGTAACATCAGTATCGGGTGATAAACTGTCTAAGATTCCTACTGCAAATGCAGAGATGGCATTGCAAGGTATGGCTCCGGGTTTGTCGGTAAACTTTGGCAGCGGTGCTGCTGGTTCTTCTGCCACTTTGCAGGTACGCGGTGTGACTTCTTGGAAAGATGATGATGGCGAGAACAGTGAAAGTAACGGTCCACTAGTGATTATCGATGGTGTTCCGGGTAATATGTCTTATCTTAATCCTGAAGATATTAAATCGATTTCCGTATTGAAAGATGCTGCTACTGCCGCTATCTATGGTTCACGTTCGGCAGCTGGTGTTATTTTGATTGAAACACATCGTGGTACGATGAATTCAGCTCCGAAGATTACTTTTTCCGGTTATTGGGGGTTGAGTGCCATGCCGAAGCGTCTGGAAGTTTGTAATTCAGCTGAGTTTATTAAAGTACGTAAGATGGCATTAACAAATGCAGGTACGGATGAAAGCCGCTGGCCTAAATATATCAGCGAGTACGAGAGAGACCCGAGTCAGTTTGCTGATACTGATTGGCAGAAAGAGTATTATCAACGTGGTTTTACACAAAAATATAACATTGGTTATACGGCAGGTAGTGCTAATTCCAATGTGTCTCTTTCTGCTTTCTATAGTAAGACGGACGGTGTGACTATTGCTACCGGAGATGAAAAGTTCGGTTTCCGTTTAAACTCTGATGTTACCCGTGGTAAGTTTAAAATGGGTGAATCTGTAAGCTATAGCCGTTGGTCGGCCGATTTGGAATCCAATTCGGGTTTCTCTTCCATTTATCAGGTGACGAATATGGAGCCGTTAGCGTTCCTTTATGATGAGAACAACGATGGTGGTTATGGTGGTGCCATCTCTGGTATGGGTATGTCTGATGCCGGTAATCAGGTTGCTTTTAATAAATTGATTGATAATACAAGCTCTACCGATTATATCGCAGCTTCCGGCTATTTGCAGTACGAGCCGATTAAAGGGCTTATCGTGAAATTCAATGCCAGCCGTAATATGTACTTTAGCAAATCTCGTCTTTTTACACCTACCTATGAGATTGGGGCGGCCAAACGAAACACGATGGCTAGTTTATCTGAATCACGTTCGCAGACAACCAACGATTTGTTGGAATTGACTGCTAATTATGACAAGACCATTGCTGAAATACACAATCTTTCTCTTTTATTGGGACTTTCTCAGGAAGAAAATAAGTATGAAGACCTTAGTGCTTCCGGTTCTGATTTTGAGAATAACAGTATGAGCTTGATGGGACATGCTAAAAGTAACTATTCTGTAGGTGGTACCAAGACCCGCAGTGCCCTCCGTTCTCTCTTTGGCCGTGTGAACTACAACTACATGATGCGTTATATGATTATGGCTTCTTTCCGTTATGATGGCTCTTCACGTTTTGCTAAAGGTAACAAGTGGGGGTTCTTCCCTTCTGTATCATTGGGCTGGAACATTGCTAATGAACCATTTTGGGAAAATTTGAAAGAAACTGTTTCCATGTTTAAACTCCGTTTGAGCTACGGTGCTTTGGGTAATCAGAACATAGGTCTTTATCGATATATTCCTACTTTGAGCTACAATACCCATGCATTGAACTATCCTTTTGATGGTCGTGAAACTTCCATGGGATATGCCATTACAGCTTTTCCATCCAGTAACATCAAGTGGGAAACGACGGTGTATAAGAATATCGGTGTAGACATTAGTTTATGGAACAATAAACTGGAGCTTTCTGCGGAAGCTTATATTAAGAACACCAGGGATATGCTTTCTAGCCGTAACATCAGTTTAGCTACCGGCTATAATTCTTCTATCTTGGTGAACGATGGTAAGTTGCGCACAACCGGTTTTGAAATGCAAGCCATTTATCATGGCAAAGCCGGAGGATTGAAGTATGATTTGGATTTGAATTTATCTCATTATAAAAGTGTGTTGAAATCTATGGCCAATCCTGACTATCTCTATGAATACGGTGCTTTGCGTACTTATGTAGGTGGTGAAATCGGTGAATTCTGGGTATATCAAACTGCCGGAATCTTCCAAAATCAAGCAGAAGTGGACGAATGGAACACAGCTCATGGCTATAAGGATCAAAACGGCAACTGGCAGCCTCTGCAACCTGTGGCTAAGCCGGGTGATATCCGTTTCATAGATCAGAATGGAGATGGTATGCTTGATACAAACGACCGTGTGAAAGTGGGTAGTGGTACACCGAAGGTGTCATTGGGATTCAACATTAACTTGGCTTATAAAGACTTTGACTTGGTAGCCAATTTCTACGGTGACTTTGGTGCTAAGCGTTATAACTATACTAAATATCAGTTGGAGCGTATGGACCATGTGTTCAACTATGGTAAGAATGCCTTGAATGCTTGGACACCTAAAAATCCTGATACTGATATTCCACGTGCCGTGTCTGGTGACCCTAATAAGAACTCTCGTACTTCCACCCGTTTTGTGGAGAATGGTGACTATCTGCGTCTGAATAACTTGCAGATAGGTTATAATCTGCCGGTTAAATATTGTAAGAAAATGGGCTTGAGTAACCTGCGTATTTATGTAGGCGCTACCCGTTTGTTCACTATTACCAACTACAAAGGATATGATCCTTCAACCGGTTCTTCAGTCGGACAGATGGGATATGACTATGCAGCCATTCCTTTGAGTCGTGACTTTATGATGGGTCTTAAATTCGGTTTCTAATTAAATTTAATACGAAGATTATGAAATTCAAAAACATATTATTATATGCAGCTCTTCTGAGCGGAATGTCTTTTTCCTCTTGCACAGATTTCTTGGATGAAGACTCTAATCCCAATGCTTTATCACCTGGTATTTTCTGGAAAAGTGAAGGGGATATTATGAAAGGATTGACTAGTGTATACGGAGCGTTGCAGCCGAATGCATCTTGGGCGATACCGTTTGAACGCTACATAGTAATAGACGGATATAGAAGTGATGAGATTACCCACAGAGATGATGTGACGAGTTGGATGAATATTTCATCATTCAATGTGGAACCCACTAACTCCGTAGTCAAGACGGAGTGGACTAATTTGTATAAAGGTATTAATTATGCCAATCAATGTTTGACCAACATTCCCACTGTACCTGGTGACTCGGAATCACTCAATGCCTTGAAGAAGCAGTCTATAGCCGAAGCCCGTTTTTTGCGTGCTTACTTTTATTATCGTTTGTATGTGAATTTTGGCGAGAGAGTTCCTATTTATAAGGAGGCATTGGCAGGTACGGATGAAGAGTTCTATCCTACACAAGCCAATCCGGGAGAACTGGTAAGTCTGATTGAAACTGAACTGAAAGAAGTACAGAGCGACCTTCCCGAAAGTTATGAGGAAAGTGAAAAAGGACGTGTCACGCGTTATACGGCAGCAGCCCTTTTGGGTAAGTTCTATATGTTCCGCAAAGAATTGGGTAAAGCCGAAGTTGAGTTCAAGAAAATCATTGATAAAGAAGGAAGTCTTTTTGGCTTGATGGAGAATTGGGCTGATAATTTTGACGGTATGCACAAGAACAATAAAGAGTCTCTTTTTGAGATTCAGTTTACCGGAGACCGTTCAGGCGGACAGTATGAATATAACTTGTTTACTGTTCATTTGGGACCTATGGCTGGGCTGGATGCATATGAAGAAGCTTATCCTACGGATTGGATGTGTCAGACGTTATTGGCTGATAAGACTATAGACGGTAAGTCTAGCGACCGTGCACTTCATACGCTTATTTTTGACGATCCCGAGTGTCGTCCCTTTTATTATAAGAATGGAAAATCCTTTAAGGATTACCACAAAGAAGGAGAAATCTTCTGGCACAAATATGTTACTTATACCGAGGGTATGAGTGATTATTGGGACTATAGTTTCTTTAATGTTTCCGTTATCCGTTATGCCGATGTATTGTTGCTTTATGCAGAATGTCTAAATGACAAGGGTGAAACAACAGAGGCCATTAACATAATAAATAAGGTTCGTGCACGTGTCAATGTACCGGCATTGCCGCTTACCATGAGTAAAGCCGAAGTCTTGAAACATCTGCAAGACAAAGAACGTCCTTGCGAGCTGGCATTGGAAGGTTCGCGCTGGTATGACTTGGTTCGCTGGGGTATTGTAGAAGAAACGCTGAAAGCTCACAATAAACCGTTTGTTGAGAATTATGTAGATACCAAGCACCAGTTGTTTCCTATTCCTCATAGTGAATTTCTGTTGAATCCCGATTGGGAGCAGAATCCGAACTATAGCAAGTAATCTTGTTTGTATAATTTTGGAAGAACCGTTTATGAAACATTTATTTCCTATATATGGAATGTGTAGCATTCTTTGGCTGGGGGCATGTACCCCGGTCGCTACACAGCCGGAAAAGTCCCTGTTTACGACACAGGAAGATTTTCCCAATTTGTTGAATGTGAAAAATGTACCGGAACAACCTGTAGATGGGGATCTCAATTTGTTCTCTGATCTGGGTGCATGGAGTGGCTATGCATTGCCAGTAAACCAAAGCAGGGCATTTGCGGGTGCCTTCATCGGGCCTATGACGATGCATGGAAGAGGATGGATTGCCCAAACGTTGGCACAGCCTACGTTGGTGGTTAATGGTGAAAAGTACGACTTGGTTCGTAATATGCAGACAGCCAAGTATCTACCTGGAAAGTTGGTACAACATTTTAAAGATGCGCGGTTGGAATTCACTACTGAGTTGTGTTTTGCCACTTCACGCACTGCTTTTGTACGTTCTGTTATTACAAATCTTAGTGACACACCTTTGAATGTGTCGCTGACTTGGAGTGGCGGTGTTTTTGAAGAGAATACTACTGCCACTAAGGTGGATAAGGGCGTTCGGTTCCATTATCCGTTCTACGGTCGCCGTTGGGGAACCAATCGCCAGATTATCACACTGCGTAACGAACCGCCGGTAGACGAGGTGACGGCTACCGTGCTTTTCCATACAGCCGATGAAGTGATGACTGTGGGGAACGACAGTTTGCAAGTTGTTGAGAAGAGTGACTATTTGCTGCAATCCGGCAAAAGTTATACTTCGGAATACAG
>OHEG01001272.1_pt1 | contig 10179 bp, 7 predicted proteins | sample 1567181 | NCBI WGS metagenome assembly OHEG01 (sample SAMEA3879534, study PRJEB24766) | human gut metagenome | biome: human-associated habitat; feature: feces | place: USA | collected 1985/1987 | reverse complement strand
GTTTCTTATACCCTGCCAAGGGCTACGGGGATTTGATAGCATTTCTTTACTAACTCTCAATTTAATATACAATTTTACAATTTTGTAAAGAGTAAACGGTTTGACAGAAGGGGGAGAAACGCTTACAATTCAAGTAGTTATACAGGCTGTGGCACAAAGGAGACGGGCAGGAATGGAGAATCGGCGAGAGGAATTTCTGAAAACAGTATGTCAGATCTATATGGCTGCCGTTCTGGTCGTGTTGCCGCTGTACTATATTCCCGGAAATGGATATGACAAATTGGGCGATAGCAAATATTATTTATATCGCAATATCTCTCTGATCTGTATGGGGATTTGTCTGGCGGTACAGATCATCGCTGTGGTAAGAAGCTGCCGGATGGAAAACAGCAGTAGTTCCGGTATGTATATGAGAAAAACCGGGGGAAAAATAATCAGATGGTGCAGAGAGCATAGTGTTGTGACGGCCGTCTGCTTATATGGATTTTGCGCATTATTGTCTGCCATCTGTAGTTCTTACGGAAGGACCGCCTGGGTCGGAGAACGGGAATGGTACATGGGCGCTGTCACCATCTGCCTGATGGTAGGCGGATTTCTGATGGCAGCGGATTACAGCGGACAATACATCCGGATTTTATATCTGGGAGAAGCAGCGTCTGTCATAGTGGCACTCATAGGATTGCTCCAAAAACTGGGTTATGATCCTCTGGGACTGCTGAAGGGCTATGTGGTAGGGGACTGGGAATATACACATATGCTCAGTACTTTGGGAAATAATAACTGGCTCAGCGGGTATTACAGTGTGATGCTTCCTCTGTCACTGTCACTTTTTTGTAAGGCTGCGGAAGAGGGGAGAAGAGCTGCTTCCATTTTGCTTGGAGGCGGTAATGTCCTTGTGGTGATGATGTTGTTTTTACAGGGAAGTGACGGCGGTGTGATGGTGGCATGTGTAACACTGTGGATATGTTTTTGGAGCAGTCGTAAAAAAAACGGACTTTGGGAGCCGTTGCTTGTCCTGTTGTCCGGAGCCTGCGTTGGAATGTTATTGTGGGGAAAGGTGATGCAATCCCGGGGAACCTATGATATTTTATTACAGGATGGTATTGCAAGAAAAATGGCAGTATGGCAGGGATGGTTTCTGCTTGCAGTAGTGTGTCTGTTATTCTGTGGGATACATTATGCTCTTCCGGAAAAGAAAAAGAGGGCGCTACAGATCGGAGCACTGTGCGGCAGTCTGTTGTTGGCTGCGGGTGTGATAATATGGTATATTTTGAAACTGCAGGGCAGCGATTTTGTGGAATGGGGCAATCGCCGGGGAATGTTATGGCAGATGGCATGGCAGGGTTTCTGCCGTGGAGATCTTAAACAGAAGCTGCTGGGGGCCGGACCGGATTGCTTTGCAGGTTATTTGGAACAGGTGTTACCGGGAGGCACGGTACTATTTGACAAAGGTTATTTTGCCGGTTCGATTTTTACGAATGCACACAATGAATGGCTTACCACGTTGATCAACCTGGGGGTACTGGGAACTGCTGCTTATGTAGCCGTATTTCTTACCGCATTGCGGAAATACCGCAGAAATTCCATGGCGATCATGTTGCTTTTTACTTATGGAATGCATTCCCTGATCAGCTTTCAGCAGGTATTGAATACCCCTTTCTTTTTTCTGTTGCTGGGGGTATGCGAAGCTGAACAGCGCATGAATCAGCAATATAATACAGATACACATGAGGAGTCTATAGAAGTCGGATGAAAAATATTTGGAAAATTTTCACAAAAGATGTCAAACAATTAGTGAAACAGCCTTTTGCACTGATCATAATTATTGGGTTGTGCGTGATCCCATCACTGTATGCCTGGTTTAATATTTTTGCCAACTGGGATCCTTATGCCAATACCGGCGGGATTCCCGTAGCAGTGGTGTCATTGGATCAGGACTATACGTTAAAGGACGGTTCCGTGGTAAATATGGGAGAATCCGTTCTGGAGAGTCTGCATTCTAATACCAGCGTAAAATGGATTTTCCCGGACACAGAGGAAGAAGCAGAAGAGGGTGTGGAGTCAGGAAAATATTATGCTGCTATTGTGATCACCGATAAGTTTACATACAGTATGTATAATGCATTTTCGGATGATTTCGAGAATCCGGCGCTGATCTATTATCAGAATCAAAAGAGCAATGCCATTGCTACGAAGATCACGGATACGGTAGCGGGAACGCTGCAGAACACCATTAACGAGACATTTATAAAAGTGGCAGCCACTACCATTTTTGAAGAGAGCAATTCCGTATCAGCGCAGGTGCAGGGCGGCAGTTACGTGGATGAATTCCGTGCGGATCTCGCAGAACTTAACGACAATCTGAAAGAATACAGCGCGATGATCGACTCTTTTCGCGCGGGGAATACCCGACTGGAAGCTGCGATCACCCATGTAAATTATGAAATCCCGGCAATGCAGAAGAAACTGGATGCGACGACTGCCAGTCTGAACCAGAGCAGTCAGAATCTGTCTTCGACCCGTGACACGCTGGCTGATTTCAGCAATAATATTGATACTTCCATGGCAAATATCAACAATTCCCTGGAAAATATGAAAAAGACGCTGGATGCCAGTAAACTGGCGGATGATACAGCGCAGATGACCAAAGATCTGAACAAAGTGGCGAGGGATACCAATACCCTGAACGGACAGGTGAATGATCTGCTGGCAGTACTGTTGCAGCAGAAATTACAGGGCAGCGTCTCCGGAGGGGATGCTTCTGTCTCCGGAGGCAACGCAGGTGCCGGCGGCAATGGAGGAAGTGCGGCTTCTGACGCGGCCATTGAGGCACTGAAGGCAATGCAGAAGGAACTGGATATGATGAACACCGTGGTGGGCAGTGTGCTGGAAGCTACGGATGAGCAGGCGGCGGAGAAGGCAAAAGTCAATGTCAACAATGCCATGAATAACCTGAAGAGCGTTATCGACAGCTGCGAAAATAATGTAAGCAATATGCAGGGCATTTATAAAAATAACCTGGTACCGCAGATGCAGAGAGTGCTGACCAATATGACAGATTCCCTGAATCAGGTGACCGGACTGGTAAATACTCTGAGTAACACGGTGAAAAATGTGGGTGTGGTCATGGAAGGCGTAGGCGACGCAGTGGATGGCACCAGAGAAAGCCTTGGCCAGATTCAGAGCGTGGTAGACAGCATCAGCGACAAACTGACAGACCTGACGGAACAGCTGGAGGGTGCTTCCGAAGAAGAAATGATGGATATTTTGGTGCGTTTCCTGGGCGGTGACCCGGATAGCCTGGGAGCTTATTTTGCATCTCCGGTGACCATGGAGACTGTTGCCATGTATCCTGTGGCCACCTACGGATCCGCTATGACTCCGTTTTATTCTACACTGGCCATCTGGGTAGGGTCTACGATACTGGTGGCACTGGTGAAAGTAAAAGCCTCTCCGAAAGGATTGGAAAATGCACAGAGTTATCAGCTGTATTTCGGCAGATATCTGCTGTTTTTCCTGCTGGCACAGATTCAGGCAGCTATTATCGTAGCGGGAGATCTGTGGCTGCTGAAGGTCAATATTGTGGAGCCGGCATTGTTTTTCCTGGCGGCAAACTTTACGGCAACTGCATTTTCCCTGTTGATCTATTCGCTGACACTGGCATTCGGAGATGTGGGTAAGGCTGTCTGCGTCATTGTCATGGTATTGCAGATCGCGGGATCCAGCGGCACGTTCCCGATTGAACTGTTGCCGGATACTTATCAGAAAATATATATCTTTTTCCCATTCCCCTATGCCATTACGGCAATGCGTGAGGCGCTGGCGGGAATGTACGGAACGGCCTATATGGAAGCATTGGCAAAGCTGATCCTGTTTATGCTGGAGGGCCTGCTGATCGGCCTGGTGATCCGGATCCCTTTCGTCAAACTGAATCACTTTGTGGAAGAGAGAATGGAAGACACGGAACTCATGTGACGCCTATTCGGAGCCATGTAAACATTGCATAATATTCGTCGAATGCTAGCATTCGTAAGAAGATTTTGCAATGTTTATAGGGCGAGGTAACTTCATGAGCAAAAGGAAAGCTCCGCAGGAGCGGTTTTGCGAATGAAGTACCAAATAGGCAGAAAATAAGACAGAAAGTAGGACAGAAAGGAAATTTCATGGAAAGAGACTACGAAGAGATTTTTCAGAAGGTGTTGGACTATGAGCAGACCCTTCATGAAAAAAACAGAAAAAGAATCAAGATCGGTCTGAAGTGCATCTGGATCGTGCCCCTGTTTTTCCTGGCATTGTTGTTCCTGACCGGCAGCAATAAAGTGATCTTCCTGATCCTGTGGATCGTGTCACTGTTCGCCCTGTCGATCTATCTGATCGTTGTGGAATATACGGATCATAACTTGCAGGAAAAGATCATGGAACTAAAGGGGGAAGAGGGAACGATCGAAGCAGTAACCCCTGCGGATTTTGACAGAGCGGCACAGATCATCCGCAAGACCCGGGAAATGATCGGTGAGGGACTGAACTCCCCGGCGGAGACACAGGCAGAAGTGACAGAGAAAAAAGACGAAGCAGAAGAAATAAAAGAAACAGAAGACGGGGAGGAAGGCGAGTAATATGCGTAACATCTGGAAAATATTTACCACCGACATCCGTCGGATCAGCAATAATGTGGTGGCAGTTGTTATTATTATGGGACTGAGTATTCTCCCGGCACTGTATGCATGGTTCAATATTTTCTCCAACTGGGATCCCTATGAACCTGCGGCTACCAGCCAGCTGAAGGTGGCGGTGGCTTCCGATGATGCCGGAGCGGAGATCATGGGACTTTCCCTGAATGTAGGAGACAGTGTGCTGGAGGCTTTGGGGGCCAATACCACTATCGGCTGGGTATTCCCGGGGACTACCGAAGAAGCCCTGGAAGGAGTTAAGAACAGTGATTACTATGCGGCATTGATCATTCCGGAGAACTTCACACAGGAGATGTTGGGATTCCTGGACGGAGAAGTGGATCATCCTACCATTTACTATTATGAAAACGAGAAAAAGAACGGTATCGCACCCAAGATTACCGGAAAAGCGAAAAATGCCGTGCAGGAGCAGGTGAATGCCACATTTGTCAGCACCGTGGCAGAAGCTGTCATGAAAGCCGGAAATGCACTGTCCATGGCGAATGCAAGCGGACAGGCCAGTGTGACAGGTTCACTGGATTCCGTAAAGGCACAGCTGCAGGATTATGTGGTAATGCTGCAGTCCTTCCAGAGTATTATGAGTTCTGCGGAGATGATCATGGCCACCAGCCGGAATATGCTTCCGGATATGGACAATGTACTGGAGAACGGACGAAATACCATGATCGGTATGCAGACCATGATCAATTCCAGCGTAGATGCAGTGGATGTTATGGGGGATATGGTGAGCAGCAGTATGGATATGGTGACGGAAGCGTTGCAATATCTGTCTGTGTTCTCGGATGGGTTGCTGGATCAGATGGGCAGTAACAATATCGGAAGTACTACCGATACCGGACTGGGAATGGCGATCGGTCTGGTACAGGGAATGCAGGCCAACATGGATGTGCTGGGAAGCCTGGTCACCGGACAAGATGCGCAGATTCAGGCGATCAACCAGTCTCTGAAAAATATCGAGGCGGATTTAAAACAGCTGCAGAACAGCAAGGGTCAGGTCGACACGGATGTGAATACGCTGCGGGCACAGATCCGGGAACAGATTCAGATCTGCAATAAGCAGCTGAACAACCTGATGAATGATTACAATAATAATGTCAGACCTTCTTTCCGGAATACCGGGAAATCCATGCAGCAGGCATTTTTAAATGCCGCGGCTATGATGAACGGAACGAATGTGAATATGGATGAGATCTCGGATATTCTGGGAGAATATGAGCAGACCATCCGGGAAGGCAATTTAAGCCTGCAGGATTCCCTGATAATTGCACAGGAACTGCTGGACAAGGTAAGTAAAATAGCGGATAATATAAAACGGATCACCGGAGCGGATTCTTATGAAGATATTCTGAAAGCCATGGCCAGCGATCCGACTTCTGTGGCGGAATTCGTATCATCACCGGTGAAGCTTCAGACGGTACCGGTCTATCCGGTGGAGCACTACGGCTCCGCGGCATCGCCGTTTTACACGATCCTGGCGATCTGGGTGGGAGCGCTGTTTTTAGTGGCTATCATCCATGTGGGTGTGAAACCCATTGATCCCGGAGATCATTACAAAGAATATGAAAGATACTTTGGCAGATATCTGTTGTTTTTCCTCATCGGACAGGCACAGACACTGCTGACGATCCTGGGCAATCTCTACTACATTGAGATCCAGTGCCAGCATAAATTTCTATACTGGCTGGCAGCAGCTGTGGCAAGTGCGGCGTTCAGCTGTTTCATGTATTCTGTGACGTTTGCTTTCGGCAATGTGGGAGAGGCACTGGCCATCGTGGTCATGGTCATTCAGGTAGCGGGAAGCGGAGGAACCTTCCCCATTGAGGCGCTGCCGAAGGTGTTTCAGTGGATCTATCCTTTCCTGCCGTTCCAGTTTGGCATGAAAGCGTTTAAAGAATGTATTGCAGGAATGTATGGTGTGGATTACTGGATCAATGTGGGCAAAATGGTACTGTTCCTGATCATCGCATTATTACTGGGACTGGCACTGGAACCGCCATTCCGCAAATTGAACCGCAGGATCGAGAAGAGCAAGGAAAAGACAGGGCTGATGATATAATGAGCCTCAAGGAAAACCAAGCGGCTGCGAAGCAGACATTTGGTTTTCTGGGCTCATTAGCGAACGAATAATCCTGCGAAGCAGGATGTAGAGTGCGAAAGCACGAATTCGTGAGCTTATGATATAATGAGCGCAAGTGAGCCAATATGCTTGCATAATTGGCGAACGGCGAATTTGATCATGATCGTTGCGAAGCAACGGTAAGCACCGTAGGTGCGAATCATGATATAATGAGTGCGAGAAAGGAATCACAATATGAAGTGGGTGAAATTCAGAATAAAGACCGTGACAGACGCGGAAGATATTATTATCAGTACCCTGTATGATCTGGGACTGGAGGGTGCACAGATCGAGGACAAGGTGCCTCTGACTGCGATGGAGAAGGAGCAGATGTTCGTGGACATCCTGCCGGACGGACCGGAGGATGATGGCATTGCATACTTAAGCTTTTTTGTAGAGGAAAAAGAAGACGGCAGTCTGGAAGTAGCTGGTGAGAAGACTACCACCGAAGCAGTGCTTGCCGATGTGAAGCAGGAATTGGAAGATTTACGTCAGTTTATGGATATTGGAGAAGGTTCCGTCGTCGTGGATGAGACGGAGGACATTGACTGGATCAATAACTGGAAGCAGTATTTCCATCAGTTCTATATTGATGACATCCTGGTCATCCCTTCCTGGGAAAATATCAAGCCTGAGGATACCGATAAAATGGTGCTCCATATCGATCCCGGCACGGCGTTCGGTACCGGGATGCATGAGACTACACAGCTGTGCATCCGTCAGCTGCGCAAGTTCATTACCCCAGAGACGGAGCTTCTGGACGTAGGAACCGGCAGTGGTATTCTGGCAATTTTATCTCTGATGTTTGGTGCAAAACATGCTGTGGGAACCGACCTGGATATCTGTGCGGTGGAAGCTGTGGCACAGAACTGTGATGTGAACGGCATTGATCCGGCACAGTTCGACATGATGATCGGCAACATCATCACCGATAAAGAAGTACAGGACAAAGTGGGGTATGAGTGCTATGATATCGTGGTAGCCAATATCCTGGCAGATGTGCTAGTGCCACTGACTCCCGTGATCGTACATCAATTGAAAAAGGGCGGTATCTACATTACCTCCGGAATTATTGATGACAAGGAGCAGACTGTGGTAGAGGCAGTGAAGGCAGCAGGCCTGGAAGTACTGGAAGTCACTTATCAGGGCGAATGGGTCAGTGTGACCGCAAGAAAAAATTAGAGGATTTTTAACAATGTATCAGTTTTTTGTAGAGCCGGAGCAGATCGATGTGGCGGGAAAAAGCGTCATCATCCGGGGGAACGATGTGAATCATATCAAAAATGTACTGCGTATGCGTCCCGGTGAGGAAGTGGCGGTCAGCAACGGAATCGACGGCAGGGAATACCGTTGCGGGATCCTGGCGTTGGAGGAAGACTGTGTTCGTCTGGAACTACGTTTTATCAAGGAAGATGGTGTGGAGCTTCCCGCAAAGATCTACCTGTTCCAGGGGCTGCCCAAGGCGGATAAAATGGAACTCATTATTCAAAAAGCAGTGGAACTGGGAGCTTTTCAGGTGATTCCTGTAGCAATGAAACGCTGCGTGGTGAAATTGGATGAGAAAAAAGCGGACAGCAAAATAAAGCGCTGGCAGGGAATTGCGGAGGCAGCAGCGAAACAGAGCAAGCGGGGCGTGATCCCAACGGTAGCTCCGGTGATGAGTTACGCTCAGGCAGTGAAAATGGCATCACAAATGGATCTGAAGCTGGTGCCCTACGAACTGGCAGAGGGAATGGAACAGACGAAGCACCTGATCGAAAGCGTGGAGCCGGGGCAGCAGATCGCTATTTTTATCGGTCCGGAAGGCGGCTTTGACCCAGAGGAGATCCGGACCGCCACAGAGGCCGGAATCCAACCCATTACGCTGGGAAAGAGGATTCTTCGTACAGAGACAGCCGGATTTACGACTATCGCATGGCTGATGTATCAGTTGGAAAATTAACGGATGGGCGGCACAGAGTATCTGCCTTTGGCATATTTTAATCATAAGAAGAATATAGTAACTATTCAGAGTAAACGGAAAGTTTTGAAAGAGCGATCCGGCGAATGGACTTTGAGTAGCTGCTGCACAGATAGATAGCAAGGAGAAGAAGAGAATGGAAGTCTATTTGGACAATTCCGCTACGACCAGAACTTTTCCGGAAGTAGCCGAATTGATGACAAAGATCATGTGTGAAGATTACGGAAATCCCTCCAGCCTGCATATGAAGGGAGTGGAGGCAGAGAAATACCTCCGTTATGCCAAGGAGACTCTGGCGAGGATACTGAAGGTGGAGGAGAGAGAGCTTTTATTTACTTCCGGGGGAACAGAATCCGATAATATGGCGTTAATTGGCTGCGCTCTGGCGAATTGCCGTAGAGGCAATCATCTGATCACGACGCAGATCGAACATCCTGCTATCCTGCAGACCATGCGTTATCTGGAGAGTCAGGGGTATCGCGTCACTTATCTGCCGGTGGATCCCTGCGGACGTATCCGGCTGGAAGACTTAAGGAAAGCTATGACACCGGAGACCATCCTGGTATCTATCATGCACACGAATAACGAGGTCGGAGCCCTGCAGCCCATTGAGGAAGCAGGAGCTCTGATCAAACAGATGAACCCGGATACGCTGTTCCATGTGGATGCGGTACAGGGATTCGGCAAATCCAGGATCTATCCGAAAAAGATGCACATCGACCTATTGTCGGTCAGCGGACACAAGATCCATGGACCGAAGGGTGTCGGACTTTTATATGTGGGAGACAAGGTCAAGATCCAACCCATTGTATTCGGGGGCGGACAGCAGCAGAATCTTCGTTCCGGTACGGAAAATGTACCGGGGATTGCAGGAATCGGGCTGGCAGCAAAGACGATTTACACAGACCTGGATGAAAAGGTGGCACATATGCGTGCCTTGAAACAGCACTTTATCGAAGGGGTACAGAAAATCGATCATACTGTGATCCACGGACTTTATGATGAAACAAGTGCACCACATATCATCAGTCTTGGAATTGCAGGAATCCGAAGTGAGGTTCTTCTTCATACACTGGAAGATAAGGGAATTTATGTCTCATCAGGATCTGCATGTGCATCGAATCATCCGGCAGTAAGCGGTGTTCTCAGAAGCATTGGGGCGGCACAGGAATATCTGGATGCAACGATTCGTTTCAGTATGTCAGAATTTACTACAAAAGAAGAAATTGACTATACGCTGGAAACACTATATAATTGTATTCCGATGCTTCGGAAATATACACGGCGCTGATTTCACATGACAGAAAGATATGGCGCAAAGAAGGAGAAGAAGATGGAGTTTCATTCATTTTTGATTAAATATGGAGAAATAGGGATCAAGGGAAAGAATCGTTATATATTTGAAGATGCGC
>OHEG01001270.1_pt1 | contig 10191 bp, 6 predicted proteins | sample 1567181 | NCBI WGS metagenome assembly OHEG01 (sample SAMEA3879534, study PRJEB24766) | human gut metagenome | biome: human-associated habitat; feature: feces | place: USA | collected 1985/1987 | reverse complement strand
GGTCAGATAATGTGGGGCGAGGGAGACTTGCGAAATGGGGAGCAGGCATTGTCTGCCCGTGTCGTTTTGGAAGCAGATGGCAGTGTTGGAGATGCAACTTGGGATTTTAATGTTAAAAAACAACTTCTTACTATAAAAACAGCCACAGAAGATATTAACAATTTGATTATCTTTGCCGGACACGATTGGGAAAATGAAACAGAAACCATTCTCTTTACCGGCCTGGATGCTCAAGGGCATTCGGTATGGGGAAAGAGAATTAACTAATAAAAATTAATAATATTACTATCATGAAATTACACCGAACTCTATTCACAGCATGGGTATTTGCTGCCGGAGTAGCGCTACATGCACAGAATGCGCACAACATGGTCGTGCAGACCAATAAACTTGGTGCGGAAATACAACCAACCATGTATGGTTTGTTTTTTGAGGACATTAATTATGGAGCCGACGGAGGATTGTATGCCGAACTGGTAAAGAACCGTTCATTCGAATTCCCGCAACGTTTTATGGGGTGGAATGTTTTCGGTAACGTGACCTTGATGGATGACGGGCCGTTTGAACGAAATCCGCATTATGTCCGTCTGGGTAATTCCGGGCACAGGGAAAAACATACAGGGATTGAAAACGAAGGTTTCTTCGGTATAGGTGTCAAGGAAGGAGCCGAGTACCGTTTTTCCGTATGGGCACGTGGTGAGAACCAGAAACTTCGCATTGAATTGATCAAGAATGATACGATGGAGGAACGTCAGGCTTTTGAGTCAAAAGAACTGACAGTGAACTCGAAGGATTGGAAACAATATGAGGTGATATTGAAATCGCCGAGAACGGAACCCAAGGCTCATCTCCGTATTTTCCTTGAAAGTGCGGGAACGGTGGATCTGGAACATGTTTCTCTTTTCCCTGTGGATACTTGGAAAGAACGTAAGAACGGGCTTCGCAAGGACTTGGTGCAGGCTTTATATGATATCAAACCCGGTGTTTTCCGTTTTCCCGGCGGCTGTATTGTGGAAGGTACGGATGAGGCTACCCGTTACGAATGGAAAAAAACAGTAGGTGCGGTAGAGAATCGTCCGTTGAATGAAAACCGCTGGCATTATACGTTCAAGCATCGTTTCTTCCCCGATTATTTCCAGACTTACGGACTGGGCTTCTTTGAGTATTTCCAGTTGTCGGAGGATATAGGCGCCGAACCGTTGCCTATTCTGAACTGCGGACTGGTATGCCAGTATCAGAATGACCCCGACCAGCAGGTCAGCTTGTCCAAACTTGATTCGTATATACAGGATGCATTGGATCTGATTGAATTTGCCAATGGTGATGTTACGACTACTTGGGGAAAAGTTCGTGCGGATATGGGACATCCTGCTCCCTTCAACTTGAAGTTCTTGGGTATTGGTAACGAACAATGGGGACCGGAATATCCGGAACGTCTGAAACAGTTTGTCGAGGTGCTTCGTAAGGCGCATCCCGAAATCAAGATTGTCGGCAGTTCGGGACCTCAGTCTGAAGGTAAAGACTTTGATTACTTATGGCCGGAAATGAAAAATCTGAAAGTGGATTTGGTGGATGAGCATTTCTATCGTCCCGAAAGCTGGTTCCTGGCACAAGGTAACCGTTATGACAATTACGACCGCAAAGGTCCGAAGGTCTTTGCCGGAGAATATGCTTGTCATGGAAAAGGCAAGAAATGGAACCATTTTAATGCTGCTTTAATGGAAGCTGCGTTCATGACCGGACTGGAACGCAATGCCGATGTGGTACACATGGCTACTTATGCGCCTTTGTTTGCTCATGTGGAAGGGTGGCAGTGGCGTCCGGATTTGATTTGGTTTGATAATCTGAATTCCGTCCGTACTTGCAGTTACTATGTACAACAGTTGTACAGTCATAATAAAGGCACGCATGTATTGCCGTTGACAATGGATAAAAAAGCTGTGAGCGGTCAGGAAGGACAGGATGGTCTGTTTGCCAGTGCCGTATGGGATAAGGATGAAAAGGCTTGTATCGTGAAAATTGCCAATACTTCGGATAAGGCACAACCGGTATCAGTGACTTTCAACGGATTGAAGAAGAGTGATAAACTTGTGGAAGGTAAATGCATCACGCTCCAGTCTGCCGATTTGGATAAAGATAACACGGTAGAGCATCCGAATGTCATCACTCCGAAAGAAAGTGATGTTACGATTGAGGGTAATGTACTGAATGTAGAGATGGCGCCCAAGACTTTCGTGCTTTATAAGTTTGTTAAGGCAAGTAATAAGTAAAAGATGAATCATTCCTTTAAATGCTAACACAGAGGATAGAGAAACATAAAGCAGCCGAAGGGCTGCTTTATAATCCCAACTGCATCCGGAACTTTTAAAGGAAATGTATACCTGTCTCCCTTGGTTGTACCAAGGGAGTTTTTTTGATTATACGTATATTGTCATCTTGGATTTTTCACGTTATTTTGCTGTAAATCAGTAATGTACCGTGAAAATACATTCTAAATCCCTCCGAAACGGTTTGCCATTCTCCGCTGCCAAATTTGGTTTGACGGATATCGGTTGTTCTGATTCCTGTGTCATAGCTACGGTTGTTCCATTGCAGGGGAGCGTCATAAGGCGTATTTTTGTTCGGGTGCGTTCATTGCTTCACTAAGGTGAAGAGGCAGCTTCGCTTAGGTGAACAGCCGCTTTCACCCAAGTGGAATAACTGCTTCACCTGGGTGAAATATCAAATGGAGTGAGGTGAAGGTATGATGAGAATAGGTTCTTCTGATGCCTACGAGCTACCGGGAGGTAACGAGGGGCTGATTTTACATTCTGTCCGAGAGCATCCCCGAAGCAGATGTATTTCGCCACCGGCATACCGATTGAGGAGGTTTTGAAAGACTGTCGCACGGGAAGCTCTTGGTAATGAGTGAGTTGTTGTGATGGAATGCTTTTATGTTTTATGTAAATGAGTCAAAAGTGATTTTTGTTGTCGTTATGTTGTATGGGCGGGCTCATGGGCCTGCCCATACGGTGGAACATTTGATGGTTATTTCGGATTTTTGAAATATCCTCTTATTGGATGAGTCCTGTTTACATCTTTATTCTCTTATTGCGTACTTGCCTCAGAATGGTCTGCAACTCAAATACTTTCTCAGGATACTTTTCTGCTACATTCTCTTGTTCGCTCACCTTTTCCATTTCATATAACTGGGGAACGTTCAGGTTTCCGGTTTCTATTTTTTCTGCTTTCATGAAAGTGGTCGGGTCATCATTCGGTTCAATGTATTTCCAGTCTTTGGTACGGACGGACAACGTGTGGTTCATGGATTGTTCCACAATCCAGGGGCGGTCTGTCTTGTCGGTTCCTATCAGATTCCCTAAACGGTCATAACTGTCCGGAGCGCTGCCTTTAGGTAATCTGGCGTTGATCAAAGCTCCTAAGGAGGCTAGCCAGTCAATCTGTGACATTAATACGTCCGAGTCTCCTGTCTTTTTTATCTTCTGTGGCCAGCGGACAATGACCGGGACGGCTGTTCCACCCTCGAAAGCGCTGTATTTGTTTCCTCTCCACGGACCGGAAGGTGTATGTCCGTTCAACAGCTCTTCTGCCTTGTCCTTATATCCGTCGTCTACAACCGGACCATTGTCGCTGGATAGAATAATCAGCGTGTTTTCAGTTAGTCCAAGTTGGTCCAATGTTTCCATCAGCTGGCCTACCGTCCAGTCGAATTGGGCGATTGCGTCTCCGCGTAGTCCCATAGGATTCTTTCCACGGAAGCGGTCATGGGGAAAACGAGGAACGTGTACATCATTGGTTGCAAAATACATAAAGAAAGGCTCGTCTTTATGCTGTTTGATAAAGTCGATGGCATGAACGGTGTGATGGAATCGGCAATGTTCTCGTCTTTCCAAAGTGCTTTTCCGCCCCCTTTCATAAATCCGATGCGGCTGATGCCATTGACGATGGACATGTCATGTCCGTTGCTGGGATGTAGGTTATACAGTAATTCGGGATTATCTTTGCCGGTCGGTTCTCCCGGAAAGTTCTTGGTGTAACTCACTTCTATGGGATCGGACGGATCATAGTTGGCTACCTTGCCGTTTTCTATAAATACACAAGGTACACGGTCGGCTGTAGCGGCCATGATATAGTGATAGTCAAAGCCTAAGTCACCTAAAGCGGCTGGTAAAGGAGCATTCCAATCCTGCCCGCCTGTCTTGTCTCCCAGGCCCAGATGCCATTTGCCGATGGCGGCTGTAGCATATCCGGCACTTTTAAACATGTCTGCCATGGTGTATTGTTCGGGACGGATAATCATTTTTACATCTCCTGCGGCAATATCCGTGTCCGGTCTGCGCCATGCATATTCTCCTGTCAGCAAGGAGTAGCGGGATGGGGTGCTGGTAGCGGCTACGGTATGTGCATTAGTGAAACGAATGCCTTCCGATGCCAGTTTGTCAACATGGGGAGTTTCTACATTCTTGGCTCCGTAACATTTTAAATCTCCATATCCCAGGTCATCTGCCAGAATAACGATAACATTGGGCTTTTGGGGGGCCTGCGTACTGTTTTTTTGAACGGTTTCTGCTGTTGCAGAGTTACAGGCGGCTAATGAGGCAAGTAAGGATATGCCTGCATAATTTCTACTTTTCATCTCTATTTATTTAAGGTTTGATCCGGATACATGTCTATTTTCACTTTCCGGTTTCTCGACCTGAAGGTGAAGAACGACGGAAAGTTATCAAGAAAATCTTGAAGCAGCAAAAAAGAGGGCCGAAATATGATTTGAAAGTGTCTGGAATTAGATGATAATGCCCCCACCCAGTACTACATCATCCCTATAGAAAGCGGCTGCCTGTCCCGGAGCAATGGCTGTCAGCGGCTCGTGCAGTTGTACATGCAGGGTGTTATCCGGTTGCAGGGTTACTGTGCAGCGGTTGGCTTGTTTCCGATAGCGTATTTTGACGATGATGTCGTCCTTGTTTAGTAATAAAGCGGGATTGGTGATGCGCCATTCTTTCAGTCTCATTTCTGTTTTTTCCAGTGCTTTCAAGTCGCTCAGTATGACTTTGTTTTCTGCCGGAATGATTTCTTTGACAAAGACAGCCCGGTTAAGATCTATGCCCAATCCTCTCCGCTGGCCGATGGTATAGAAAGGATAACCTTTGTGCCGTGCGATAAAATTCCCCATTTCATCGAAGAATTTACCCGGTAGGATACTTCCTTCAGGTAATTCCTTATGTAGGAATGTGCGGTAGTCCATGGGGCAGAAGCAGACTCCCAGACTGTCCCGTTTATGGGCGGCTTTCAGAAAACCACGCTCTGCCGCGATTTCACGGACACGGGCTTTAGTCAGGTTGCCCATAGGGAGAAGCATACGTTGCAGGATTTCTTGTGGCAGCCCCCATAGGAAAAAGGATTGGTCTTTATCCGGGTCGGCACCGGTAGTGATGTGATAGCATCCATTGATGAAGCGCCGGCGTACATAATGTCCTGTAGCGAAGTGATAAATTCCCATTTCATCGGATATTTTCTTCAAAAGAGGCCATTTCAGGTAGTTGTTGCACAAGGTACAGGGAACCGGGGTATGACCTGCCATATATTCGTTGATGAAATAGTCAATGATGGTTTTCCGGAAGGTGTCACGAACATCGTATGTGAGATGGGGGATGTTCAGACGTTCACATAAAGCGCGGGCGTCCTCCAGATACTCTGTATCATTTTCTTTTTCATAAAAGCGGAAGGTGATGCCGGTTACTTCGTATCCTGCATCCTGCAATAGAAGGGCGGCTACGGAACTGTCTGTTCCTCCGCTCATGCCTAGTAGGACTTTATTATTGGACTCTGTTTCTCTCATCTTTATAGCAGTTTTGTGAGGATGGATGCCGGAATATCCATTTTGGAGAAGGCAAACAGTTTCTTTCCCAAATCTTTCAAAGAGGCTCCGATGTGATATATGTCGGATTGGTCTATAATAAGAAAACGGTCATGTGCCTGGCTATTAGCCCATTGGCGGAATTGGATTCCTCGTTTCGTATTTACACGGTATCCTACTGATATAATCACATCTAAATTATAATATTCTAAGTTACGGGTAATCTGTCTGTTGCCTTCTTGGCGAACTGTTCGGAAATTCCGAACGGTTGAACTTTGGATTAGTTCTTCTGATTTATAAATGTTCTTTAGATGCTCGCTTATATTGGCTTTGCTGGATTGGAATAGTTCTACTATTTGTGCCTGGGTCAGCCACACTGTTTCATCTTCAATGCGCACTTCCATCCTCACTGATTCATCCGGCTGGTAGAGTATGATTTCTCCTTGTTGTTCCATGTGTTCGATTTTTTGAGTACAAAGCTAGCAAATATAAATCAGACTGATCTTGTTTTCAGGTTATAATTGAAATGTAGGATGGGAAATGAAACTCCGATGACAATCTATATGATAGTGCCATCGGAGTTCTGACATACTCTTCTTATTAAGGAAGGAATGCTTGCTATGTTTTTATTTTACCGGCATCAATGTGAATCCCCAATGATATTCCTTATTGGCGGGTAGGGTATGTTCCGGCAGAGGGCGGTCTCCCCAGCTGTCATAACCGGCTATACCTTGTTGCTTCATATCAATACATACTTCCACAAAATTACGTGGGGTGATATCATTGACATGTGTCATGCGGCGTATTACATTTTTAGCTTTTTCCTCATTATGGTTAGCAACTTCTTCGGGAGTGAAGTTAGTCCACTGACGGGGACGGCTGATAGCTTCTTCCGAGTCAAAGTCCTCTACGGAGTTGCGCAGGGCATTGAATCCGATAGTGCTGTCGGCACGTATTAACAATCCTTTTCCGCCTTTGCGGGTCAGTTCTACCCAACGGGTGTCGGTGCGGTGTCCGTTTTCTTGCGGACGGACATAGTTGTTGGTGTACATCTGGTCGGCTGTAGTGCGGTAGAGATCAACGAAACTGCTTGCATTACGGTCGATGTAGTTTTCACCCGGTCCGCGTCCGAAGTATTCTACCTGGTTCATATCGGATGGCAAATGGAAACGTACACCGATACGTGGTACGTTCAGTTTGGAAGAGGCAAGGCGTTGAGCATCCTGTCCCGGTGTGAAAGTGGCCATTAAGGTAGCTTCTGATACTTCCGTGTCGGCAGCCTTCATATCGGTAGAAGTAAAGGTGATGCCTGCATGAACCACACCGTCGGGATAGATGGTATATTTCATGATGTACAGATTGCCTGCCGCCAGTAGGTAATTGACTGTTAATACGGTCTTGTTGCCGTCTGTTGTTGTGGTAACATCTGCTACATTGAAATTCTTGCTGGACTGTTTCCATATTTGCTCGCGCTTAGGCCCACCGTTACCATAATCATTGTCCGTCGGTGCGCGCCAGAAGTTAGGCTGAATACCAAAACCTTCAGCGAAATATTCTGTACCGTTTACTTTGTATGAAGTCACGAGTCCGCTTTTCTTGTTGAAAACGAACTGCATACGTGGTGATAATACGGTGATGATGTCACTATCCGTGCTGACGGTAGTCTTGCCGCTTGCTTTATGTCCGGTCATAGCCAATGGTTCTATGGGCAGGCGGAATTGTTCGGAAGCAATATCGTGCCCTGCAGGAATCAAGGGCTCCGGTTCTGTGGTGGTAACTACAAAATCTACAAAATATTCTGTGCCGGCCTTGGGTTTCAATCCGTTGAGGTTGATGTTCAGTTCTTTGGAACCTTGCGGTTCGATATCTAATGATACTTTTCCGCCTTTGATTGTTTTTCCGTTTGCCTTTACGGTATAACTGATCATATACTTCTTCAAGTTGGTGAAGTAGAAACGGTTTTTTACCAGGAATTTGCCGGCAGCCGGGTCGATGGCTTCGAAACCTACATTCTGATGTGCATATTTCACTTCTGTCATGGCCGGATGCGGAGTGCGGTCCGGAGCTACGATTCCATTGCATAGGAAGTTTCCGTCGCTGGGTGCATTGGTTCCGTAATCACCTCCGTAGGCCCAGTAGGTACGTCCATTTTCGTCTGTTTCCAGAATACCTTGGTCTACCCAGTCCCAAATGTAACCGCCTTGCAGGTTCGGGTACTTGTAGATTGCTCTCCATTGTGCTGCCAGATTACCATTGGAATTGCCCATAGCGTGTGAATATTCGGATGGTGCGATGGGACGGTCGCTGCCTTTTTTGCCTATTTCTTCCAGCCAGGCGGCACTGGGGTATTGGGGTACATACATATCTGTGTTCCATTCCCAAAGGGCGCGTTCATAATTTACAGGACGGTTCATCCCTTTTACTTCGCGTTCTTTCAGCCATAAATAGGTCTGATAGAAATTATAACCGTTTCCGGCTTCGTTTCCTAATGACCAGATGGCTACAGAGGGATGGTTTTTGTTACGCTCGTACATATTAATGGTACGGTCCATGTGCGGCTTCAGCCATTCGGGATGGTTGCCCAATGTTCCGCCCCGGCTTAAGTTATAATACATACCGTGGCTTTCTATGTTGGCTTCATCATATACATAGATGCCATATTCATCACACAATTCATAGAACTTGCGGTCTTGCGGATAGTGGCACAGACGAACGGTATTGATATTGTGTTGCTTCATCAGTTCAAAGTCTTTGCGCATCAGTTCTTCGGGAACATAGTGACCGGTTGCTTCGTTGTGCTCGTGAATGTTCACACCCTTCATCTTTAACGGCTGGCCATTGACAAAGAAGCAGATATAAGGCTTGCCGTTTCCTGCAATTTGGTCAATCGGTTTGATTTCAAAGCGACGGAAGCCGACATTGAACGGAATAACTTCTGTTATTTTTCCATCTTCTTTTAAAGAAATCAATAATTTATAAAGGTTGGGCTGTTCGGAAGTCCAAGTCTTTACATTGTTTAATGAAGCATTGAAAGTAACGGTATTTTTTCCGTCTGCACTTACACTGCAAGGTGTCTCGGCAGAGGTAACAACTTTCTTGTCGGCATCCAGCAACTCGTAAGTTACGGTTACGTTCTTGTTGGCGGCGGTATGGTTGGTCACATTCACGTCCAGTTTGAAGATACCGTTCTTATAGGTATCGTCGAGGGTAGAGACTACTTCAAAGTCCTGAACGGCAGTCTTGGGCTGTGAGAACAAGAATACATCTCTTTCGATTCCGCTCAGGCGCCAAAAGTCCTGACACTCCAGATAAGAACCGGTGCTGTAGCGGAAGCATTTTACTACCAATGAGTTCTTGCCCGGTTGCAGATATTTGTTAATCAGAAACTCTGCCGGATTCTTAGAGTCTTCGCTATATCCGACTTCTTTTCCGTTGAGGTATACATAAACGCCTGATTTAGCTCCTTCCAGGCGGAGGTATATATCACGTCCGTCCCAATTGGAGGGAATCTCGATGTCTCGCTGATAAACACCTACCGGATTGGCCTCGGGCAAATGCGGAGGTTGTGGGTTGCTGGGCTGGAAGTCGTATGGCTGATTGGTATAGATGGCTGTTCCATATCCTTGTACCTCCCAGTTGCCGGGTACATTGATTTCTTTCCATGTAATGTCGGCGCCGGGCTGTTCGATGTTGGCAGGTAAATCTTTGTAGGCATCTACGTAGTAGAAGTTCCACTTTCCGTTCAGTAATTTGTAATAAGGGCTGTTTTCGTATTTGCCGGTCAGTGCCTGTCCCGAGTTATCGTATGACATGAAAGCCGTGCGGGGAGCTTCTTTGTTTACTGCTACGGTTTGGATATCTTTCCAATAAGGAAGCTTGGTCCCTTCTGCACTGATGGTTTGTGCTGAGAATGCACAGACAACTGTGCCAATGAGGTATCTCAATAAGGTTGTTTTCGTAATATTCATAGATTATCAGTTGTTTAAAGAAAAAGGGCGCTATTGCCGGCGCCCCTCTCTTAAGTCCTTTACATTTTATTAAAATAAGCAATTTATTGGATTTCTTCCGATAATTCAGCACCAGCCTTGAATTTGATTGCTTTTTTTGCTTTAATGGTGATAGATTCTTTGGTCGCCGGGTTGATACCCATTCTTTCTGCTTTTTCTACAACCGAGAAAGTACCAAAACCAACTAATGATACTTTGTCACCACTCTTCAGAGCATTTGAAACTGCTGAAACTACTCCTTCAACAGCTTTCTTTGCATCGGCTTTGCTCAAGCCTGATTCAGCGGCTACTGCGCTGATTAGATCTGCCTTATTCATAATGAAAACG
>OHEG01001265.1_pt1 | contig 10244 bp, 9 predicted proteins | sample 1567181 | NCBI WGS metagenome assembly OHEG01 (sample SAMEA3879534, study PRJEB24766) | human gut metagenome | biome: human-associated habitat; feature: feces | place: USA | collected 1985/1987 | reverse complement strand
TTCAGCCGCATGGCGGAGGTGGTCTTGCCGCTGCCGGAGGGGCCGGTCAGCGCCACGATAGGCCGGTTGCTGGAGAGAATGGTAGCCGCGGCTGCGGAGATCTTGTCGTGGAATACCTCCTCGCACCGCAGGACAAACTGGGTCTCATTGTTCATGGATTCCTGAATATTTTCCAAATCGATAACGCGCATAGTGCAGCTCCTTCATGATGGAAATTCAAAATCGTGGATAGTATACCACACTTTAGCCTTACCGTCAAACGGGCAAAATGCCGGAATTCCCCAGTATTTTGCGGAACTTTTCCCGCAGCAGCAAAAAACGCCCCCATTATGGGGGCGTTTTTTTGGCGTGAAATTTATTTGGTGCCGAAGATGCGGTCGCCTGCATCACCCAGACCGGGGACGATGTAGCCGTTCTCGTTGAGGCACTTGTCCACAGCGCCGGCGTAGATGTCCACATCGGGGTAAAGCTTCTGCAGATACTCGATACCCTCGGGAGCCGCCACCAGCACCATCAGCTTGATGTGCTTGCAGCCGAACTTCTTCATCTCGGCGATGGCCTCTGCGGCGGAGCCGCCGGTGGCCAGCATGGGGTCCACGATCAGCACGTCACGCTCGGCTACGTCCTTGGGCATCTTGCAGAAGTAGGGGTGGGGCTCGAGCGTCTCTTCATCGCGGTACATGCCGATGTGGCCCACACGGGCGGAGGGCACCATCCGCAGCACGCCGTCCACCAGGCCCAGGCCCGCACGGAGGATAGGCACCACCACGAACTTACGGCCCGCCAGCGTGGGCGCGTCCATCCCGCAGATGGGGGTCTCGATGTGCTTGGTGGTCAGGGGCAGGTCACGGGTGGCCTCATAGGTGATGAGCATACCGATCTCGGATACCAGCTCCCGGAAATCCTTGACGCTGGTGTTCTTGTCCCGCATGATGGTCAGCTTGTGCGCCACCAGGGGATGGTTCATGATGTGGACCTTCTCGCTGTACATGATGTTATCCTCCGTGTATATGAAATTTTAAGGGTATACGTTTTACTCCGCTGTCAGGGACAGCCCCCTGGCCAGCCGTTCGCGCTCCGCCTGGCTCAGCCGCAGATACACCGGCTGCAATTCCTGGGCGGAACACGTCAGCCCCTGCGCGGCAAGATGCTCCGCCGCCAGCGCCACGCCCGCGGCGCTCTGCTGCCGGTGCAGGGGAGAGGCCAGCCGGCACCCGATCCCCGCCTTCTGCAAAAAGTCGTACAGCAGCGCCGCGCCGTCGCCCACGATGAGCTTTGGCTCCGGTATGGCGGCCAATTCCTCCGCCACCAGCTCCATAGCCACGGCCCTGTCCGCGCAGAGTCTCGTAACGCGGCCGTTTTCTGTCCGGAACAGCGCGTTGTACACCTGCTGCCGCCGTGCGTCCATAGCGCCCACAACGATGCCCTCGAAGTCCGTGACGCCATAGGCCATGGCCTCCAGCGTGGATACGCCGCAGCAGGGCAGCGCCTTGGCCCACGCCAGCCCCTTGGCCGCCGACACGCCGATGCGTATTCCGGTAAAGCTCCCCGGCCCCTGGGCCACGGCGATGATGTCCATATCGTCCAATGTCAGTCCCGCGGTCTTCAGCATTCCGTCCAGCAGCGGCATCAGCGTCACGCTGTGGGTCAGCCCCCGGTCCTGATACGCCTGGGCCAGCAGTGTGCCGTTTTCCGTCACGGCCACGGACACGCTCTTGGCAGAGGTCTCCAATGCCAGTATTCTCACTGTCACTCGCCTCCCGTGATGGTGATGATGCGGTCGCTCTCGTCTGTGCCCCGGGCGATGTCCACCCACAGGGTGTCAGCCGGCATAGCGTCGTCCACGCGCTCGGACCACTCCACGGCGCACACGCCGCCCCGTGTCAGATAGTCCTCCCAGCCGATGTCGAACAGCTCGTCAGAGCTGCCCAGCCGGTACATATCAAAGTGAAACAGCGGCGTTGCGCCGTCGTATTCGTTGACAATGGTAAACGTGGGGCTGGTGACCCGTCCGGCGCAGCCCAGACCTCGGGCCAGCCCACGGGTAAAGGCGGTCTTGCCCATGCCCAGTCCGCCGCGGTAGGCCACCACTGTACCGGGGCGCAGCCGCCTGCCCAGCATTTCGCCGATATGCTCTGTCTCCTCCGGACTGTGGGACAAATATTCCATCGGCGCGGCCTCCTTTACCTCAAATCGACTTATTATAGCACATCCACGCCGAAAAGGAAAGAGCGAAACCACCCAAGTCGAATAAAATGTTCCGCCGCGGGGCGGTCATGTTGGCACAGCAAGAGTGCCGCGCACAAAAAGAAGAGGTACACATTTGTGTACCTCTTCTTTTTGGCAAATAACCCTAACTTTAATAGAATTTCAAGGGGGCGCATTTTCGGCGCAAACGGGGGTGCAGTAGTTTTCGGAAATGCGCCCCCTCTGTGGGAAAATTTCTCATGACTGATCTATTCCTTCAAAAACGTGGCCAGAAGCATCCAGGTTTGTTATCAGAAAATTCGTGACTGCTCCACGAAACTCCGCTTCTGCGCCCTTATTTTTCCAAAATGCCCGGTTTGCGTCCTCGATTTTCGGCTGCATCTGCTCGATCTGGTTATCGTCCAACGGAAAACGGACTTCACCAAAATCGTCATTCATAATTTTGAGAAGCAAATCGTGATACTTATGTGCACCGATTGTTTGTAAAGCGGCTATGATTTCAAAAAGATGTTCTGAAGCAAGGACCTCCTGCAAATCGTCCATGGCGGACATCCAAAACTCCACGCTAAGGGCGAGCAGCCTTTCACTCTGAGACATAGATTGCTGCAGTTCAAAGAGCTTTTCCCAGTGGAAAGACGGCAGTTGCTCCAAGACGTTACCTTTCTCCATGTAAAACTCGTTGTATGATTCCGTGCGCCACCCTCCGGATCGCTTTATTACAACGCTATATTCGGATAGCCCATTATCATATATCACAGCGTTTCGCGAAGACAGAATATCATCCTCAATATAATAAATGCCTGCTTTGGGAACGTTTGCATCCAGTGATTTTCCGTTGCGTATTGTTCCGATGTACTGACCGTTAATGTACATTCGATACGGCAAAAGAGCTCCCGCAAATGTGGATTTCCGATGAATATGGAATCGCACCTCACGCATGAAATCGCACTCCTGTATGTGGATTCAATTATTTACATTGCTTAAAAAAGTCCACCGTAATTCTGTCAAAATTACGGTGGACTTATGCAAAGGACGGTTAAAATCGATATTTTTGTTTTTGGTGCAGAAGGCACCGCAGCTTATAAAACAGGGCCGGTCTGCTCAATGCCAGCTTCCTGTGCTGGGGCAATATTCAACTCAGGCAGATCGTTCAGATAGCGTTCCACATTCCGGTAATGCACTCCATTTTCCAATGTGACATCCTCTCCGCGGTACAGGACATATCGCCCCCGGATCGGGCCAAACCGCTGTTCGGTCTTATCGCATTTTTCCTGATCGAGCAGATGCCGGTATTGTGCTGGGACCTGTTTGCCACTGTGCTTGATCTCGAAAATCTCGCAGCAGTTTTCCTTCTCATTATAAATCACCATGTCAAACTCGCCGACCGCAAACTGTAGCTTGAACACCCGGTGTTCTCTGTCAGCCGACTTCATGGTTTCCAGCAGGACGATATCCTCGAGCATCCGGCCCCGTACTTCTTCGAGGATCCTGCCCGCAGTCTGGGTCTTCTCCAATTCGCTGAGAGCTGAAAAGGTCTCGTCCTTCATCAGCGAGTGGACAAGGGCCTGTGCCTGGCAGTATCGCATCCCCGGCTGGGTAAATAGGATGTGTTCCACAGATTTTGCTCCTGGGTCAGCGGTTTCAATGGGACAGTTTACGATCAGTTCCAATGCGGAGAGATACTCTTTGATCTCCCGGATATGGGTATCTGTGATACCGATGGACTGTTCCTCTTTGTTGCGGATATCCAGCAGCTCCATCAGGCGCTGGGTGACCGCTCCTGTGTCAATGTTGTCCAGTATCTCGGTACGCTTTTCGGGGTCACGCTCTTTCCGAAGATTCGAGGCGGTCAGCCGTAGATCGTGAGATTGGAAATCATCGGTCAGAACTGAGATCAGGAACCGGTGGTTCATGTCCTCGATGATCCGGTTGATGGCGCTGGTCAGCTCACCGGCCTCATACAGAGAGTATAGGTGGCGGAAATGCCCGCCTGCCTCATAGCAGGCCAAGGAATGCTGAATGTTTTTGCAGATCGCTGTATCGATGTATCGCCGTGTGGACTCATCATCCCGGAAGGAGGCGTCCTGGGCGTTGACATCTTCATCGTCAAAGGCAAGCTCACCGGCCCGCAGCGTCCCGCCATAGCGGATATATTCATCAATGCTGTCGATCCCCAGCAGGCGGCTGTATTCCCGGTATGGGATGAAGGTGGTGTGGATGGGCTTTGCCCGGTCATAGAGTTCCTGATCCATCGCCAGCCAAAAACCGAGGGAGTCCGTACCGGAGAGGATGATCTTCATTCCCATCGCTGCAAACACATCGGAAAAGAGAGCCGCAGAATCGATGAAATCCCGCATCAGGGTGACCTCATCAATGAATACGTAGCGGAAGCCCGCATCGAACAGTTTTTTCAGATCCCGGTTCATCATGGCCATGGTATCGCTTCTGCGGGCTTTGATATAGACCGTGCGGCTGAGATCCTCTCTGCTCATTCGGGCGATGGCCTGCCGGAGCATGGTAGTCTTTCCGGTCCTGCGCAGGCCAAAAACCAGGCAGACCCTGTCGCTTTCATTGCTGTAGAGATAATCCTCCAATTGCCAGAAGCAGTCACGGAGGCCCCAGCCCTTTACGCCCTGCGACATGGCGTCCAATCCTTTACCAACAATTACACTGGTTTCAAAGTCCAGCTTTGGCTGGCGCACTTTTGGCATCTTGGCTTGCAGTTCTTTCAGTTGTGCCTGCAATACTTTGCGCTGCTCTATTTGCTCCTGCAGCGGCTCCAGTTCGCCATCCCGCAGATATTGGCTGTGCTTCTTCCCATTTTCTGTCCACTGATGATAGTAGCGTGTCTTTCCGTTGATCGTCTTCTTGGAAATATAGCCGATGGGAAGGGCGGCGATCTGCCGCTCCAGTTCCTGAATCTTTTCTTTCATACCGCACCTCCATTCTGTTAAATCTATTATACCCCATTTCCCTTATGCATTCAAGGGGTTATAAGGGGTTATATTGTTGTGAGCAGTGCCGCACAGAGCAATTTCTGTGCGGCACTGTTATGATTTTCTCGTTTACTCAAATTTCTAATCCGGAAATCTGCTCCCACTGGAGGATATATCTGTCATCGATGATCCGGTTGTCGTGGTAATGCCCGAAGAACCAGTATGTAAACTGGCACCGCTGATTGACCGTTTCCAGAAAATCGGTGAGCTGGTCACTTCCATAGGAGGGGTCGATTTTCCGCACGGCACTGCTGGGACCGCAGTGGGACAGGATGCAGTCTACCTTCCAGTTTACCTGCTCCAGATTTCTCAGTGCCTCTGCATATTCACGGGCATTTGGCATTTCTTCCGCCCACCAGGAGCGTCCTTTGACCCGGAACATTCCCCGCATTCGGCGCAGCAGCCAATACTTTTGTTCGAAGTCGGGGTCCTCCGGATCAAGGACGCCATCCTGAATGTCGTGGGAGGAGGCTCCTCCCATCGTGAACCATGTGAGACCGCTGAAGGTGAATATCTGGCCCCTCATCAGGTGGAGGATATTTTCCCTCACCTCATGTACTCTGCCGCCGTGCCATTCTTTTTCCGGCAGGGCGTTCAGCAGATCAAAGTTTTCATGGTTTCCATCCACAAACAAGGTGGTGAAGGATTTCTCATCCAGCCAGTCCAGCCAATGCTGGTCTTTCTGGCCGCCGTCCCACAGCCCTCCGAAATCGCCACAGATGATCATGTAGTCATTTCGGCCCATCTGCGTTTGCTGGGGGAAGTATTTGCTTCCGAACCGCTGGAAGCCGCCGTGGGTGTCACCGGTGATATAGATCATGCGGTCTGCCTCCTTTGCATGGCCTGAGTAATTTCTGTGCCGTCCTTGAAGCAGATGAGCAGGCTATCCTTGTCCAACACCTTGATGTTGCTGACCAGCTGACGGACAGTGAGTTCATCAAAATCTGTAAGGGTACCGCTGGCCTGCTCCAATGCCATGTCAAGTTCTGCCAGCCTGCTCTCGAAGGCCGCCGCGCCTCGCTGTTCCTTTTCCAGCTCCGCTTTTTGGGCCATGAGCCTTGTCTTGGCCATGTTGACCTGTTGAAGCTCCTCATCATAGTCGGTACAGTCAGCGCCGGCACTGACGATCAGCTGGAACAGCTCCAGCTGGCGTTCCTGCAGGTTCCGGATCTGAAACTCCACGGCAGGCAGGCTCATCGTCTGTTCTTCTCCGGCAAGGACTGCCGCAATACCAGCTTTCACCGCGTCCTTGGCTGCCTGCATCCGGAACAGTTCATTCATGGCGGAGATGACGGCGTCGTGGATGTTGCCCTCATCCAGAGTGGGAGACTGCTTACAGATCTTCCTGCCATGCTCCAGCCGGTTCTGGCACCGCCAGACGACCCGTTTGACCCCTTTCTGCGTCCAGATCACCCGGCGATAAGGGCTGCCGCATTCTCCGCAGACCAGCAACTCGCTGAGCACATACTTTCCGCAGTATTTCCCAAGCTGCGTCTTCGCCTTGGAGGATGTTTTCTTGAGACTGGACCGACGGGCAATCTCCTCCTGTACCTTTTGGAAGGTTTCCCGATCAATGATGGCCGGGTGGCAGTCATGGACATAGTATTTGGGCAGTTCGCCGTTATTCACCCGCTTTTCTCTGGTGAACAGGTCCGCGATGTAGGTTTTTTGTAGGAGAGCGTCACCGATGTATTTTTCATTGCACAGCATTTTTTGAACCACGCTGTCATGCCATACTGTTTTCCCTGTGGCTGTTTTGATTCCATCCGCCATCAGGTCGGTGGTGATCTGCCGGACGCTGTGTCCCAGCAGAAACCGGGAGAAGATGCGCCGGACAATGGCAGCCTGCTCCGGGTCGATCTCCGGCTGGCCATCCGCACCCCAGCGGTAGCCGAGGAAGGTCTTGCAGTGGTAATAGACTTTTCCATCCTTGAAGTTCTTCCGGTGGCCCCACCTCACATTGCCGCTGAGGGATTCGCTTTCTGCCTGGGCCTGGCTCATCATAAAGGTGAGGATCATCTCGTTGTCCATGAAGAGGGTGTTCACATTCTCTTTCTCAAAGTAGACTCCCACGCCGTGCCGTTTCAGGCGGCGGACATAGTTCAGGCCATCCAGTGTGTTTCGGCAGAACCGGGACACCGATTTGGTGATGACCAGGTCGATTTTTCCACGCTCACAGTCCCGGATCATTTGGAGGAAATCTTTGCGCTTTTTGGCCGAGGTGCCGGTGATGCCCTCATCCGCATAGAGGCGGACCATTGTCCAATCCGGATTGGCGTCGATTTTTTCCGTGTAGTATTCGATCTGGGCCTCATAGCTGGAGAGCTGCTCCTCCTTGTCAGTGGATACCCGGCAGTAAGGCGCAACTCGCAGGTGCTTTTTTCGAAGATCCCGTTCTGTCATCTGAGGGTCAGCCGGAATCATAGTGACCAGTTTGGGGGTGGGGGCGGTTTTCTGTATGTTCATGAGGCACACTCCTTTTGATCTTTTTGGGATAGGCTGATCTCTCCGCCTTTGCCGATGCACACATGGGTTACTGCCGACTCAAAAAGTTCCCACAGGGTTTCTTCGTTCTCCGGTTCCAGCTCCAGCTTCTGCCGCAGCAGTGCCAGCCTGTGGGCCGGCGTTGGATCGTTCAGGCCGGCATACCGCTCGGCAGCGGCGGCCATGATCAGTGTTTTCATATATTCCGGGTTGATATCGGCCCGGTTAAAGCAGAGGGCCAGTTCATTTTCGATGCGAAGGGCATCTGTTGAGGCAGGGGCGGCTTTAGGAAGCTGGATACACGCAGGAGAATGAGCCAGCACTTTGAGCTTCTGCACCACTCGTTCCAAAATGATGCTGTCATCAAGATATACCCCGTCGTGCTTTTCCCGGTATTCAGCCCCCACACGGGCGTAATTGATATAGGGCTTGAAGCGATCCGGAAATGGTGTGATCCCTTTGTCCACAAGGTAGGCGCCCAATTCTGAATCAGAGGTTATATTACCGATGAGCATATATTCATCCAGTCTGTTCGCCACAGCAAGGGCCTCATCCAAGTTCTCGGCGTGTTCCGCATCCAATGCCCCGGAAAAGATGGCGGCTTTTTCTGGAGAGAGGGCATCTGTGCGTTCCGCCAGTTGCTGGAGCTTTTGAAACTGCTCTGAATCTTCCACATCCACATCGTACAGATAGCGGTAAAGACCCGGCACATTGCCTCTCACATCCAGGATAGCGGTGGTTGTGGTATCGAGGCTAATCCCGTCCAGGATTACAAAAGCCTCTCCAATCTCAGCGGGACTGGCAGGCAGTCGCAGATGGACGCGCTCATGTTCGTTGCCTCGGCTTAGTGTCAACAAAATCATTCTATATCCCTCCCATGGTGAGGCCTGTTTGGTGTATGGCTTCAGCTTCCATTAGGTCTTGCAAAGGCGTTTCTCCGTGATAGGACACATAGCCATAATCGTTGAACCAACCGCCTTCCTCCCGAATACGTTGCTCCCCATAGCCTTTGTAGTCATAGAACCCATCCAGGTTGTCATCATACTCGAAGCGGCCAGACTCCTGGATCATGTACTTCCCGTATTCCTCCGGGGTATGGACGCCTGGAATGAAGCTGAACAGATCCAGGTTTTTGGCCAACTGACAGATCTGTGCGGCGTTCTTTGGATCTGCAAACACGATTACAGCCTCCAGCTTGTTCTGCCCTTTCTCATCCAGTTTCGCAATGGCGCTGCTCATGGCGTTGAGGGCGGTCAGGTTGTCTTGTTTCTCGTCCAGGAGTTCACCGACCTCCTTTTGCAGAAAAAACGCATCTATTGTATATTGTGCTGTGCCTGTATCCCGCACACCTGCCCGCAGCAGGGTGCGCCGAATCTGCTGCTCCGACGCGGGGAGCCAAAGCAGTTCCGGTTTTTGGCCTTCTGCCGGCATGATCTTCAATCCAAGGTTGCTGTTATCATAGAGATATTCCGGAAACTGCCGTCCGTTGTAGAGCTGCTCCAGCCTCATGCCGTTATCATAGACAACGCCATAGGGGGTGACGGTCCCGGCTCCGCTGTCAATGAGCAGGAGCGCCGTTTCAACCCCGTCCAGATTCTCCAGCTCCTCCATACTGGCACTGCCACCATTCAGATTCATATAGTGTTCTTGCCCGATTTCCTTAAGGTCAGAAAAATCTGTGATGACCGTGGCCCGCTGGCAGCAAAAGGTCAGATTGATGAAATCTTTTATTTGTGTGATTCCCAACTTGTGGGCCATCCCCTGGAACTGGGCGGCCTCACCGTCATCAAAACTGTCCAACCGCTTGGCCAGGTAGTCCAGCTCGTCCAAGGTAACGGATTTGCCGGTCAGCTCATTCAGGACAGTATAAAAACTGTCCAGCTCATCCACTTGGCAGTCCTGACGGAGCGTGTCGCCGATTCCCAATGGCTCCAGCAGTTCTATCGTGTGGTCGTATTCCTCCCTGGGAATGGGGAATGGAATCGTAATCTGCCCATATTCCGGGTGCTGGGCGCTGCTCAGCACCGCTTGGATTACATAGCCCATTCTGAGCCTCCTTACCCGCATCCATGACTGCCTTTCCGTGCCGGGCGATCAGGGTTGCGTAAATGATATTGAGAAAATCCATGTCACTCACCAGGTTTCGGTGCGCCAGATCTTCCACCTCCATGGGCGGCTTCAGGTCGTACAGCCGTCTGGCGGAATAAAAGACGGGGTAATCTTGTGCCGTGAACCCGTGGAGCGCAATGCGGTTGAAATCAATAAAATCGTGTGAAAGAGCGGAGAGCGCCGGCTGCCAGAGCCGCTCCTTTGAGGCGAGGAGGTAGAGCGCCGCCAGATAGCCAGGAGGCGTGCCATCCCACGCCCTGTCCGCAAAGCGGCTTTTCAGCTGGACGAATACTGTGCGCAGGATTACCTGATCCGGCCCATCCCAATGCTCCACGGCCTGAATTCTCTTGCGCAGGCCGGCATGAGGGATGTGTCCGAAACATTCCAGGATCAAATCACGATACCCAATTGCGCCGGACTTCAACCGCTCCGCGATATAGGGGCAGA
>OHEG01001263.1_pt1 | contig 10272 bp, 7 predicted proteins | sample 1567181 | NCBI WGS metagenome assembly OHEG01 (sample SAMEA3879534, study PRJEB24766) | human gut metagenome | biome: human-associated habitat; feature: feces | place: USA | collected 1985/1987 | reverse complement strand
TCAGGATGCTACACTAAATTAATAAAGAGAAATATAAGCCTGATAAACAGAATTATATTTCTCTTTTTTAACAACTCTTATCCTTTTTTGAATAGTTGTTGTATTATTATTATTCCTCTTCCGGATATTTCATACCCCATTCAGCTCTTATATCTGACATAATTTTCATTACATCATATGTATATTGACAGTGCATGAGGGTTTCTATTTCATCTGATGATGCTGAGCTTACAGCTTTTTCCATATCACGTACTTCGTAATACAGTGCATCTGATGTATCACCGGCATCAATTACTTCTTTATGACCATCCTCTGTATATGTAATAGTTGCCTGCATTCCTCTTGGATACTCAAAGATTTCCACATATGCCTTGTCAAAAGAGAGCGTAGCGCGTTTTGGCTGCTTGGAATGTAGAGATAATGTGACAGTTGCCATTTCCACTGCATCATTCATAAGCAGAATACCTGCCTGTTCATCAACACCGGTTGGTGCATATTTAACCTGTGACGATACTTGTGTTGGTGTTTCCTTGAAGAACCAGCGGATAAGAGAAAGTGAGTAAACTCCAATATCAAGCAATGCTCCTCCAGCAAGCTTACGACTGAAAAATCGGTTTGTCATATTGTAATCCTTGTAGCTTCCAAAATTGACCTGAATTAAATTTAGCCTGCCGAGTTGTCCACTTGCAATTATTTCGTTTAGCTTTTTATAAACAGGCATATGATATATAGTCATGGCTTCAGCAAGAATAACGTTATTTTCTTTGGCCAGTGAGACGGCTTCATCGAGCTCTGCGATATTTAAAGTAATAGATTTCTCACAGAGTACATGCTTTCCATTAGAAAGGGCTTTTCTTAGATAATTGATGTGAGTATTGTGTGGAGTGGAGATGTAAATGATATCCACATCAGGATCATAAAAGACGTCATCAATGTTGTCATATACCTTTGAAATGCCATATTTTTGTGCAAAAGCTACGGCCTTTTCATGAGTTCTGTTGGCAACTGAATAAAGAGTGCGTCCTTCCTTGGAGAGAGCATGCGCGAGCTCATTAGCTATTACACCGCAGCCGAGTGTTGCCCAATTAAGCTGTTTCATGTGAAATCCTCCTTTTTAACTTAAAGTATTGTAGCTGTGATGGTACATAAATTATTTAAAATGGTGTGAAATAACAAAATATAAACTCATTGATGATACCTTTTGACCCTTTAATCATAAAATTGAATAAATAACAAAAATTTACAGATACTGATTTTGAGGTGATAATATGAAAAGCAAAATCAGTATCTGTTTTTTAACTATTGTTGTAATTCTTCTTGCACTTGTTATGATAGAAAAAATCAATACGCAAAGAGCTGCAGACAAGGCTGCGATAATTGCACAAAGAAATGAAAATGATAAAGAAGAAAAAAATGAAAAAGAAAGCCTTCTGACATCAAATGAGGCTAAGAATGCAAAATACTGCATCAAAAATGACTCCGGAATGCTGTCTGTATACAACGCCACTGCAAGTGAAAAATACTTTGACACAGGCGTGTATTTTGAAGAACTGCCCGATGAAGCAAAAAATAAGGTTACAAACGGACTCTACTTTTTTAACGAAACTGATTTGTACGATTTTCTTGAAAGCTATTCAAGTTAATGTTAAAATAAATCAGTTAGGGGAAAGAATATGTACGATGTAATTATAATAGGTGCCGGTGCATCCGGGCTGATGGCAGCAGCTGCTGCTGCATCAAAGGGAGCACGTGTGGCACTTTTAGAGCACAAGGATGATATAGGAAAGAAAATACTGGCAACAGGAAACGGCAGATGTAATTTCACAAACACTGATATGTCCGTAAATAAATTCCACGGCAGTAAAGCACTGGTTAAAAACGGGTTGTCGCAATTTAATTATGCAGACACAATACGTTTTTTTAAAGAACTTGGAATACCTGCATATGACAATGCAGGCTACATTTATCCAAATTCAAGGCAGGCAGCATCTGTTGTGGCAGCCTTTCGAATGGAGCTTATGAGGCTTCATGTGGATGTGAAAACAGGCATAAGTATTACAGAAATCAAGACTGCAGGGATTACGGCTGAGGACACAAATTCTGCTGCTAATCCGGCAACTAAGAAGACAGATGACCGGACCGGTTACTGCATCCAAACAGACAAGGGCAGCTTTAAGTCCAAAAGGCTTATTATAGCGTGTGGCCTTACGGCTTCCCCAAAGCTTGGAAGTGACGGAAGCCTGTTTCGACAAATAGAAGCTCTCGGACATCATATCCAAAAGCCATTACCCGCGCTTTGCGGCTTTAGCTGTGATGGTCTTAATTTCAAAAAAATCACAGGTGTCAGGTGCGATGCCACTGTCGCTTCCGTGATAAACGGTCAAATGACAGAGCAAAATACAGGGGAGCTGCAGTTAGCTGACTATGGCATCTCAGGCATCCCTGTTTTTCAGATTTCAAGTCTTATGTCAAGAGCCCTCGATAAAGGTCAAAGGGTCGAGGTGATAATTGACTTTTTGCCGGCTTTTAGTGATGATGAGCTTAATGGATACATAAAGGACAGAAGTATTACAACGACAGACAACCGCTCGTTAAATGAGATGCTTAACGGACTTTTAAACAATAAGCTTCTTCTTGAGCTGATACACAAATCAGGTGTATCTCCTGACAAAAAGGGAAGGCTGTTGACAGATGATGATTGTAAAAATCTCACCCGCTCAATAAAACATACCACTGTTTCGGTAAAAAAGCCAAGAGGAGCCGAATTTGCACAGGTGTGTGCAGGCGGCATATGTACAAAGGAAATAGATGTACATACATTGGAGTCCAAAATCCATCCGGGACTTTACTTTTGCGGCGAGTTGCTTGATGTGGACGGCATATGCGGTGGCTACAATCTGCAGTGGGCATGGACAAGTGGATATATAGCAGGAGAAATGCAGTAAATGATTAAAATTAACCAGATAAAGCTCCCCGTCACGCACAGTGATGAGGCATTAAAAAAGAAAATAATAAAAATGCTTAAGCTCAATGCCAAGACAGGCTTTACATACCGGATATTAAAGAAATCACTTGACGCGCGTAAAAAGCCTGAGCTGTTCTATACATATTCAGTTGCTGTAGAGATAGAGGATACAAAAAATAGCGAAGAATCAATTGTAAAAAGAGCAGCCAGCTCATCTGTGCTCATATATAAAGAAAAAGAGTACATGATACCTGCATGCGGCCATATACCGCTTGACAGGCGACCTGTTATTGCAGGGGCAGGTCCTGCCGGTCTGTTTTGTGCATATATATTGGCAGAGGCAGGTTTTCGCCCGATAGTTATCGAGCGTGGCAGCCGGGTTGAGAAAAGAACCTGCGATGTACAAAAATTCTGGGAGAGCGGCATACTTAATCCCAAAAGCAACGTACAGTTTGGTGAGGGCGGTGCCGGAACATTTTCAGATGGCAAGCTGAATACATCCGTAAAGGATCCTTCGGGCAGAAATCGTCTTGTGCTTGAGACATTTGTGCGCTTTGGGGCAGATCCGTCCATACTTTATGACAATAAGCCACATATTGGTACTGATGTGCTTTCAGAAGTGATTGTCAACATGCGTGAGTTCTTAGTTGACAAAGGGGTTACATTTGTATTTGACACCTGTGTAAACAATCTTGACATAGTTTCCCAAAAGCTATTAAGTGTTTACACGGATTCTGACAGTAACAGTAATAGTGAGATAAAGACAGATGTATGCGTTCTGGCACTCGGACACAGCGCCAGAGATACATTTGATATGCTTTACAACAAAGGCTTTGATATGGAGTGCAAGAGCTTTGCCGTCGGCTTTCGCGTGGAGCATCCGCAGCGCATGATAGATGAATCACAGTATGGTATTCAAAAGAAAATCATACTTCCTCCAAGTCCTTACAAGGTCACATCCAATTTTCCGAATGGCAGAGGAGTCTATTCATTCTGCATGTGTCCGGGAGGATATGTGGTCAACTCATCGTCAACCGAAAATCACACAGTGGTTAACGGTATGAGCTATCACGACAGAAACAGCAAAAATGCGAACAGTGCCATCATAGTATCTGTTTCGCCGAAGGATTTCGGAGCAGATGATGCCCTCGCCGGAGTGAGATATCAAGAAAAGCTTGAAACAGAAAATTATAAGCGAGGCAATGGTTTAATACCACAGCAGCTTTTCGGTGATTTCTGTGATGACAGATTAACAACAGCATACGGTGATTTTAGCTCCTGTACAAAGGGAAACACCGTCTTTGCAAAGCTGAATGGACTGATGAACGCTGACATGGAGCAGTCGTTCAAGCTTGGAATGGAACATTTTGGTCATCTGATACATGGTTTTGACAGAAAAGATGCAATTTTGTCCGGTATGGAGACACGCACATCTTCTCCGCTTCGCATAAAAAGAGATGAATCCTTTGAGAGCAACATCTCGGGTGTATACCCTTGCGGAGAGGGCGCAGGCTATGCAGGAGGCATTACATCTGCGGCAATCGACGGCATAAAGGTCGCAGAAGCAATTATTAAAAAATATAGGCCGGATTTTAAATAATATTTATACACATGAATAATATTTATACACATAAAGAGAGGAAATATTCGTGGCAGAAGTATCACCAATGATGCAGCATTATCTGCAGACAAAAGAACAATATAAGGATTGTATTTTATTTTATCGCTTAGGAGACTTCTATGAGATGTTTTTTGATGATGCGATAATGGTTTCAAAGGAGCTTGAGCTTACACTCACAGGCAAAAACTGTGGGCTTGAAGAAAGAGCTCCTATGTGTGGAATACCGTTTCACGCGGCAGACTCATATATCAACAGACTCGTATCAAACGGTCACAAGGTAGCTATCTGTGAGCAGATGGAAGATCCAAAGCAGGCAAAGGGAATCGTAAAGCGAGAGGTAATCCGTGTTGTGACACCTGGCACAAACACTGATATGGCTTCTTTAGATGAGGCAAAAAACAATTACATAATGTCGATTGTATACACTGAGGACAAATACGGCATAGCGACCTGTGATGTCACAACAGGTGATTTTTTTACGACAGAGGTGGATACGGAAAGAAAGCTGTTAGATGAGGTGAGCAGATTTAATCCATCGGAAATCATATGTAATGAAGCCTTCTACATGAGCGGAATAGATGTTGACGATATGAAAAACAGATTATCAATTACTGTTTCAGCACTCGACTCATGGTATTTTTCTGATGGTCTTGCAAATGAGACACTGCTTTCACATTTCCACGTACAGACAATAAATGCTCTGGGACTTGAGGATTATGAGAGTGGAGTCATAGCTGCCGGCGCCCTGTTAAAGTACCTTTATGAGACGCAGATGAACTCGCTCGACAATATACTTGAGCTTCATCCGTACTCAATAGGCAAATATATGATAATAGACAGCTCATCAAGACGTAATTTGGAGCTGGTTGAGACACTTCGAGAAAAGCAAAAGAGAGGCTCACTGCTTTGGGTACTCGACAAGACACGTACGGCTATGGGAGCAAGACTGCTTCGCACCTATGTCGAGCAGCCTCTTATCGAAAAGGCAGAGATAATAAAGCGCCAGAAGCTTATCGAAGCACTTAATGCAAACGAAATCACAAGAGATGAAATCAGGGAATACCTTAATCCTATTTATGACCTTGAGCGTCTCATCACAAGAATCACCTACCAGTCAGCCAATCCGCGTGACCTTATTGCCTTCAGGGATTCTTTAAAAATGCTTCCACCAATAAAGCAGCAGCTTTCAGACATACCGTGTGAGCTTACCGATGAGATTAATGAAGAGTTCGACGAGCTTAAGGATATATATGAGCTTTTACTTTCATCCATTGAGGATGAGCCGCCTATCTCACAGCGTGACGGAGATATCATAAAAGCTGGCTACAACGAGGAGGTTGACCGTCTTCGAGACGCAAAGACCAAGGGAAAGACATGGCTTGCTGAGCTTGAAGCCGGTGAGCGTGAAAAAACAGGCATCAAAAACTTGAGAATCAAGTATAACAAGGTATTTGGGTATTACCTTGAGGTCACAAACTCCTTCAAGGATATGGTTCCTGATTATTATGTGAGAAAACAGACACTCACCAATGCCGAGCGCTACATAACACCGGAGCTTAAGGAGCTTGAGGATACCATTCTTGGAGCTGAGGACAGGCTCACATCACTTGAGTATGAGCTGTTTCGTGATGTAAGAAAACAGATTTCCTGCAATGTTTCAAGGATTCAGAAAACAGCCAGAGCTATAGCACAGATTGATGTTTTTGCTTCGCTTGCGCTTGTTGCCAGCCAGAATAATTACTGCAAGCCAAAGATAAATGAAAGCGGAATAATAGACATAAAAAACGGACGTCATCCTGTAGTTGAAAAAATGATTACAAATGACATGTTTATAGAAAACGATACATATCTGGATCAGCACAAAAACAGAATCTCAATCATCACTGGACCAAACATGGCCGGTAAATCCACCTACATGAGACAGACAGCACTTATCGTTCTCATGGCACAGATTGGAAGCTTTGTACCTGCACAAACTGCAAATATCGGTATTGTAGACCGTATCTTCACACGAGTCGGCGCATCTGACGACCTTGCAAGCGGCCAGAGTACATTTATGGTTGAGATGAACGAGGTGGCAAATATACTAAGAAATGCAACCGCAAAATCCCTGCTCATTCTCGATGAGATTGGACGTGGCACGAGTACATTTGACGGACTAAGCATCGCCTGGGCAGTTGTAGAGCATATAAGTAATCCAAAGCTCCTCGGAGCAAAGACGCTTTTTGCAACCCATTATCACGAGCTCACCGAGCTTGAGGGCAAGCTTGACAGTGTAAATAACTATTGCATCGCTGTAAAGGAAAAGGGCGATGATATAGTTTTCTTAAGAAAAATCGTAAAGGGCGGAGCTGACAGAAGCTATGGTATACAGGTTGCAAAGCTTGCAGGTCTGCCGGATTCAGTCATAGAGCGTGCCAAGGAAATCGCAGAGCAGCTTCTTGCAAATGATATCACAGATACTGTAAAAAGCATATCCGTTGACACTGGTCACAAGCATAAAAAGGAGCATCTTGACGAGGTTGATATGACACAGATTTCACTTTTCGACACAGTTAAGGATGATGACATAATTGATGAGCTTCGAAGCATAGACATAGGCAACATGACACCACTTGATGCGTTAAACAAGCTGTATCAGCTCCAGAACAAGGTTAAAAACCGCTGGTAGAAAGGATTAAAATGCCAAATATTGCCATATTAAATCAGGAAACAATAGATAAAATAGCTGCAGGAGAGGTTGTTGAGCGTCCGTGCTCCGTGGTAAAGGAGCTGGTGGAAAATGCCATAGATGCAGGCTCCACAGCCATTACTGTCGAGATAAAGGAGGGCGGAATCTCATTCATCCGTATCACCGACAACGGATGCGGAATTGAAAGAGAACAGGTTGCAGTTGCATTTTACCGTCACAGCACAAGTAAAATCCGCTCGGCAGAGGATTTACTCACAGTAAAGTCTCTCGGCTTCAGAGGTGAGGCGCTGTCAAGTATCTCGGCCGTTGCCCGCGTTGAGCTTATCACAAAAACCTACGATGAGCTCACCGGCACCAGATATGTGATTGAGGGCTCGAAGGAGCTTTCCAACGAGGAAATCGGTGCTCCGGACGGTACTACCTTCATAGTAAAGGATTTGTTTTATAATGTTCCTGCAAGACGTAAGTTTTTAAAGACAGCACAGACAGAGGGCAGCTACATAAGCGATATGGTTGAAAAGCTTGCGCTTTCGCATCCCGATATATCGTTTAAGTTCATAAACAATAACCAGACAAAGCTTCACACCTCAGGAAACGGCAACAGAAAGGATATCATATACCATATATTCGGACGCGAAATATCGTCATCACTGCTTGAGGTGAAGCATGAATGCGAATACTTTAAGGTGGAGGGATTTATAGGAAAGCCTGTTATCACAAGGGGCAACAGAAATTATGAGAATTATTTCATAAACGGCAGGTATGTAAAGAGCAATATATTGTCACGCGCTATCGAGGAGGCATACAAGAGCTTTCTAATGCAGCACCAGTATCCGTTTACAGTGCTTTACTTTACATTTTTCAGTGAGCTGGATGTCAACGTGCATCCGACCAAGATGGAGCTTAGGTTCGACAACAACAACGAGATATATGTCGAATTGTGTGACACAATATATGCAATTCTATCCCACAAGGAGATGATTCCCGAGGTGCCTGTAGACAGTACGCCGGCGCCTAAAAAGATAGTGCATGAGTATAAGGAGCCAATACCGGAGCCGTTTGAGAAGAGGCGTATCAATGAGGTGAGGGCAGCGGAATCAAGGAGTGTGTACGGACAGAGCGTGACGTCAGCAGCAACAGAACCTGCTGCAAAAGCGCCTGAGACTTCCACCGCGTATGAACCTGCACAGGTTGTCACCGGCACCCAGCAGACACTCGGCGATTACGACAAGGTTTTTCTTACAGAAAGCTCAAAGAAGCAGTTTTCCATCATAGGCCAGCTCTTTAAGACATACTGGCTCATAGAGTTTGAGGACAAGCTGTACATCATAGACCAGCATGCAGCTCATGAAAAGGTGCTGTATGAAAAAACAATGGCAAGACTTGCCAATAAGGATTTTACATCACAGCGCATAAGCCCTCCGATTGTCATGACTCTTGATGCCAGGGAATGTGAGATGCTTGAGAAATACAGGCCGCAGATAGAACAGTTTGGCTATGAGGTGGAGCATTTTGGCGGCAAGGAATACATGATCAGTGCAATTCCAGATAATTTGTTTAACATAGATATGAAGGATCTGTTTATAGAGATGCTCGATGATTTTTCCAATTCGACAGGCAGACAGACTCCTGATATCATCACGGAAAAGGTCGCATCCATGTCGTGCAAGGCAGCAGTCAAGGGCAATGACAAGCTTACTCTTCCTGAGATAAATAAGCTGATAGATGATCTTTTGTCACTCGACAATCCTTACAACTGCCCACACGGCAGACCAACCATTATCTCTATGAGCAAATATGAGATAGAAAAGAAATTCAAACGTATCGTATGACAACATACACATTTGGACTGAGGTGCAATATGACACAAAAACCGATGATTGTCCTGACAGGACCGACAGCAGTAGGAAAGACAGCTCTATCGATTGAGCTTGCAAAAAAAATAAATGGTGCTATAATATCCGCGGATTCCATGCAGGTATACAAATACATGGATATAGGCTCTGCGAAGGTTACAGTCGATGAGATGGACGGCATAAAGCACTATCTGATAGATGAACTTGAGCCCTCTGACGAGTTCAATGTATTTATCTTTAAGGATATGGCCAAAAAAGCACTTAATGAAATATACGAAGCAGGAAAGATACCGATAGTTGTCGGCGGCACCGGCTTTTATATACAGGCGCTTTTGTATGACATTGATTTCACAAAGCAGGATGTGGATGAGTCGTACAGAAAGAGCCTTTACGACTTTGCTAACGAGCACGGAAACCATGCACTGCATGAAAAGCTTAAGGATATCGACCCTGCATCCTACGAGAGCATCCATGAGAATAACGTAAAGCGCGTCATCAGGGCAATTGAATACTATCACACCTGCCATGAACCGATTTCAAAGCACAATGAGACTGAAAGAGCCAAGCAGTCTCCATACAGTTTTGCCTATTTTGTACTGGATGATGTAAGACAAAGACTCTATGAGAGGATAGATAAGAGAGTTGATATCATGGTTTCAAACGGACTTGTCGATGAGGTGAAAAAGCTAAAGGCAATGGGCTGTACAAGCGATATGGTATCCATGAAGGGCATAGGATATAAGGAAATCCTTGCATATCTCGATGGAGAATATTCACTTGATGAGGCTGTGGACAAGGTAAAGCTTGAGTCAAGGCGTTTTGCAAAGAGACAGCTAACCTGGTTTAGGAGAGAAAAAGATACCATATGGATAGAAAAAAATGAATATTCATATGATGATAATAAAATATTAAATAAAATACAAGAAATTTTAGCAGAAAAGAGGATTATAATTTGTTAGATACCAATGAAGCCATTTACAGGCAGTATGAGACACTTGGAATATCAAAGGAGGTTTTGGATTTCGGAACCTCTGTAGAAAAGGAGCTTAAGGAGCGTTTTGAAAAAATAGACACCAATGCTGAGTATAATCAGCTTAAGGTCATAGCCGCCATGCAGAAAAACAAGGTGAGCGCAGAG
>OHEG01001257.1_pt1 | contig 10294 bp, 9 predicted proteins | sample 1567181 | NCBI WGS metagenome assembly OHEG01 (sample SAMEA3879534, study PRJEB24766) | human gut metagenome | biome: human-associated habitat; feature: feces | place: USA | collected 1985/1987 | reverse complement strand
CACGCCCCTCCGCGAGGGGCGACCGTCCACCGCCGGAGCAGTAGGAAGCCCTCCGGCGATTTCAATTCACGCCCCTCCGCGAGGGGCGACAAGTGTATAAATCACACGGTTTCGGTCGAACATATTTCAATTCACGCCCCTCCGCGAGGGGCGACTGCCGGTTGCATAACAGTTGTAGCCGTCAGTTCCAATTTCAATTCACGCCCCTCCGCGAGGGGCGACAGGCATTCGTCGAATTTTGCCTGAAAAAATATGCGGGAATTTCAATTCACGCCCCTCCGCGAGGGGCGACGCATCAACGCGAACGGTTTTCGCCATCAACTCTATTTCAATTCACGCCCCTCCGCGAGGGGCGACGGTAATCCTTGGGAAAAACGCACAGGCGGAGCTGTTTTGGATCTTTCTGAAGATAAAGTCGCTGGTCGGGCTGATCACGACCAACTACGTCCAGCGTTGCAGTATCATCCGTTCGTTTCTCTTTTTGCAAGATGAATGCGCCGTCTGCACTGCCCAGCAAGCCTGTCGTGCCTGAAATCATCTCGAACTTATCGCTTGCCGGCATCTTGCGCGTGTGGTGGACAATCATCAGGCATATGCCGTTGCTGTCAGCAAACTGTTTCAGCCGGCTGACAATTTGGTAGTCATCCGCATAGCTGTATGAGTCGCCGCCCATCTCCCGGATTTTCTGTAGGGTATCAATAATAATCAGCTTTGTATCTGGATGTTCCTTCATAAACTGCCGCAGCTGTTCATCCAGCCCGCTGTTAAGCTGTTTCGCACATACTGCAAAGTGCAGTCGATCCGTTCCTTCCACGCCAAACATGCGAAACATTCGCTCCTGCAAGCGCTGATAGTCATCCTCCAAAGCAAGATACAGCACCGTTCCCGGATGAACTTCATACTGCCAGAGTTTCTGTCCCGTGCTGACATGGTACGCAAGCTGCGCCATGAAAAACGACTTTCCCACCTTTGGCGCACCCGCAAACAAGTACGTTCCCGTGTAGAGCAGCCCGTCGATAATCGCCGCTCTGCTCTGATACACATTCTCATAGAGCTGATTTAGCGTAATAGTTGCCATATAGCCGGGCGCATTCATGCGCTGCATTTCCCGATAGACTTCCTCCAGCATGATCTCCTGTTCCTGATTGACCACTGCCTCATCTGCCCGTTTGCTTTCGCTCATTGTGTTCCTCGCACATTCCTTTCAAGATTGTTAGTGTAAACTGCAACATTTCCAGCATATCACTGCTTGCTTCTTCATTTTTTATCACCTGCAGCAGTTTTGCGTTTACTTCCCGCAGTTCCGCTTTCAGTGCTTTGTAGACACGCGGATTTCCTTGCACTATCACTTCCTTTTGCAATAACCTCGACAGCATATAGTCTTGTTTTGTCATGCCGCACAGCTTTGCAAAAGCTGCAATCTGCTCATTTTCTTCAGGGCTGGCACGAAACGCAACCGTTACCTTCCGCCATCGTCCCTTTCGATCAAGGCACTTTGCGCTCACAGCTCCATCTTCCTTTCCACATTCAGTTTATCTGCCATTTCCCTCTGCACAGTTGGAAACAGATGCGCATACGATAGGTAATCTCCACGCTTTCATGCCCAACACGATTCCCAATCGCCACGGCAGAATAGCCCATATCAATGAGCAAACTCACATGACCATGCCGCAAATCATGTATACGAATTTCTTTGACACCAGACTGCTTGCAGCCATACGTCATTCCGCCCTTTAGAACATGTCTGCTGAGTGGAAACACACGGCTGTCATCCTGCAAACCATAAATCTGCTTGAAATAGTCTTGCATTTCATCACAGAGAAAATCCGGCATCTGAATGATTCGGTTGCTCTTCTTCGTCTTAGGCGTTGTAATCACATCCTGACCACGAAGCCGCTGATAAGACTTGTTAATCCGCAGCGTGCGTGCTTTCAAATCAAAATCATCTCGTGTCAGCGCCAGCAGTTCCCCTTCTCGAATCCCGCACCAGTACAGTACCTCAAAAGCATAATACAGCATCGGCTTGTCCATCACTGCCTCCGCAAATTTCAGGTATTCTTCTTTTGTCCAGAAGAGCATTTCCTTTGCCTGCTCGCTTCCCATATTTCCAGCTTTCGCTGCCGGATTGCTCTGCAAACCGTAGTATCGCACAGCATGATTAAAAATGCAGCTAAGCTGTGTATGAACCATCCGCAAATAGTCCGGTGAATATGGTTCGCCGTTCGGCTTTCGCTGCTGACGCATCTCATTCTGCCAGTCAATCACATCCCTTGCCGCAATGTCCGAGAGTTTACGCTTGCTGAAATAAGGAAGAATCTTTGATTGAATCACATGTTCCTTGCAAAGCCAAGTGTTCAGCTTCAATCGTGGCTTTACATCCTTTTCGTATAGCGCCGCGAAGCTCTCAAACGTCATACTCACATCTGCTCGCTTCTGCATCAAGAACTGACGCTCCCATTCCAGTGCTTCCCGCTTCGTCGCAAAACCTCGCTTCAATTTCTGCTGACGCTCGCCGCGCCAATCCGTATAGCGAAACTGCACATACCACGTTCCGCTCTTCTTGTCCTTAAATGCCGCCATCTATTTTCTCCTTTTCGTCCGCGTTGCGCATTCCGTAGAGCTTTTCGTGGAAAAATTTCCGGTCAATTCGTCCTGCAATCGTAATACACCCCGTTGCCTTCAATTCCTCGTTGAGATTCCTGATGAGCTTATACGCATAAGGAACAGATACCCCCAGTTCCGCCGCAACTTCCTGCACCCTCATAAAAACTTGTTTAGGCATTTTGTCACCCCTCTCATTTTCTCTACGCTAAGCATTTTTGCTTAGCATATTCATTTTACTACGCATTTCTGTTTAAGTCAATACTCTTTTGCTCCAAAACTTAAATTTTTTTGTTTCATTTCTTCTTGACTTCTCTTTCCTTCACAATTATACTGGTGTCAACAATACATTGAAAGGATAGACTTCTCGATGGCAATTGGTGAACGTATTCACTTTTTCCGCACACTGCGCGGAATGACGCAGAAACATTTAGGGCGTTTGCTTGGCTTCCCAGAAAAATCCGCTGATGTTCGTCTGGCCCAGTATGAAGTCGGCGCACGCAAGCCCAAAGCCGATTTAACCGCTGCATTAGCCAAAGCACTGGATGTTTCACCACAGGCATTAGATGTCCCGGATATTGATTCCGATGCTGGTTTGATGCACACGCTGTTTGCGCTGGATGACACATGGGGGTTGGAAGTCTGCATGTGCAACGGCGAAGCGCATCTTCGCGTCAATACTGCTCGCAGTGCAAAAGCCATATCCCTTTCAGAAATGCTGACTGCATGGGCGCCGTTCTTCCCTCCGGAAGTCAGCAGAGCCTTTTTTCATCCAATAAAGTTATATTCCAGCACCCGCAAGCCATTCGCGCCATCCGACACATCAGAATAGCACGAACGCCGCGACTGCTGTAAATGGTAAACTGTACTTGAGCCACTTAGGCAAAAAAGGGAACGAATACTTGAGCCACCCGACAAAGCCTCTATAATGTAAACAGACCATTGTAGGAGGCGAAGAAAGGTGGTCACAAGCGTGGATGTGTACAAGGAGATCCGCCGACTGCAGTTGGAAGGCGTCACCAGCCAACGCAGAGCAGCAACACTGCTGGGCATCTCACGGAACACAGTGAAGAAGTACTGGGAAGGCAACGCAGTACCTTGGGAACGGCAGACATACGAGCGAGAAGCCGCTGTGCTGACGCCGGAGGTGGTCCGGTTCATTGAGAACTGCCTGGAGGCAGACGCACAGGAGCGCGTACGCAAGCAGCACCATACTGCCAGGCGGATCTACAACCGACTGGTCGAGGAATGCGGCTTTACCGGCAGTGAGTCCTCGATCCGGAAAGCAGTTCATAAGCTGAGAGCACAGCGTGGTGCAGTGGAAACCTATGTGCCTCTGCGTTTTGTCCCCGGCTCCGCCATGCAGGTAGACTGGGGCGAAGCTGTCATCTATCTGGGCGGGCAGCGCATGGCCGTCAACCTGTTCTGCGCCAGACTCTGTTTTAGCTGCGCTCCATTTGTCATCGCATATGAACGGCAAAACCTGGAAAGCTTTCTGGATGCTTTGACCAGGGCAATCCAGTTCTTTGGCGGTGTACCCAGACAGGTCATCTTTGACAATGCCCGTGTCGCCGTTAAGAGCGGATTTGGCGCTCATGCCGTTGCACAAGAGGACTATGCACAATTTGCAGCACACTACGGCTTCGAGCCTGTGTTTTGTAATCCAGCGTCCGGTAATGAGAAGGGGCTGGTCGAAAACCTGGTTGGCTACATTCGCCGCAATGTCTGTGTTCCGCTGCCTCGTGTTCGTTCACTGGAAGAGCTCAACGCCAAACTGCTGGAACAGTGTGCAAAATACCAGACGCACCGAGTGGACAACAAGCCTGCTTCAGTTGGCGAGATGCTGACGGAAGAAAGGCAGGCGCTTCACGCTATCCCACGGTATACGCTGGATACGTCGAAGAAATTCTACCCAACAGTCGGACGTTACGCCACCGTCATTGTAGAGACCAACCAGTATTCCGTTCCCTGCGGGTACCGTGGACAAAGCACCACAGTGAAAGCCTATCCGAACCACATTGAGATCTGGATCAACGGCAGCCTGGTTGCCAGCCACAAGCGGCTGTATGGCCGGAAGGAGGAATCGCTGGATCTGAAACACTATCTGCCTATCCTCGCACAGAAAGGCAGAGCGATGCGTTTTGCTCGTCCTGTGCAGAAGCTGGTTCCATCCACATTCATTGACTGGATGGAAGGTCAGCAGCTGAAAGCAAAGGAAATGGTCGAGATGCTGGAAGCCTGTCTGGAGATTGGATACCAGGCAGTCATGCAGCGTGAGAAAACGTCCAGGACAGAATATGTACCAAAAGAAGTAATTCCTGTCCAGATCGTTGACCTTGACCAATACGACAAGCTGTATGCGAGGGAGTCAGTAAGATGATTGATACGAAAGAAGAACAGATCCGACTGTATGCCCGTCAGCTGAAGATCCCGACATTTGCCAACTATGCTGATACGATCCGGCAATGTGCGCCTGATACAGACTTCTCCGGCTTCCTGCTGGAACTCATGATGACAGAAGCAGCGTCCCGTCAGGAAAACCAGACACGGCGCCGTATGAAGGCTGCAGCCTTCCCATTCCAGAAGACACTGGATGAGTTTGATATGACGCAGCTCAATCCGTCTGTCTCGCCGGTGTTCCTGAATGAGCTTGCTTCCTGCAAATTTATTGATGAGTGTCGTAACATTGTCATGATCGGCAATCCCGGCAGAGGTAAAACGCATATTGCGATTGCGTTGGGAATCAAGGCCTGCCTGCAGGGATACAGGGTACTGTTCCGGAATGCTTCCACGCTCTCAACTGAACTGACAGAAGCCAGGGACAGCTACCAGTTGGGCAAGATTGAGCGTCAACTGGCCCGAACCGATCTTTTGATCCTGGATGAACTGAGCTACCTCAGCTTTAACAAGTATGAGTCCGATCTGTTGTTTAAGGTCCTATCTGACCGCAGTGAGCGCAGCAGCACCATTGTGACGACCAACCTTCCGTTCTCCAAGTGGACGGAGTTGTTTGAAAACACCACGATGGTCTCAGCCCTTGTGGACCGGCTGACCTACCGCTCCCATGTCCTGGATATGAATGGCTCGTCCTACCGGCTCATGTCCACCCGGGAGGAAGCCGCTGCTAAGTGACAGGGAAACCGCTCTCGGGAGACGGTCGTTTCGCCCTTCTCCCTGCCGCGGCAGGCACCCCTCTTCTCCCCGTCGCCGGGGTGGCTCAAATATTCATTCCTACTTTTGGCCCATGTGGCTCAAGTATTCGTTCCCATTAGTGGCTCAAATATTGGTTCCCACTTGGCTCAAATATTCGTTGACATTCACAGAAGATCCTTGATGTGCCGTCATAATTGCTGAATATTTTCCGTCCGGCACAATATCATCCTTGAACTTCAACGCAAGTGTCCAATCAGAATCATCATGATATGTTGAAGTCAAATCATTTCAAAATGTTTCAATGTCTCTGGACCGTCCACGGTCTGGGGGACAGTCCAGGAATTAGTTATCTTCACGCAGTATTTTTATCATTTTTCCAGTTTTTCAACAGTATCTTGTTCACCAGCAAGCACATGAGCATACCATTTGACCAATATATTTGAGTTGACTTTCTGTAATTCACTAATTTTTCGCGATGTTTTGTAAATATCAGTTTCCAGATAGACTGTTGGCTTCTCACTAATTGCTTTTGCGTTCCTAATGCTCAATGCGTTTTTTTCATCACTACTTATGAGTTTTTTGTAATTTTCATATAAATGCGGACATTCTTTTTTCAAAAGTGCCGGAATGCTCGGATATACTCTCTTATTAACCATATCACTTGCCCAGTATGGTGTCACAGATATATCGTTCAAGTTAATATATAAGTGATTGTAATAGTCTATATCAATAATACACCCATGGATTCGTCCCGAACCGCCAATTTGTCTCACAGCCTTCGCAATTTGCTCTTGATATGCCGTGAATAGTCTAAGCGGTTTCTGAATCTCTGCAACCATTCTATCCATATGATCATAATAGTATTCGAGTTGATCAATGCATGTTGTGGTTGCCCTTCCACCATTAAGAAGCACTACTCTTCCTGTTTTTTCTCTGCAAAGGAAGCAATAATAACCGATTTTTTTCAGCATATAAATTGCTTCCACTTCTCGATTGAACTGCATAGTAATATTCTTCCCGTGCATGAAGTCCTGATACTCTTCTTTCGTGATTTCATAGATACCATCTTTGTAGTCAGTAAAATAGTCATATTTCCCGTCCAGCAGGAAACTTCTTAAATGAACATTATCATTATGATAGCCAATTTGGTTCTCCGCATAAACTCTGATTGCACCATCATCATAAAAAGCATTTCGATGCGTATGGCCGCTGACGTACACAAAACTCTCATGATACTCTTTATCTGCACACCAGTTTGCTTTCGGCATATGTGTCAGAATAATCGTATTTTTTCCTTTTAGCATGCCTGTTAGTCTGTTATAGAGTTTCTCAAACTTTTGGGTTTCCTTGATTTCCGTTTTCCGGTCAATTGTGTTACGGTAGATGCCAGTGTCGGCATTAAACTCTTCATTATATCCCGAAAAACCAATTCCGCCCAGAATCACCCATCGTGCACGGCGCAATTTCGCGCACAGCTCTTCCTGATTCATGCGCATCAGTTTCGTATAAGGGATCATTCCCATGTCATCCTTATCATTTTTATAAAACAAATCGTTTTGAAGCAAGTACATACCATGTTCTTCAAGCAATTTCCGATAGGTATTGACAATCTGGCGCACCGTTTTCCCTGCGAAACTCCAAAGTTCATGGTTGCCTAAAACAAACACATATTGCTGACAACTTGTGTATGCACTTCGATTCAGTATTCTCACAAAAAGTTTGAAAAGCCGAAAGTCAGATGCTACATCCCCCGCAATTAGGGTTAATCCGTAGCTTTCACGTACTATTGTGTCAACAATTTTCTGCATCGTGTAGCACACATCATCAATCGACTTGCACTTTGCATTCTGGATTCGCTGGTTTAGATGCAAATCTGATATATACCTGATTCTGTTTTCATTTGACCAGCATTCTTCTTCACTGTTTTCTGCAAGTTCTCTGGATTCCTTCAAAATCAATGCCGTTTCTTTTTCATTTGCTTCAGTCTGTGGAAATGTTTGGAGGAGTTCTTCATCCGCTTCATATGTTAAGTATGCAATGCCGAATTTTTCGCACAGTTCACTGGTCAGCCGAGCATCCGTCAGATTCAACCCTTGTGTATCTGATAAATGCTTGATTCCATCACAGAACAGCAAATCCGCATCAGATAAGTCACCTTTAAGAAATGCTGCAAAGTCAAAAAAATATTTGAATTCACGTTCTGCTTGTTTTATTTTTTTCACCAGCCTGATTATACCAAAATACTCCGATATGAAATGCACGACAGAAATAGGCTTTCATGATTTCTGACTTTTCTGGACAATCACCACTTTCTGGCTTTTCCCGCGCTATAAATTCATCAATTGTTTGCGTTTCAAAGCACTTGCGCGCCATCAATTTCTCTAAATCAAGCTGGAAGGCTGCAATGAGTTCGTCATCAAACAAACATTGATAATAGCAGGCATCTTCATAGATGTCTCCATCCACAAACGCATAATACTCTTGAAAAGAATCAAATTCTTCCGTATGTTCTCTGGATACATACTCGCCAGCCCTGTTTTTATAACGCCATGTTTCTTCAACAAAAAACAATTGACGAATAACATCAAATCCACGGTGTCCACTTTTTCTTATTTCAAGTTTTCTCTCTGCCCTAAGAATATCTGGATGCATCCGAAATTCTTCCGGAACATCTGGCATTTGCAGTCTTTTAGATTTCAAGCGACAGATAATACCCTCTATTTTCTGCGTAGCATCCTTCTTATCGTTCTTTTTTGACACATCTTTTGTCATTTTTCTTTTCCTTTCAAAACGTTGCTCCTCAATGCTTTTCATCATCAACGATGGTGTTTATCCCCTCTTCGTCATTGCCACCACGCACTCCACATGTTCCGTTCCCGGAAACATATCCACCGGCGTTGCCCATTCCGCCCGATACCCGCCGTCCACCAGCACGCGCAAGTCCCTTGCGAGGGTCTCCGGGTTGCAGGAAACGTACACAACCCGCTTTGGTTTCAGCATCAGAAGACTTTGCAGGAACTTCTGGTCGCTGCCGGCGCGGGGCGGATCCATCATCACCACGTCGGGCGCGTTTCCCTCCTTGGCGAGCTTCTGCATGAAGCGCCCCGCGTCGTCGCAGAGGAAGCGCGCGTTCTCCACGCCGTTGCGGCGGGCGTTCTCCTTCGCATCGCGGATGGCGTCGGCATTCAACTCCACGCCAATGAGCTGCTTGCAGCCGTCCGACGCGCACAAGCCAATCGTACCCGTACCACAGTATGCGTCCAGCAGGGTTTCTGCGCCTGTCAGCTGCGCCGCGTCAATCGCCGTGCGGTAGAGGACTTCGCATTGCTTCGCGTTCACCTGATAAAAGCTCTGCGGACTGATGCGGAAGCGCTTTCCGCACAGTTCATCCTCCATGTACCCCTCGCCATAGAGGGTAATTTCCTTCGTGCCCAGCACCATGCTGGTTTCGCGCTGATTGCAGTTCAGCACGACGGTCGTGATTTCCGGGTGGCGCTGAATCAGCTCCTGCACAAATGCCTTTTTGCCCGGAAATTCAAGGCTCGTTGCCACCAGCACGACCATAATCTGCCCCGTCACATGCCCCGTGCGGATGAGGATATGTCGCAGGAAACCGCGGTGCGTGTACTCGTTGTAGATGCGCAGCTTGTAGGCAGGCAGCATCGCGACGATGGTCTGGATGATGCGGTCAGCGCGGCGATCCTCAATCAGGCAGTGCCGCACGGGCACGACGCGGTGCGTCCCCATGGCGTAGACGCCGCTGATGGGTCTGCCCGCCTTGTCCACAGCCAGCACGGCATGAACCTTGTTGCGGTAGTGGAATGGGTCGTCCATGCCCAAAATCGGGCGGACTTCGCAAATTCCGTCCAGCAGTTCCGCCACGCGCTGCTGCTTCCATTGCAGCTGCTCCGCGTAGGACAGGCGGGTCAGCTGGCATCCGCCGCATTTCGCCGCGACGGGACAGTTCCAGCGGATTTCGCGCGCCGGACGCGGGGAAGTCGAATGCTCCTTCGGCGGATTCGGACGCGTTTCCTGCATTCGGCGGGTGGTCAGGTGCTTCGGTCGGCGGAAATTGCTCATCGTGTATGTACTCCTTCATTCTCTGTGGGTTCGCTCCATTATAACACGTCTCTCCCTGCCGCTTCAAGTCTTGTTTTTCCATCTTTTCATTTTCGCGCGACTATGCTACAATAGAAGAAACAATTTTCCGTGAGGCGATTTCGATGCTGTTTTCTTCCTCCCCCATCCGTCGTCGGACGTTCTCCTGTATGCGCGGTGATTTGACCATCCGCGGCACGGAGTACCGTCCGAATGGCGAAAAACTCCCGATTGCCATTGTCTGCCACGGTTTTATGGCAAATCAGCAGACCGTCCGGCAGTACACGAGGGTGCTGGCGAAAATTGGTTACTGTGCGTACTGTTTCGACTTCTGCGGCGGCAGCGTTCCGCCCTTGGGGCGGAGTGACGGCGCGACGACGGACATGTCGGTGCTGACCGAGGTGCAGGATTTGGAAGCTGTCATTCGCTATGCGCAGTCGCG
>OHEG01001248.1_pt1 | contig 10350 bp, 8 predicted proteins | sample 1567181 | NCBI WGS metagenome assembly OHEG01 (sample SAMEA3879534, study PRJEB24766) | human gut metagenome | biome: human-associated habitat; feature: feces | place: USA | collected 1985/1987 | reverse complement strand
CCCTGAATATTAGGAGAGAGTAAGTCCTTGAACTTAGCCTCGCCCAGTGTATACTGTCCACCACCCTGAATATCAAGGTAGAAGTGCTTCTTGAATTGATACTCATTGCCGTCCTTATCGGTATAGGTGGCTTGAGCCATACTTGTTGCTGTGCCAGCCATCAAGGCTGAAGCAAACAAGACATACTTAATTTTTGATATCATCATTTTTAAATGTTTTTTGAAAAAAATGATTCAATAATAACGCTTACTTTGTTGTACCAGAGATAAACAATCGCACCATACCATTCTCTGCATTCGACCAAACGTCGATGCTTTTTCTAAAATGCCCCTTGTTGTAATACTTGCCATCGTATACGACGGTGATATAACCTTTTTTATTAGGCAATATGGGGGTTTGGGCAAAGCGGACGGAAGTACAGTTGCAAGTGGTATTGACCTGATTGATGACGACAGGAGCGCTTCCCGTGTTTTTGAAGACAAAGACACAAGTTCTGACGATACGCTTCTCGAAGGTTCCGAAATGAAAGGAAGTCTTCTCGAACTCAATCTTGCCCACAGGATTCTTTGCCATCGTCAGACAGCCAATTCCCGTCATCCATAAGAGAAAGAAAAGCTTTTTCATTTACTTCTTGAGCTTCTCGAGGTTCTTCTCCCTCATCTCTGTCTCATATTCCCTCTGCATTGAGTCTTTCTTGGCATGCTCGACAACAGGTCGGTCGCCGTTATGAGAATCAATCATACAAAGTTTCCACTTGCCAAGATAGTCAATAGGCTTGAAGTAAAAAACGGTCTTGATCTCTGGCACATTGTCGTGTGCCGGCATGATGATGGCTGTACACTTTACCTCGTTGGCGTATGCTTCCTTGAACTTGATGTAATCTATCTTGTGGCTTTGGATGGGCAGGGAAGAAAGCATGTTCTTCAAATCTGTCATAGCCTTGTTGTCAAGGGGCTGCGGCTCGTTGTATACGGAGTCCACATTGTCCTTGAACAGCATACCAGCGGCAGCATCATAGTTGCCATTCTCGGCGTATTCAAAGAACTGGTTGACCAAATGGGTTACTTCTACGGAATCAGCGTTGGTGATAGCCTGCTCAAAACCTGTCAAGGGGCTGTTCTTTTTCTTCTCACCACAGCCACTGAGTGTCACTGAGGCGATAGCCAAGAATAAAATACCTAATATAATATTAACTTTCTTCATCATGGTGATAATGAAAATAGGCAGGCATGCTAATCATGCCTGCCTATAATTATGTTATAGCCTTAAGCTTTGCGAATTAGTGACGCTTAGCATTGCTCTGTGTCTTACCTACAGTAGCAGTGATAGTTGTCTTGATTGTACCCCAATCGTAAGTGATTGTAGCTGGGAAGTAAACGTGGAACTGACCAACTGTCAAACCATTGTTCTCGTACTTCAAATCACCATAGTTGTCTGCAGAGATAGTAGCAGGAGCAGAGAATGTGAACTTAACCTTGTCTGTAAGATCCTTCAACTTCTGGCTACTGTTACCGTTAAGGTCTGTTGTTGCATTATCAATGTCAACAGCGATTTCCTTTACGCCATAGTACTTGAAGTAATCCTGACCCTTAGTAACCTTAGTATCAGTGAAGTTGTGATCACGCCAGTCCGTGAATGTCAAGTTAATCTTAGCTGTAGAACCTGCAGTTTCTGCATCCTCGAAGCTAGCTGTAGCCTCCTCTACGTTGATAGGACGGAGGAACTTAACATTGAACTCATTATAAGCAACAGGAACATCGATGTTACTACAGATAGTAGCCTTCACTGCAACGATAGCTGTAACGGTATTCTTCAAATCCTTGTGACCGTAAGCGTTCAACAACTTCTTTGCTGTCTCGTTCTTTGCGTATGTTACGATGCCATTAACAGGATCCAAGCTTGCAACTACATTAGTTTTCTCCTTCTCGGCGTAAACCAGCTTGCCATCTTCGCTAGCGTAGAGACCCTTACCTGTTACGAAGCCGAATGTCAACTTCAACTCCTGGTTCAAGTCAGCGTATGGAGCAGTAAGAGGATTAACTGAAAGCTTGTTGCCTACGAGAGCATTCTTCAAATCGAATACGTACTCGTCGTCTGCACCATTTGTACCTACAACCTCAACGTTACCGTGAACTTCGTCATAACCTGTACCAGCTACAGCGCTATTTGCTGCATACCAGTAGCTCTTAATCTTGTTCTCGTTGCCGAATGTTGTAGATGGCTTCAAGTTGATAGCAGATGGAGTCCAAGTCAACTTCACGTAAACGTACTTGTTGGCAGCAGTCTTACCAGCCTTCAAAGCATAACGAACGTATGTTGACAAAGTTGTCTTACCAGCCTTGAATGCAGCGTAAGCAGCCTGGTTCTTGATAGACCAAGCGATAACCTCAGTCTGCTTACCCGCTACGTCAGCTGTTGTCTGAGATACAGTACCAATCTTCTTGTCTGCTGCCAATGCCTCAGCATCGGTTGTAGCCTTTTCGAACTGGTTAGCATCTGCAGTACCACCGTCAAGCTCGTAAGCATCCTCGAAAGCTTCCTTAGACATGTTGAGCTTAGCATAGAGCTGCTCCTCAACCTGTGCCCATGTTACCTTCTGGAGATCGATATTATTATCACCACAAGCGATTGTGTATGGCTTGTTAACTGTTACCAAGTCAACTTCCTCAGCCTTATTCTCAGCTACAGTCTTGTCGATGACAACCTTGATGTAACCAACAGCAGCAATCTTGTTGTTGACAGTATCCTTCAAGATAACACGTACCAATGGCTCACGACCGATAGTAGCCTCATTCTGAGCTGCACCGTAAGCCTGCTGCTTACCATCAGCTGTCATCTGTGGGCGGAGTGTATAACCATTAGATGCGATTGCAGCGTGAGCACTCTGTGATGTCTTGTTAGCACCAGACTTGTAACCAACCAACTCGAAAGAGTACTTGAAGCCAGACTTCTCTACGAGGCCTTCGGCTGCATTCTTATCCCAAGCCTTACAAGTAGGAGTTCCGTCCTCGTATGTGCGGTCAGTGTTGACATACTCACGGAGGTCGATACCCTCGCTATTCCAAGCTACATGAATCTGTGCGTCGTTATTGATAGCATCCTTTGCTGTCTGATAGAGGTGTGAAGGAATAGCATCAACATGCTGCAATGTTGGGTTATTCAAAACCAACTTGTCGTAAGTGCTAGCCTTGATAGCTGCGAAGTCAGAAGTAACAACTGAGTCGCCAGAAGTATATTGCAATGCAAGAACAGTAACCTTTTTACTATTTGCAAGATCCTTGATGGCATTACCATTATACTTAGCGTGTACAGTAACCTTACCCTTTGTTGTCAAGTCTGCGCTCTCCACCTTGAAAGTAGAACCGTAATCAGCGGCAGCCCTTGACACATAATCCTTGTTATATGCGATGAAGCTATACTTAGCAGCATCGTTAGACATCTTGGCATTTGATGGGTTCAAGAAATAGGTAGCAGCCAAGTCTGGAGCGTATGTGAACGCATCGTCAGCTACTGTAGGAGCATCCTTAGAGTAGTCGCCATCAGCGTCAACTGCCTTGACTGTTGCAGGGTTGTACTTGTAAGTAGCGAAGTCGAATGCTTCGATACCTGCATAATAGAAGTCAGGATCGAATACGAGACTCTTCAATGCGCTTGAGAGGCTAACAACGACCTTCTTGCCCGGAGCACCTGCTACGTTTGTCAAAGTCAAGTTATCGTTGTCCCAAACTGCAGTGATGACATCCGCGTTAGTTGCTGTATAGACAATCTTAGAGTCGTAAGCAGCCTTGTCACCGTCACCATATACCCAGAATGTGCCAGTGTTTGGATTAGGAACGTAGTACTTGCCGTCTTTGCCAGCAGTACCATCCTCGCCCTTGTCACCCTTGGTTCCAAGTGCATAGTACTCAGTCTTGGTGTCGTTCTTGTACCAATAACCATTTTCACCAATCTTCCAAACGTCACCGTCCTTGCCAGCAGCGCCTTGCACGCCCTGTTTGATGTTGTAAGGAGTGTCCGTGCCGTTCTTTGTAATAGTGACAATGATACCACCATTACCGTCGGACTCTACGCTTTTCAAGATGCTACCATCATTAATCTTTGTCTGCAACTCGCTGAGAGTCTTTGACAAATCGTCAATCTGTCTTTGCAGATTGTTGATGTCATCATCGTAATCTTTACAAGAAGTAAATGTGCTTACGGAAGCAATTGTCAATGCACCCATAAGCAGCGCGCTAAAATACTTTCTTTTCATCGATAAATATTTATAAAGTTATACTATTTCCCCAGCCTTTCGGCAGGAAGTTATTAATTAATTCTCTATATCGAATCAAGAGTCCCGTTTGATGAAAAGAGTCTGCACTTTTAGAAAAGTTCTTCGTTCTCTTTCAAAGGTTCTCTTAGAACAGTTATTTTATTGTTCTTATATATCGTGTGGTTTTTTATGACCACTCAGTTCTTTTTGTTTTTATCATATCTCCAGCCGGGAGATATGCTATGGAATGGAAAGGTAACCCTAAATATCTGCATGAGAAAAAGTTTTTCTCAATTTTATTGCCACATTTGCCACACGCATATTAACTTACTGGTATACAATGGTTTAATGGTGGCAACAGACCCTATTTCTATTATCACCTTATTGTCACCTATTGCCACACCCTAGGTATGCTAAAACCGGCATAATTAACTGATATTCAGGTGTTTTATGTTTTCTATTTGCTTTTTCTATTCATTGGAACGCTTGGTGCATCGACTGAACAAACAAGGGTTTTTGCGTTCAATATAGCCCCTTTTTTCGTCTTTTTTATCACCAAAAATGGAAGTGAGGCTTACTTTAGATTCAAAAAGGCTTATTTGAAATCCCAAAAAGGCTCTTTCGAACTTCAAAAGAGCCTTACTTGATAATGGGCAGGATGCTCCTGAAACTGCGTCCCGACGTAGCTGTCACTGCGTCGGGACGTAGTTGTTGTTACGTCGTGACGTAATTTCTCCTGCATTGTTGGCGGAATAACTCTACCTCCCTCTCATATGCTGATAGCTTTGATAAGCATATCGTTGTATCTGTCTATCACATCGTCATTGATACTTTTCCGATATTCACATCAATGCCAGTATATATGATAAGGTGTAATGGGCTGCCAGCCAGTTTTAGTAAGTAGATGAAATCATGTACGTCATTTAACAAGTTTATACGCTTCATTGAGTCGATAGATACGACTGCGTTGGGTTAAAGATACGACTGCGCTGGGCAGAAGATTCGATTTCGTTGGGTTAAAGATTCGACTTCGTTGGGTGGAAGAGTCAATTTCGTTGGCTGAATAATATGGCTGCGTTGGCTGAACGAAGTAGCTCAGTGAGCTGAATGAAGCACTTGAGTTATCAGAATGAAGCACTTGAGTTATCAGAATGAGGCGGCTTGGTATAATACGATTCGCTAGTCTGTTAGGCGATCCGCCAGAACGCCTAACGGAGGAAAGGGCATATCCGGTGCTACGGATTTTTTATTCTAAAAAATCTTTTTAACACTAAAAATTTGGTAATCTTAATTATTTGGTTTATTTTTGCACAAAAACAAGAACAGTATGGCAATAGATAAAGTTAAATATTGGAAAGAACTTGCAGACTATGACATCGAAACCGCTGAGGTTATGTACAACGGTGGAAGATGGCTATATGTTGGCTTTATGTGCCATTTGGTTATAGAAAAAACAATAAAGTCGTATTGGAGTGCTATAAAACCAGACGAGGTTCCATACATCCATAACCTCTTGAAATTGGCACAAAGCTGCGGGTTAGTATCAAAAATGACATCAGAACAGCTAAAGTTTCTTGCGGAATTAATGCCAATGAATATTGAGGCAAGATACCCATCCTACAAAGATGAGCTAGCGAAGAAATTGACTCCAGAATATTGCAGAACATTAATAAATAAAACAAAAGTTTTAAAACAATGGATAGAGAACATGCTTTAATGATAGTAAAATGCTACAAGGAAGCAATACTTCCATTGCTTGCTAATGCGAAAGTATATCTGTATGGTTCTTGTAGTAGAAATGAAGCAAGAAAAGATAGTGATATTGATGTAGCAGTAGTTATACCTAAGCTTAATGGCGACTGGCTGGACACTACATCTTCATTATGGCTTGCCACCCTTAATATAGATGCATCTATAGAACCGGTGTTGATTGAAGAATGCAAACCATCACCCTTATATGATGATATAATGCGTAATGGAATAGCAGTATAAAATACAGAAATCCCCCATCCTTCTTTCTCAAGCCGGATGGGGGGCTTATCTTTTAGTATCTTGCTTCATATCTCCAGTGTTATTTATAATTTTGTGCAAAGATACAACTATTTGGGAATAATACCAAAGAAAAAAGGACTTTTTTCGGTAATCTGCAGAAAACAACATTCCTGGTAGATACTCATACATTCGTATCTAGATGGCCCCTATATATAATAAGGTGTAGGTTTTATATCGGCAAAATGGAGGAAAACAGGGTAAATGGACAGGTTAGAAGCCCAATATGGGGGCTATTTTATAAAAAACATAAGAAAAATAGCCTTTTTTTGAAAAAAAGTGCCCAAAAACTTGCAAGTTTCGAAAAATATACTTAAATTTGCAGCATGAAAAATCTCCCGGCTGGAGATATTTCAAAGACGATAAGAACTGAGTGGCGATAAAAAGCCACGATATATAAGAACGATAAAAAATAACTTTTCTAAGAGTGCAGACTCTTTTCATCAAACGGAACTCTTAATTCGATATAGAGAATTAATTAATAACTTCCTGCCGGAAGGCTAGGAAAATCGTATAACTTTATAAATTATTACCGTATGAAAAGAAAGTATTTTAGCGCGCTGCTTATGGGTGCATTGACAATTGCCTCGGTAAGCACATTTACTTCTTGTAAAGATTACGACGATGACATCGACAACTTGCAGAGCCAGATTGACAAGGCTGGTTTGCAGAGCGACATCGATGCATTGAAAACACAGTTGCAGGATGCAGCTTCTACTGCATCAGCAGCTAAGACTACTGCAGAGTCTGCTCTAGCTAAGGCTAATGATGCTGCTGTAAAAGCAGATGTTGAAAAAGCTATCCAGAAAGTTGAGGTTACAGCTAACAAGGCTGCCACTGACGTAGCAACTGCAATCAGTAACGCTGCTAATGCACAGACAACAGCTGACGGAGCACAAAAGGCTGCAGATGCTGCTGCTAAGGCAGCAAAGGATGCTCAGAAGCAAGCTGACCAGGCTGTTAAGGATGCCGCAGCTGCAGCTACTACAGCTAACGCTGCCGCTAAACAAGCTGACTTCGAGAAGGCTCTGGAGCGCATCGGTAACTTGGAAACAAGCCGAGTTACAGCAGACAAGTTGGATGAGAAGCTCACTCAACTCAAAGAAGAACTCCTCGGTGCTGATGGTGACAAAGAGACTATCGGTAGCTTGACCGTTAAGGTTAATGCATACAAGGGCGCTGTTGAGGAGTTGTATTCTGCAGTAACTAGCGTTGAGCTCGTTGAGACATATTCTGGTGTTAACGGATTTACAAGTAATTGGAATACAACAAATGGCATAACATCTCTCACAGTAGAGATGCTTCATGGTTTGATTTCAGACGACTCTAAGTTTGGTGATGAGAATGGTAATGACGCTAAGCCTATTGTTGAGTACGTTAAGGGTAAGGATATCGATGTGAAAGACGATGCTTCTATTGTAGTTCGCGTAAACCCAGTTAACGCTGACCTCACAAAGGGTGCTAAGATTATTCTTTTGAACTCTAAGGGTGAAAGCCTTGAGGACATTGTTAAGGTAGGTACTCCTTCTAAGTTCGACAAGTTGATTACTACTCGTGCTGCAGCTACTGTCAAGACTGGTCTTTGGAAGCTCCCTCTTTCTGTAGCAGAAGGCGTTTCAGAGGAAGACTTCAAGAAGGCAGTTACAGTAAAAGATGAGAATGGTAATGAAAAAGCTATCCTCTATGCTGTAGCTATCAATAACACTGTTGATTCTAAGGCAGAGGCAGCTGCTGACCGCTACGTAGTGTCTACTTACGATGTTAAGCCTACTTACAATAAGTTCGTGCCTAGCAACGATTTCACATTCAAGGTTGGTGGTAAGGATGTTAGTGAAATCCACAACCGTTGGACTGGTGTCCGATATTGGAATAGTCTCTTGCAGGTTGAAGTTGGTAAGCCATTCTCTATCACTGATTTGAAGACTTCAGACAATACGGCTGCGGATTATTACTATGTAGTACTCGACAAGGATAATGCTATCGAGTCTGGTGTTTCTGAGCTCAACGCTTGGAAGAACTATGAAATTGATAATTTGAACAAGGTTGTTCCTGCAAGCGAGAACTTGACTCTTACAATCCAGACCGAGGCTGCAAACCACGACATCATCGGTTTCCGTGTATATGCAGTAAACAAGGATGGTAAGTTGCTCGACCCAGATGGTAAGGCCTTCTACGTAGTTGTAGGTGAGAACTATACATCAGGTATCGTAGGTAACTTGGATGCAGTAAACAAGATTACAGAGAAGAAGGACTTCAGCCCAGTTGATGGTGTAAGCTATGGTCCTTGGGAGTTAGTAGCTGACAACAATGCATGTCCTCTTTCAGAGAAGCCTGTATTCGCTGCTGTTTATTACAACAAGGATGGAAATGAGACAACAAACATGTCTGAGGTTACAAAGATTGCCTTCAAGGTTAACAACCCAGCCCTCATCGCTGATGGTGCAACAGTTTCATTGAAGTCAACTTTGAGGAAGTATACTGATAACAACTTCTATGAGGTAGGTACCGTAACAGCTACGTACACCAAGGTTCTTCCTAAGGCATTCCCTGCTGACATCACATTCCGTCCAGCACAGGAAACAGGTAAGGGTACTGGTTACTTCATCGCTTACATGACGCCAGAAAATGGCTACACAGTAACCAATAAGAGCGTATATGGTTCTGTAGACTTGAATAACGTATTCTATAATCTCGACGATAACGTTAGTTTCGAAATCGCAGACGCAGCTAAGGATGCAAATGACAAGTTGACAAGTGTTAGGGCAGACAAGGCCAACAATTTTGTTGCGAAAGTTGCAGCTAAAGACTTCATTAACTCAACGACCAAGCATGCTGTTACAGCTAAGTACAACTATGGCGAGATTAGTCTTGTTAAGAATAATAAGACTGGCCAGTGGGAAAAGAAGCCTTGCTCTGTAGACTACGGTAAGAGTCTGTCAGTTACATTCGCTTGCTGGCATTCTGCAAGCAGCTATTCTTGGAAAGAACAGCCAGCACTCCAGTGGAAGGCTACTGCAAATGTAATCAAGACAGACATCAAGAACATTGCTGTTAAGAATACATATAACAATGATTTCTTCGGTGGTACATTTGCGCAGCTCTTGACTAACAAGTATCTGGAGGTTAAGGCTGGTTCAGCTCACTTGACATATGAAGGTCAGGTTGACCCATACTTCACGGTTGAAGTTGATGCCACTAACGGTCAGTTTATCTTTACTCAGACAGGTATTCAGGCAGAGAACGCTCCAACAGTTGATCACACAGAAAACTTGGAGTTCGTTGTTGTTGATGCTTATGGTCATGAGGTACCACAGTCATTCAAGGTTACTCTCAAGCGTCCTGCTTCTAAGTAATTATTGCGACAACAAGAATCGGTTAGATTCTAGAACATTACTATAATACTGAGGGGGACGTTCATCTGAACGTTTCCCTCTTATTTTTAAACAATAAGGAAAGAAGAAGATGAGAAAATCATTTTTTTATATGGTTGTTTTCACCTTATTGCTGGTTCTAGGAATCAGCAGTTGTGGAAAGCCTGAACTTAAAAAGATAAGAGGCATCGTGAAAAATGTTCGCATTGATGATGATACCCTAAAGAACCTTACCGTTATGGACGGAGAAGATTCTATCGTATTTAATCTCAACGAGGTTCGTTACAACAATGGAGTAATGCTTCCTAATGATTCTGTTATTGTTGACTACATAGATGGAAAGAATGACACAGCTCGAGCTTTAGTAGTAACTGTACTTCCCAAAAATGCTGTAACAATCAATCCAGAAGACAACCAGAGCAAGAAACTCATTACAGCTCCCATAAAAAGCAATTAATAATCAGTTTTAAACTTATCAGACATGAAAAATTATAAGTTTATCATTGCATCTGCTATGCTCGCCCTCGGCACTTCAGCCGTGGCACAAGCCACCTATGTCGATAAGGACGGCACTGAGTATCAATTCAAGAAGCACTTCTACCCCGATATTCGGGGAGGTGGATAGTATACACTGGGCGAGGCTAAGTTCAAGGACTTACTCTCTCCTAATATTCAGGG
>OHEG01001244.1_pt1 | contig 10379 bp, 7 predicted proteins | sample 1567181 | NCBI WGS metagenome assembly OHEG01 (sample SAMEA3879534, study PRJEB24766) | human gut metagenome | biome: human-associated habitat; feature: feces | place: USA | collected 1985/1987 | reverse complement strand
CAGTTAGTTTTTTATGGGTGGCTTCTCCCCCAGCACCTCAAAATAGGAATTAGCCTTTGCCAAGTAGTCGGTGGCAACGATGAGGTGTGGCGCCTCAAAAATGTGTACCTTTGTGCAGATTAGCCCATCTCTATGTGCAGCCCCACTATCGGTAGGGCGGATCACGAGACTGCGATGGACTCACCTCCTTATCAGATCAAGACAGAAGACAGTATAGAAAGATGATTATAGTCAACGACCTCACGATACAGTTTGGCAAGCGCGTGCTCTTTGCCGACGTCAACCTTAAGTTTACCCCGGGCAACTGCTACGGCATCATCGGTGCCAACGGTGCTGGCAAGTCGACCATGCTCCGTATGATCAGCGGTGAGCTAGAGCCGACACGCGGTACCGTCACCTTCGGGCCCGACGAGCGACTCTCGGTGCTAAGTCAGGATCACTTCGCTTTCGATGAGTATACCGTCATCGACACCGTCCTAATGGGGCATGACAAGCTCTGGCAGATCATGAAGGAGAAGGACGCTATCTACGCTAAGGAAGACTTTTCTGACGAAGATGGTGTCAAGGCTGCTGAGCTCGAGGAGCAGTTTGCCAACCTTGATGGGTGGAACGCTGAGAGCGAGGCGGCAGCCCTCTTGAGCGGTCTCGGTATCAAGGAGGATCTGCACTACCGCCTGATGGGAGACATTAGCGGTAAGCAGAAGGTGCGTGTGCTACTAGCTCGCTGTCTCTTTGGCAAGCCCGACAACCTACTCCTCGATGAGCCGACGAACGACCTAGACCTAGAGACCGTCTCCTGGCTCGAGGATTACCTTGCCGAGACGGAGAGCACCGTCCTTGTGGTGAGCCACGACCGTCACTTCCTCGATGCCGTATCGACCCACACGGTAGATATAGACTTTGGCAAGGTGAGACTCTTCGCTGGTAACTACAGCTACTGGTACGAGTCTAGCCAGTTGGCGCTCAGACAGCAACAGCAGCAGAATAAGAAGCTCGAGGAGAAGAAGAAAGAGCTCGAGGAGTTCATCCGTCGCTTCAGTGCCAACGTGGCAAAGAGCAAGCAGACGACCAGCCGCAAGAAGATGCTGGATCGTCTCGACATCAACGAGATCGAGCCATCGTCACGTCGCTACCCAGGCATCCTCTTCCAGCCTGAGCGTGAGCCAGGTAATAAGGTGCTAGAGGTCAACGATCTCTCGGCCGTAACGGACGAGGGGGAGGTACTCTTCAAGGGGCTGACCTTCAATGTAGAGCGAGACGACAAGATTGTCTTCATCAGCCACGACCCACGTGCTATGACCGCCCTCTTTGAGATCATCAATGGCAACCGCAAGGCGCAGCAGGGTAGCTACGAGTGGGGACAGACGATCACGACCGCCTATCTACCACTGGACAATAGTGCTTACTTCGACACCGATATGACGATCCTCGACTGGCTCGGACAGTTTGCCAAGGATACAAACGATGTCTACCTCAAGGGCTTCCTGGGGCGTATGCTCTTCAGCGGTGAGGAGGTGAATAAGCGCGCCTCAGTCCTCTCGGGAGGTGAGAAGATGCGCTGTATGATCAGCCGTATGATGCTCCCCCCAGGGGCTAATGTGCTAATCCTTGATACACCGACGAACCACCTGGATCTGGAGTCGATACAAGCGTTCAATAATACGCTCATCTCCTTCAAGGGGAATGTGCTCTTCTCGAGCCACGACCACGAGTTCATCCGTACGGTGGCAAATCGTGTCATCGAGCTCACTCCAGGCGGGATCATCGACCGTATCATCAACTACGACGATTACATCACCGACCCGAAGGTCGCAGAGCTCCGCGAGAAGTACTACAACGCATAAAGAGACCACACGCCTATGGCTCGTATCCTCGCTATCGACTACGGCACCAAGCGCACGGGGCTGGCGGTGACCGATCCGCTACAGATCACTCCAGGGGCGCTCGATACGGTGCCTACGCATCAGCTCCTCAACTATCTGGCGGACTATCTAGTTCGTGAGGAGGTGGAGACGATCGTCCTCGGCAAGCCGACACAGATGGACGCAACGCCCTCGGCGACCTGGCAGGCGATACAAGCTTTGGCTAAGAAGTTGCAACATCTCTACCCCCAGATACGTCTAGAGTATGTGGACGAGCGCTTTACCTCTGTCTTGGCACAGCATACGATCCGCGAGGCGGGCATCGGCAAGCAGCGCAGACAGCGGGACAAAGGGCTGGTGGATCGTGTCAGTGCTACCATTATCTTACAGAGCTATCTGGAGAGCTTGAGTATGCTTCACTAAAAACAGAGAATTAACCGATTACACTTATGGCTAAGACCTTACCTATATACCTTTACGGACACCCTGTGCTTCGCAATATGAGCGAGGATATAACGCCTGACTACCCGAACCTCTCAGAGCTGATCGCTGATATGTGGCAGACGATGTATGAGAGCGATGGCATCGGACTGGCGGCTCCACAGATCGGGCGCAACATACGTCTGCAGGTGATCGACGCGACGCCTCTTGCTGAGGAGTACCCTGAGTGTGCCCAGCTTAAGCTGGTTATGATCAATGCGCATATGCAGTCTCTGAGCGAGGAGACCTGTTCGGAGCCTGAGGGTTGTCTGAGCTTGCCGGGCATTAACGAGCGGGTCGTACGACCAGAGTCGATCGTGGTGGACTATATGAATGAGCAGTTCGAGCCACAGCATCTAGAGCTCTCGGGTTTTGCCGCTCGTGTGGTGCAGCATGAGTATGATCACCTAGATGGCAAGCTCTTTGTAGATCACATCTCGGCGATGCGCAAGCGTATGATCAAGAAGAAGCTACAGCACATCGCTGACGGGCGGGTACGTGTCGACTACCCTGTGATGCGCAATCCGATACATTAGTCCGTATGCGTCCGCTACTACGATCGCTCTCTCTGCTGCTCTGCACGCTCTGCGTGTGGAGTACTACGCTCTGGTCGCAGATAGATACGGAGCGGGTGATGACGATCGGGCGCAATGCGATAGGCTTCAAAGATTATGTGGTCGCTATCGAGCACTTTAACCAAGTAATTGAGGTCTCGCCTACGATGGCTGACCCGTACTACTATAGAGCATTTGCCAAGCTTATGCTGGGCGACTATGCGGGTGCCGAGCGAGACGCGACCCTCTGCCTGGAGCGCAACCCCTTCCTCTCTAGAGCCTACATGGTACGGGGGGCGGCACGGCACAATCTGCAGCACTATGCGGAGGCGGCGACTGACTATGCGCAAGCACTCAAGATCACGCCTGACGACTTCTACCTCTCGTTCAACTTAGCTGGCTCGCTCTACGGAGCCGAACAGTATGAGCGTGCCGACTCGGCAGCGCTTGCCTTGACGCAGCGCCACCCGAAGGAGGCGAGGGGCTACTTCCTCGCAGCGGAGATAGCGTTGCGACGGCAAGACACACTTGCGGCGGAGGGACGGATAGCCGAGGGCTTGGCAATAGACTCGCTGAGCGCTGCGCCTTATCGGATGCTTTCGACGATTGCTTACCTGCGGGGAGACTACAAAGGGGCGCTACGCTATCACGACAAGAGTATAGAGCAGGAGCCTGGCCAAGCTAGTGACTATATCAATCGTGGACTGACACGCTACAAACTGAAGGAGTATCGTGGCGCTATGGAGGACTACAATCAGGCGCTCCTCCTGACACCTCACGATGCGGTTGCTCGCCACAACCGTGCCTTGCTACGTATCGAGGTGGGCGACCTGCAGGGAGCTCGCGAAGATCTGCTTGAGGTGGTGCGGCTGCAACCGACCAATCTGACGGCACACTTTAATTTAGCTTTGGTACAGACTCAGACGGGACAGTACCGTGAGGCGATCGAGACGCTAGACTATATATTAGGACGTCGACCGGAGTTCCTCTCAGGTTACTATCAGCGCTCAGAAGTGAAGCGCTTGCTCGGCGATGCTGCTGGAGCCGATAGGGACTATTGGCTGGCCTACAAGCTAGAGCGTGGACAGATCAAACCGCCTAAGCCAACCATCGCCGACAGCACCGCCTCGAGTGTCGCTAGCGAGGAACTATATGCACTGGATCATCACGCTGAGCTACAGTCTGCAAGCAGTGATGCGACTTCCTCTTCGCTTACTACGGGGAGTAATTCACTACGAGGATCGATCCAAGAGCAAGCCACCTCGTCAGAGGCTTGCCCCGCTTACGAGCTGACCTACTTCGTGCAGAAGAGTCACGACAAGCTCTTGCCTCGCTCGAACTTCTCGGCAGAGCTGGAGGCGTACAACGAGCGCACGGGCTATCAGCCTCGCCTCTTGCTTGCCGTCGGCACCCAGTCGCTAGACAGCACGCAGCTTCACATCGTGCTGGAGGATATAGCACGTCTGCAGGCTGATGGAGCGAAGCAGACGGCCGACTGGCACTTGCGTATGGGCATCGACAAGCTATTGATGCGAGACATCGGCGAGGCGGTCTCACAGTTCAACGCTTGTCTCGAGCTGGCTCCTCAGCAGCCACTTGCGCTTCTGGCGCTTAGCACAGCGCGCCTGATGCAGGCGGAGACGCTCACAGACCCCAAGCAGCAGACGCTCATGTACGACTTAGCGATGCGTCAGCTCACCACTGCTATCGGCCACGCTCCGCAGATAGGCTATCTCTACTACAACCGTGCGCACCTGCACCAGTCGCTGGGACATACGGATCAAGCTATTGCAGACTACACCAAGGCGATCGAGCTCTTGCCCCAAGCTGGCGAAGCTTACTACAATCGTGCTCTGCTCCTCGAGCTGCAGGGGCAGCATGAGCAGGCGATAGGTGACCTGAGCCGTGCGGGCGAGCTGGGCATCTATCAGGCTTATTCTCTCATCCACACTATTCAGACACGCTGATGATATCCGTTCAAGACCTTACGGTAGACTTTGGTAAGCAACTCCTCTTTGACTCGATCAACTTTGTCATCAGCAAGGGCGAGCGAGTCGCACTCGTCGGGCATAACGGGGCGGGTAAGTCAACCTTGATGAAGATCCTCGTCGGCATCGAGCAACCGACGAGTGGTGCCGTCAGCCGTCCCCGAGACCTCTCCATCGGTTACCTGCCACAGGTCAAAGAGCTTGTCGACCACACTACGCTACGTGCGGAGGTCGAGGAGGTCTTTAAGGATGTGCAGTCGCTCAACGATCAGTACGACCGTCTGAGCGAAGAGCTAGCGACCCGCACCGACTACGACTCGCCTGAGTACCTAGAGCTGATCGAGCGCCACGGACATCTCACCGACCTGATACAGATGCACCACCCGTCGCAGTACCTTGCCGAGATGGAGCGCACGCTCCTCGGACTAGGCTTCGAGCGGAGCGACTTCGACCGGCCGACGCGTGAGTTCTCCGGCGGGTGGCGTATGCGTATCGAGCTGGCGAAGGTGCTGCTAAGCAATCCCGATCTGCTCCTCCTCGATGAGCCGACGAACCACCTAGACATCGAGTCCATCGACTGGCTCGAGCACTTCCTCATCGCCCGTGGGGTCACGCTCCTGCTTGTCTCGCACGATCGTACCTTCCTCGACAACGTCACCAACCGCACCATCGAGATCGAGCTGGGACGCATCTACGACTACAAGACCTCCTACAGCCACTACGTCACCCTGCGTGAGGAGCGTCTGGAGCAGCAGAAGCGAGCTTACGAGAATCAGCAGAAGAAGATCCAAGACATCGAGTCCTTCGTCGAGCGCTTTCGCTATAAGCCGACGAAGAGCGCACAGGTACAGAGTCGCATCAAGCAGCTAGACAAGATCGAGGAGATCGAGCTCGACGAGATAGACACGCGGCACATCAACTTCACCTTCCCGATGGCGGGGCGCAGTGGCGACTATCCAGTCATCATCGAGGAGCTGAACAAGAGCTACGGCTCCCTCTCGGTGCTACGAGGCGTCTCTATGACCATCAAGCGTGGCGAAAAGGTCGCCTTCGTCGGGAAGAATGGCTCTGGCAAGTCAACCCTCATGCGCTGCATTATGGGACAAGAGGAGTACACTGGCAAGCTTCAAATAGGGCATGGTGTAGAGGTCGCTTACTTCTCTCAGAATAGGGCGCAGGAGTTGCCTGCCGATCAGACTATCCGTGACGCTATCGACAGCTTGGCGCGAGGCGATATGAGACTACATATCAATGATATGCTGGGTGCCTTCCTCTTTGGCGGGGAGGTGGCCGACAAGCCGATCAGCGTGCTCAGTGGTGGCGAGCGCGCTCGTGTTGCTATCATGCAGATGCTCCTAGAGCCGGCCAACTTGCTCATACTCGATGAGCCGACCAACCATCTAGACATCCGAACCAAAGAGATCCTCAAGCGAGCTATCGCAGCCTTCCCAGGGACGGTCATCGTCGTCTCGCACGACCGCTACTTCCTCTCGGGGCTGGTCGACCGCATCTTCTCCTTTAGCCATGGAGCCGTACGTGAGTGTATGGACGGCCTCGACGGCTATCTCGCCACCCTCCACGAAGAGCTAAATCAACAGCCCTCAACCAACAGCCAGCAGCCAACGGCCAACGGCCAACAGCCAACGGCCAAAGTCCAGCCCCAGCTCGACTACCAGCAGCAGAAAGAGCAGCAAAAGCGCTTGCGCACCCTACGCCGCACTGCCGAGAGCCTCGGTGAGCAGCTAGAGCAACTCAAGAAAAGCCTTGCTGAGCTAGAGCTGCAGATAGCCACGGCAGCCACCCCGCAGCTCATCGATCAGTACACCCAGGTCAATAAAAAGATCCAAGAGCTCACTCCCCAGTGGGAGGAAGCCGAGTTTGCCCTGATGGAGTACGAGGAGGAGATCCAACAATAGTAATTAGCCAGTCGACCGCCCTGTGAGACAGTTTCTCAAGCTCTTCGGTAAGTATATCCGCCCCTACCGTCACTACGTAACAGGAGGTGTCATTGCCAACATACTCTCGGCACTGCTCAACCTGCTCGCCTTCTCGCTCATCATGCCGATCCTGCGCATCCTCTTTGGTATGGATCAGACCACACCCGTCTACCATACGCTCGACGGCATCAACTGGTTTCGACCCTCAGAGTGGAGCGTAGCAATAGACTATGTCGTGGGCAACTTCAACTACTACGTCTACCAGCTCATCCAGCAGTACGGCCCCGCACACACGCTGCTCCTCCTCTGCATCTACCTCGTCGTCATGACACTCATCAAGGTCGGCGTCACCTATGGCGGTATCTATATGCTCGTGCCGATCCGTACAGGCGTGGTCAGAGATCTGCGCAATGAGTTCAATGCCAAGCTCCTCCGTCTGCCGATCTCCATGATCAGCGAAGAGCGCAAAGGCGACCTCCTCGCACGCTTCTCAGGAGATGTTGCGGAGATCGAGTACTCCATCATCAACCTCCTAGAGAGCCTCATCAAGAACCCCATCCTCATCATCATCTACCTCGTGGCGCTCTTTGCGATCAGCTGGGAGCTCACCCTCTTCGTCCTCATCGTCCTGCCGATAGCGGGTTACGTCATGGGAGCCGTGGGTAAGCGACTCAAGCGAGACAGCCTCGAGGGGCAGACGCAGTGGGGGCAACTCATGAGTATGGTCGAGGAGACCCTCTCGGGGCTACGTATCATCAAGGCGTTCAATGCGGAGCAGCAGATCTCTCATCGCTTTACTAAGGCCAACGAGCAGTATCGACGCACCATCTCGCAGGTCTATGCCAGGCAAGGCTTAGCGCACCCTATGAGCGAGTTCCTCGGCACCACCGCCATTGCGATCATTCTCTGGTACGGCGGTAACTTGATCTTTGCAGGCAATAGCACCATTACGGCCGATGCTTTCATCTACTACCTCGTAGTCTTCTACAGCATCATCAACCCTGCCAAAGAGCTCAGTCGTGCCTCCTATTCGATCCAAAAGGGGCTAGCCTCCATGACTCGCATACAAGCTATCCTCGACTACCCCGAGCGCATCGCAGATCCCGCAGAACCTCTGCCCGTCACCTTTGAGCAGCAGATCGTATACGAAGATGTCTCCTTCCGCTACGAAGAGCCATGGGTACTGCGCAACTTGTCGCTCACCATACCCAAAGGGCAAATGGTCGCACTCGTCGGAGCCTCTGGGTCAGGCAAAAGCACACTCGTAGACTTACTGCCCCGCTTTTACGATGTCACCTCAGGGCGCATCACCATCGACGGCACCGACATACGACAGGTGCGGGCGAGTGAGCTAAGGGAGCTCATAGGCTATGTCAATCAGACGCCGATCCTCTTCAACGACACGATACGCAACAACATCACCTTCGGTATGGAGCGCCCTGTCAGCGACGAGGAGATACGCACCGCTGCCGAGGCTGCCAATGCGACCGAATTCATCGACCAGCTCCCTGAGGGACTCGAGTACAACATCGGTGACGGCGGTAGCAAGCTCAGCGGTGGGCAGCGTCAGCGACTCAGCATAGCACGCGCCCTGCTCAAGGACTCGCCCATCCTCATTCTCGATGAGGCGACCTCGGCACTCGACAACGTCTCCGAGCAACTAGTCCAGGAGGCTATCCAGCATCTCGTCAGCGACCGCACCACTATCGTCATCGCTCACCGCCTCTCCACGATCATGCATGCCGACCTCATCTGCGTCATGCAGGAAGGGCAGATCGTCGAGCAGGGCACCCACGCAGAGCTACTCGAGCATGGCGGACTCTACGCCCAGCTCTACCAGATACAGTTCAAGGAGTAAAGGTCAGTAGAGGGAAAGAGAGATGATCGTCGCAAACCGTGAGTCTCTACGCTAGGACAGCACTCGCGAGCAGCTCTTCGGCGGAGATCCCATCTAGGAGAACCTGGCGAAGGGCTGTGGGCGAGTATCCGAAATTGTTTGTACAGTAACGTGAGAAGCTCGATAGCGAACCAAATGATAGACTGGTAGCTATCTCTCCGATATTAAGGTCATAGTCCTGAATGAGGAAGAGGATCTGCTTATTACTCTGTGTGCGTATCCACTGCTTAGGGGTCTCACCAAACTCCTCCCTAAATTGCTTGTAAAAAGTGGACGTGGCCATATAGACCCGTTTCGCTAAGTCAGAGACCTTGACATTGCACGTAAAGGCGTTGATCACATCACTGTGAAACTTCGACACACCCAGTACGGGCCACAAAAAAGCTGCTAGCTCCTCACGACTATAGTAGGCGCGCAGATTCCAAAAGAGCTCCTTGACCTTCAGCTCATGCAGATAGGCACACTGCGCCTTGTCTCCAAGATAGATTTTAAGTGAAGCAAGCAGTGAGTGTATAGCGCCTCGCACCTCGAGTGGAGCTGGGTTACAGCCTATCTCCTCCTTGAGATCATTGAGCTGTTGCAGAGAGATCTTATCACAGATAAAGTCGATCACATCAAAGTATGCGTTCAGTAGCTCCCCATCAGTACTCAAGACTGCATGCACAGAGGAGCTACGAGGGATGAACTTCATCTGCCCCGCATGTAGCTCACATATATCATCTCCGATAGCTAGGCGTATAAAGCCCTGTGTGCAAAAGAGTATTATGTGGTACTCAGTCTCTCCACGATATAACCGCTGATCGGAGCTGTCGATAAGTATCCATCCGCTAGTGCTTTGCGCTGCATAGTGATGGCACGAGAGATGTTCAGGAGGATTGAATAGAGCCATAGTAATCTTCTTAAGGTTAATGGGGCTGAAATAGCTTGACCGACTAGGCACCCCCAGCGTAAGTCCTATGTAGAGAGATAGGATCAACGGCTAGGGATAGCTCACAGTCTGCGATAGAGGATCTCTACGAGTCGTCTCTCGATAAGGTCATTGGGAGACGATCTGCATAGGAGGTTGTCTCATACGCTTGCTCAGGAAGAAAAACTCTAACAAAGTACATAGACATTCCTTCCTCACCCCAAAAGTAGTGAAAATATCTATAACTGCAAAAAAGAATACACCCCCCTCGCTCCCCGCAAATCCAACTACTTGCGATATGTACGGGTGTACGTCCACTAGACACTAGCCGTGTAGCTAGACACATCGCTACTGAGGTTGATCCCTATTTTGAGGAGCTGAGAGATTTAGGAGTAGAGTAGTCTAGTCAAACGAGATTGTAAAACGATAGCCACGTGGAAAATGTCAAATTTCCACGTGGCTATTTTTTATTCTCCACGTAGGCGCAAATCATTTCCTCCGAAGTTTCATCTGATTCCTCCGAAGTTTTATTTCGTCTCCACGTGGCTATTTTTTATTCTCCACGTGGAGATTTGAGAATTCCCACGTGAGGATTGACTTTTTTTTGAAGCAACAGAGTTACGGAGCTTCAATGACCCCATTTATAACATAGCTCTCAGACCAGCTCCCTCCACACCACTAAAATAGAAATCAGCCGATCGCAATTTCCAGTAGTAAGTGCAACACGAAGCGTATAAAAGCACCCACCCCTGGG
>OHEG01001243.1_pt1 | contig 10380 bp, 6 predicted proteins | sample 1567181 | NCBI WGS metagenome assembly OHEG01 (sample SAMEA3879534, study PRJEB24766) | human gut metagenome | biome: human-associated habitat; feature: feces | place: USA | collected 1985/1987 | reverse complement strand
TCTGACATTACAGATGATAAAAATATCTGGCTGTTTCAAACTGCTCCTTATCGGCAGCTCTCTCATATTCTATGATAAGCTCCTTTTCTATTGCGATAAAACGCTCCAACATATGCTCAGGAAGCCTATCCGCAAGAAACTCGCTCTTTTCAGCACGTTCCACTGCCTCTTTCAAAGACTGCGGAAGTGTTTCAAGCTTTGCAAGCTCGCTTTCATCTGCCGAGCCTATATTGAAATTAAAAGGTTTTGGAAGTTCTTCCTTATTTATAACGCCGTCTATGCAGGCATAAATAAGCAGACCCATAGCAAAGTAAGGATTACAGGTGTTGTCTGCTGAACGGAGTATTATACCATTCTCATCTGTATCAGCAAGCGGTGCACGAAGAAGCTGTGCATAATTTTCATGTGACCATGAAATGTACTTAGGTGCAAGCAGACTGCCAAAACGTTTGTATGAATTTGTAGTGGTGTTTAGAAACAGCGTCATATCGCCAACGTTTTTCAATATTCCTGCTATCATGCGCTCAGCCTCTTTGGAAAGTCCGCCAAGCTGAGGTCTGAAAACATTTTCCGTGCCTTTCATGCACATGAGCATTATATGCAGACCAGATCCGCAGTTGTCGACGATAGGCTTTGGCATGAACGTTGCGTAAAGCCCGTTTCTGTCAGCCACAGATTTTACAACGTTCTTGAACGTCACAAGATTATCGGCAGCTTTCAGTGCGTTTGAATACTGAAAATCTATCTCGTTCTGACCCGGACCGGTTTCATGTCTTGAGCTTTCTGGGAAAATATCCATTTGCTCAAGTGTCAGGCATATGTCACGTCTAAGGTTTTCTCCCCTGTCAACAGGCGCAGCGTCACAATAGCCTGCATAATCGTGAGGACGCTTTGTAGGCATATCAGTATCGTCCTTTTCAAAACAGTAAAACTCGCATGAAGTACCTATCTGGAAGTTATATCCCTTGCCCTTCGCATATGCGATAGCAGTTTTGAGGAAAAACCTGCCATCTCCCTCGAAAGCCGTTCCGTCAGGATATTTCAGGTGGCAGAAAAATCTTACTACCCTGCCGTGCTGCGGTCGCCATGGAAGAAGCGCCAGCGTATCAGGGTCAGGGAAAAGTCTAAGGTCTGAAGCAGTCACATTCAAAAAGCCACCGAGCTTTGAAGCGTCAAAGATAAGTCCCTCTCTGAATATTTTCGGCAGCTCGCCTGCTATAACAGAGATAGTCTTTAGCGAACCGAATATATCGCAGAACATGAGCTTTACGAACTTTACGTCGTTTTCTTCAACGAACTGCAAAACCTCTTTCTCTGTGTATTTCATAATAAATCCTCCGTAATGATACTGTTCAGAAAAGTTTTCCGTTCCTTACTTATAATTATATCTGAACAGCCAATTCTGTAAAACCGAGCAGTTATAAAGATTTTGTTACTTTATTTTTACCTTGCGTTATTTGTCGATATCCTCCAGCCAAAGCTTAGCCACAGCGTCAGACGGCATTCTCCAATCCCCTCTCGGTGACAGGGTAACAGAACCGATCTTTGCGCCGTCAGGCAGGCAGGAGCGTTTGAACTGCTGTGAGAAAAATCTGCGATAGAATGTTTTGAGCCACTTGTCTATGACCTCGTCAGGATAATCCCCCTCAAAGGCATATTTCGCAAGCCTTTTCACCTTTGACGGCTCAAAGCCCCAGCGTATGCCATAGTAAAGGAAGAAGTCATGAAGCTCATATGGACCGACAAGGTCTTCTGTTTTCTGTGTCATCTCAGTGCCACTCTCATCAGTAGGAAGAAGCTCAGGAGAAACAGGAGTGTCCAAAATATCGTACAGTACATTTCTCAGAGTATCAGATGTGCAGGTGTCGCCGTAATACTGAACGATATGCCTTACCAGCGTTTTAGGGATAGAAGCGTTCACACCGTACATGGACATATGGTCGCCGTTGTAGGTCGCCCAGCCGAGAGCAAGCTCGCTCAAGTCGCCTGTGCCGACCACCATTCCGCTCACCTGATTTGCGATATTCATAAGCACCTTTGTGCGCTCTCTCGCTTGACCATTCTCGAACACAACGCTGTGATCGTTATAATCGTGACCGATATCTTCAAAATGCTGTAAAACTGCTTTTGAGATATCCACCTCTCTGAACGTTACCTCCAAAGCGTCGCAAAGTATCTCCGCATTGGAGCGTGTGCGCTTTGTTGTGCCAAAGCATGGCATCGTCACCGCAACGATATCAGTATGAGGACGTTTCAGCAAGTCCATTGCAATTACACACACAAGCAGTGCAAGCGTAGAATCAAGTCCCCCTGAAATGCCAATGACCACAGTCTTGGAATGTGTGTGTGCGATACGCTTCATAAGTCCATGGGACTGCATTTGCAAAATAAGGTGACAGCGCTCGTTTCTCTCCGCCTGATTTGACGGGATAAAAGGCGTTTTTGCAAACTTTCTTGTCAAAGCTGTTTCGCCCATTTCAAGGCTGAATCTTTCACGGGAGATATTGTCCTTATCCAAAAAACCGCTGTCTTTGGAAGAATAGTCCCACTCAGCACTTGCAGGATAGGTAGAAATTTTTCTTCGCTCAAACGCAAGCTTTTTAAAATCTATTTCCGATATGGTAATGCCGTTTTCAAAAAGCCTGCTCTCTGCAAGTATAGAGCCGTTTTCCGCAATGATATTGTGACCAGAAAAGACCATATCCTGCGTTGACTCGCCGTCACCTGCAGAACAATAGATATACCCTGCCACAAGCCTTGCGGACTGGTTCGATACAAGCTGTCTGCGGTATGAGTCCTTGCCGATAACTTCATCGCTTGCAGACAGATTGCATATAAGGGTAGCCCCAGCTTTAGCAAGATAGTTTGAAACAGGGTCAGCCACCCACAAGTCCTCACAAAGTTCAAAGCCCACCACAAGCTCAGGTATCTCTTCACATACGAAAACGGTCTGTTCCATAGGCGGTATAAATTCAAGCTGTCCGTACTCTCTCAGATCAATGGCAGCACATTCGCCTCTGTATGGTGCAAAATGTCTTGCCTCATAAAATTCGTTATAGTTCGGCAGATGCGTTTTAGGTACAAAGGCACGCACCTCGCCGTCTTGCATCACGGCCGCACAGTTATAAAGCTTGCCGTTTGCTCTCACAGGCACGCCCACAGCCACAAGCATATCGCTGTCAGCGGTAGTCTTTGCTATCTTTACAACACACTTCATCGCCTTGTCAAGCAAAGCGTTCTGAAAGAACAAGTCCTGACAGGTATAGCCTGTTATGCAAAGTTCAGGGAACACAGCGACCTTTACGCCCTCTTCCCTGCACTTTTCAAGCTGACTGATTATTTTATCCACATTGAAGTCAACGTCTGCCACCTGTATCTCAGGGGTGCAGGCGGCGACCTTTATAAAACCGTCTTTCATAAAAATAAGCTCCTTACAAGAAATTATCATTGTTATCATTATACCATTTTTTATAGGTATAAGTCAATGATTTTTACAGTATAGCAAAACTATTTTAGAACGATACTAGACAATCGGCCACTAATGTGTTAAAATTGAGATATCACATCAAAGGGGGAACGCCATATGAACAAGCTGTGGGATAAGTTTCTTTTAGGCCTTAGCTGCTGTGCATTCATGCTTGCAGAGGGAACAGATCCGTCAAACATCACCACATTGCTATTGGCTGTCATATGCTCCGCTATCTTTCAAATAAAACCAAGCTCTGCCGTTGCATACCTTTCAGTTATTGCGTACAGCTCACTTTGCATTTTCAGCAAAGAAGCTTTGATACTCGCCCCTTTGGTGCTTTATGATGCTTTCTGTACAAAATTTTACCCTGCTATGGTCTTAACATTCATAGGCGTACTTGCAAATATATTCACTCTGGGAAAAGACATCTTCCCACTTGTCGCTCTTTTTTTGGTAAGCTTCACAATTTCAACCCACAGCGTTCTGAACGAAAAGCTGACAAAGATGCTCATAAATACTCGTGACAATTCAAAAGAACTTACCACCCAGCTTGTAGAAAAAAACAAAGCCATGCAGAGAAATCAAGACTACGAGATATATCTTGCCACGCTGAAAGAGCGTAACCGCATTGCAAGGGAGATACACGATAACGTGGGACATATGCTCACAAGGTCTATTTTACAGCTTGGTGCGCTTTCGGTCATAAACAAAGATGAAACTGTCGGTGAAGCCATCAACGACCTGAGCGGCACGCTGAACACCGCCATGACGAGCATACGAAGCAGTGTTCATGATCTTCATGACGATTCTATCGCACTAAAGCCTGCTGTTGAAGACTGCATAAGACCTCTGAAAGACAGATTTGCAGTAAGCTGTGATTATGACTTTTCCGAAAGAATGTCACGAGATGTGAAGTTTTGCTTTATTGGCGTTATAAAAGAAGCACTTTCCAATACTGCAAAGCACAGCGACGGTGACAGCATAAAAATAATCATTCGTGAACACCCTGCTCTTTATCAGCTTAGTATCGCAGACAACGGAAGCTGTCCCGAAAAGATAGACGAAAGCGGCATGGGGCTTGCCAATATGCGTGAGCGTGCGGCTTCTTTAAATGGAAACATAAACATCACATCGGGCAGCAAGGGATTCCACATTTTTCTGTCTGTGCCGAAACAAAACCTGACTGAACGGAGGTCTTGACATGAACATTGTTATAATAGATGATGACAAGCTTGTGGCGGTGTCGCTGAAAACCATTTTGGAAAGCACAGGCAGTGTGAAAGTTCTTGCCATGGGAAGCTGCGGTGAGGAAGCCATAGAGCTTTATTCTCTTCTCAAGCCTGATGTTCTGCTTATGGATATCCGCATGAACGGCATGAGCGGTATTGAAGCCGGCGAAAAGATCCTTGCTGGGTACCCTGACGCAAGGATACTGTATCTTACCACATTTTCTGATGATGAATACATTATAAAGGCTGTGCTTATGGGAGCGAAGGGATATATTTTAAAGCAGGATTTTGAAAGCATATGCCCTGCCCTTGAAACCGTCATGAATGGGCAGACAGTTTTCGGCTCAGATGTTGCAAGCAAACTTCCTGAGCTTCTTACCAATCACAGCAGTTTTGATTTTGACCACTACGGCATAGTCGAAAAAGAGCAGGAGATAATCGAACAGGTGGCAAAAGGGCTTAGCAACAAGGAGATAGCCTCACTGCTTTATCTCAGTGAGGGCACAGTGCGAAATTACATCAGCACTATCCTAGAAAAGCTCTCCCTCCGTGACCGCACACAGCTTGCTATTTTCTACTACACCAACATACAATAGCACTACAATTTCATAAAAAAGTAAAGAGGAGACGGCATGACCGCTCCTCTTTTTGTTATTATTACATTTTAGCTCTTTCCTTAGCTCTCTGTGAGTTGCTCAGAATACGCTTTCTTATTCTTATGCTCTTTGGTGTTACTTCAAGAAGCTCATCATCAGCGAGAAACTCAAGTGAATCCTCAAGGCTGAGATTTCTTGGCGGAACAAGTCTGAGCGCGTCATCAGAACCGCTTGCACGAGTATTTGTAAGGTGCTTCTTCTTGCAGACATTTACAACAAGGTCTTCCTGCTTTGGTGAAGCGCCAACTATCATTCCCTCATATACAGGTGTGCCTGCTGTGATGAACAGCTCGCCTCTCTCCTGTGCGTTGTAAAGACCGTATGTTACAGCCTCGCCTGTTTCAAACGCAACAAGTGAGCCTGTTGCTCTCTTTGGTATCTCGCCCTTATATGGCTCGTAGTCATGGAATACAGAACTCATGATACCCTCGCCCTTTGTGTCTGTAAGGAACTCGCTCTTGTATCCGAAAAGTCCTCTTGCAGGGATAAGAAATTCAAGTCTCATTCTGCTTCCAACAGGTGCCATTTCCTGAAGCTCGCCCTTTCTTGCACCTATCTTCTCCATAACAGAACCTACGCAGTTCTCAGGAACGTCAATAACAAGACTTTCGATAGGTTCGCAAAGCTTGCCCTCTATCTCCTTAAACAGAACGTGCGGTGTTGAAACGCTAAGCTCATAGCCCTCACGACGCATATTCTCGATAAGGATAGAAAGGTGCATTTCGCCACGGCCTGCTACCTTGAAAGCGTCTGTACTGTCTGTTTCAGAAACTCTCAGTGAAACGTCCTTAAGAAGCTCCTTGAAAAGTCTGTCTCTCAGGTGACGGCTCGTTACGAACTTGCCCTCTCTGCCTGCGAATGGCGAATTATTTACAGAGAATGTCATTTCAACTGTAGGTTCGGATATCTTTACAAAAGGTACAGCCTCAAAGTTGCCGAAGTCGCAGATAGTGTCACCGATAGTGATGTTCTCGATACCGCTTATACAAACGATATCGCCAGCCTTTGCACTCTGGCATGGAACTCTGTTAAGTCCTTCTATCTGATACATTGTAACTATCTTGCCACGATATTCCTTCTTAGTCTGATGATAGTCGCCGATCGTAACGTCCTGATTAACTTTCATTTCGCCACGCTCTATACGGCCGATAGCTATTCTTCCTACATACTCGTTGTAGTCGATAGCGGAAACAAGATACTGCATTGGACCCTCAGTATCTACCTCAGGTGCAGGGATATAGCTGAGTATCTCGTCAAAGAGAGGTATCATATCCTTGCCCTCTTCATCAGGTGAGTGAGTAGCTGTACCTGCTCTGCCTGAGCAATAAAGGATAGGGCTGTCAAGCTGCTCGTCAGTAGCGTCAAGATCCATTAGAAGCTCGAGAACTTCGTCGCCTACCTCGTTAAGACGAGCGTCAGGTCTGTCTATCTTATTAATAACGATGATTATTTTATGACCAAGCTCAAGTGCTTTCTGAAGCACAAATCTTGTCTGTGGCATTGGACCCTCGGCTGCGTCCACAAGCAGTATAACACCGTTTACCATTTTAAGAACACGCTCTACCTCACCACCGAAATCAGCATGGCCTGGGGTGTCGATAACGTTTATCTTAACATCCTTATACTTGATAGAAGTATTCTTTGCAAGGATAGTGATTCCTCTCTCACGCTCGATATCGTTTGAGTCCATGACTCTTTCTTCTACAGCCTGATTTTCTCTGAAAGTACCGCTCTGCTTGAGCATCTGGTCTACAAGGGTAGTCTTACCGTGGTCAACGTGGCCCATCACCGTTACAATCGGCGGACGCTGCTGCAAGTCTTTCTCGTCGTCCTCTTCTTCGGCAATAGCTTCCGACACATCCGCACTGACATATTCTGTCTTGAATCCGAATTCTTCCGCTACGATGTTGATGGTTTCAGCATCCAGACGCTGGTTGATGGAAACCATGACACCGAGGTTCATACAAGTGGCAATAATCTTGTTGACAGGAACATCCATCATCAGGGCAAGGTCGTTGGCAGTCACAAATTCCGTGATGCGCAGAATCTTGCTTTCTTCGCGTTCGTGTTCGGCTTCTTCGCGCTCACGCTCTTCGTAGGCTTCGCGCTTTTCCTTTCTCCATTTTGCGCTCTTCTTCTGCGGCTTGTTGGTCAGACGCGCCAAAGTTTCCTTGATCTGCTTCTGCACGTCTTCCTCGCTCACCTCGGGCTTGATATGGCGTTTCACCTTCGGCTGGCGGTCCTGCTTGTTCTTGCCGCCGCGTTTCTGGTTGTCGTCCCCGCGGCCGCCCGGAACCATGTTCTGGTTGGAGCTGTTTTCGATATCCACCTTTTCCTTGCCGATACGCTTGCGCTTCTTTTTCTGGTCGGAACCTTCGGCATTTCCATTGTTGCCGTTGTTACCGCCGTTCCCTTTGTTTGCAAGACGTTCGCGACGCTTTTCCTCTTTTGTTTTTTTCTTCGGACGCGTCTGCTGATTCAGCTCGTCGAGATTGATTTTACCTACAATTTTCGGAGCGGAAATCGTTTCCACAACCGTCTTTATTTCGTTGGTTTCGGTGTTCACTTGCAATCCTTTGTTTATATTGATTTCGGGAGCAGGCTTGGGGGCCTTGGCTTTTTCGGCAGGGGCTACAGCCGGTTCAGCCTTCACCTGTGCCGGTTCGGCCGCCGGTTTTGCCGGAGTTTTCTCCACCGGTTTCTCGGCCGGCTTCTCCTCCGTTTTCTGAGGTTTCGGCGTTGCCACTACCTTAGGCTTGTTGATTTCGTCGAGATTAATCTTGCCTACCACTTTTGGCTGCGGTACCGCAACAGTCTTGATTTCTTCCTTCGGTGCTACATGAGGAGCCGGGGCCGGTTTCGCCTTTTCCTTATGACGGTCCGATGAATATTTGTCGGACTTGGACTTCAAATCCTTGTCATTCTTGAAAGCGCGCACCAGCATTTCATACTGTTCGTCGGTAATACGAGTGTTGAGATTGTCCTCAACATTCTGGTTGTTTTTTTGAAGGAATTCCACCAGCGTCGAAATTCCCACGTTCAGGTCTTTTGCTACTTTACTTATTTTTATTGCCATATTATTTAATAAGTGGTTTTTAAATGGAAAGATTAAAACCTCACATGCTCCACACCCGATAAAAATCTAACTCTTTATCCTGCTGGAAAGAAAGCTGTTTAATCTTCAAACTCAGCTTTCAGCACATCAATTACATAGTCGACAGTTCCTTCTTCGAGGTCTGCCTTGTCGATCAGCTGTTCGCGCGGCATGTTGAGCACGCTCTTGGCAGTCGTGCAGCCAATTTTCTTCAACGCGTCGATTACCCAACCGTCGATTTCATCGCTAAATTCATCAAGATAAATATCGTCGCTGTCGTCCGTGAAACGGTAAACATCGATTTCATAGCCTGTCAGCATGGTGGCAAGCTTGATGTTCAGACCGCCCTTACCGATTGCCAGCGAAACCTCTTCCGGACGCAACATCACTTCGGCATACTTTTCGTCTTCCTTGATGCGGATGGACGAAATCTTTGCCGGACTCAATGCACGCTCGATGAAGAGCTGCGGATTGGATGTATAGTTGATGACGTCGATATTTTCATTCTTCAGTTCACGAACGATACCGTGGATGCGCGAGCCTTTCACGCCGACGCAGGCGCCCACCGGGTCGATACGCTCGTCGTACGACTCAACGGCGATTTTCGCTCTTTCGCCCGGAATACGTGCAATGGCCTTGAGCAGAATCAGACCGTCGTGGATTTCCGGCACTTCCAGTTCGAAAAGACGACGGAGGAATTCGTTGCTCGTACGCGAAACGATAACTTTCGGGTTGTTGTTCGTGTTCTGCACTTCCTTGATGACAGCACGTACAGTTTCACCTTTACGATAGCGGTCGGAAGGAATCTGCTCCTCTTTCGGAAGAATCAGCTCGTTGTGGTCGTCGTCGAGGAGAAGCACCTCACGTTTCCAAATCTGATAGACTTCGCCAGTAACGAGTTCGCCTTCCATGGCCTTGAACTTGTTGTAAATGGCATCCTTCTGCAAGTCGAGAATCTTTGAAGCCAAAGTCTGACGGAGGGTAAGGATAGCACGACGGCCGAATTTCGCAAACACGATTTCTTTTGTCACTTCCTCGCCAATCGTACATTCGGGGTCGATTTCGCGGGCTTCGGTCAAGCCAATCTGCATGCTCGGATTTTCCACTTCACCGTCAGCCACAACCTCCAGGTTTTGATAGATTTCACAGTCGCCCTTGTCCGGGTTCATAATTACAACGAAATTCTCGTCCGAACCGAACATCTTAGCCAGTACGTTGCGGAATGATTCCTCAAGTACACTAATCATAGTTGTCTTGTCAATGTTTTTCAGTTCTTTAAACTCAGAAAAACTGTCAACCATACTTATGGGTTCCTCTTTCTTTGCCATCGTATTAATTAAAACTGTATTAAATATTTAGTATATTTTATTTCATCATATTTGAACGGAAGCTCCTCTTCCACCACCACCGGACGCTTGGCGCCTTCGGGCTTCACCTTCTTGCTGACGGTCAGCGTAAAGCCTGCTTCGTCGGCATTGGCCAGCGTGCCTTTCAGCTTTTTGCCGTCGGCAGTGAGCACTTCCACTTCGTTTCCGATATTCTTCACATATTGGCGCACGACCTTCAAAGGTGACGTCAGCCCGGCCGAGCCGATTTCCAGTTCATAATCCTCCACATCACGGTCGAAATCGTTTTCCACCAGACGTGTCAGACGGATACATTCATCAATGTCGACCGACGTGTCGCTGTCGATCTCCACCACAATGCGGTTGTCCTTTCCGATTGTCACGTCAACGAGGAAAAGGTCGGTGTCCGTCATTCCTTTAGTCAACGTTTCTATCAAGGCACTTTTATCAATCATCTTTCCTCCTTCTTTTTGATTTAGTGGTTAATAAAACGCTATGTACCAATAAAAGAATGGAGAGAACTTCCGCCCCCTCCATTTCCGTGTGCAAATATACTGATTTATTGCCGAATCCACAACTCATTAAT
>OHEG01001242.1_pt1 | contig 10386 bp, 8 predicted proteins | sample 1567181 | NCBI WGS metagenome assembly OHEG01 (sample SAMEA3879534, study PRJEB24766) | human gut metagenome | biome: human-associated habitat; feature: feces | place: USA | collected 1985/1987 | reverse complement strand
ACCTCCGCATCGCCGCCACCTACACCACCAACCAGTACATCCTGCCGGCGGTGTACCAGAAGTTTCTGGCCATGCATCTGCCGGTATCCCTGTGGATACACACTCTGCGGGACGTGGACTCGGCCCAGGCTCTTCTGAACCACGAGCTGGACTTCGCCCTCATCGACAGCAACACCGTGTTCAACAGCCAGCTGGAGGTACGGCCCATCTGTCGGGAGCGGTTTCTGCTGCTGTCCGCGCCGGACAGCGATTACCCCGCAGAGGTGGACCCCTCCGCGCTGGACCCCGCCAATGAGATCCTGGTCACATGGGATCCCGAGTTCATCCGCTGGCACGACAGCGCCTTCGGCCCCGGTGCGCGCCCCCTGCTGTACGCCGACACTTTGCAGGCGGCGGACTTCTTCCCCCGCACGGAGGGGCGGTGGGTGGCGGCCCCCGCCATCGCCGCCGCGTCGCTGGACCGGACGCAGGCCCGGGTCAGCCGCCTCACCCAGGCGCCGCCGGATCGGGTGAACTATCTGGTGACGCGGCAGGGCGAGGAGCTGTCGGAGCACGCGCTCATCTTTCTGGACGGTCTGCGGAAGCACCTGCTGGGCCGCGACAATGTGCAGGTTTATTTGTAAAAAACCGGCAAAAGCGGGTTGACATCCCCCGCTTTTTGGCATAGGATAGGTGCATATACCAAAATCTGTCCGGTAGGTAAGGCTACCGCGAGGGATATGGGCTGCTGCCGCGAAATGGTGGAGACACCATAAGATGGTTTGAGCAGGTACTATCGAAACCAAGGTAGTATCTAACGCAGCTTCACCGCCCCGCGATGCTAAAGCTTGTTACGGTACGCAGGCCGCCATTTTTGCGGCCACATTATGGTACGCAGCAGGCATTTCCGCCGGCTGCGTTTACTTTTTGCATTGCCACATTGTTTAACCCCCAATGCTCCCACGAGGTAACTTAAAATGGACGAATCCAAGATAAATCGGCGCATAGTCGAAAAGGCAAGTGAAAAATATAAGCACATTTTAAGCTTAAACCGTAATTGCCATTTTTACCTTGGAAAAGGCAAAATCTATATTATAAATAAAAAAGTAAAATCGAAAACCGCCTTTGACAACTTTGACTATCTGCGTTTCTTGCTTTCGTTCATCGATATCCACTACGATGAGTTTTCTGATTTACTAAGCAAGATATATAACAATCACCGCGAATACAGCGCCTACCAATCAAATGTTAATCGGCTTACATCTACTCCAACATCAGTCATAGATAGGTACAATATATCTTATGAAGATTTTTACCGAGAAGAAAATGCCTTGTGCCAAACGGCAATGCTCCAAAAGCCTGCTTTCAGCGTAAAAATAGCTTGTACTGTTTCATACACAAGCCCCAAGGGGCAAAGCGCATACTCAAAACATGAAGATTTTATTGCCCCCGAAATCTGGAATGTTTGGAAAATGGTGACCGATTTCCGCAGCAAGAACTGTAATGACAGTCAAAAGCGAGAACGGCAGAAGATGACGCTTTCTTTGCGCTATGATATTTTGAAAAGGGACCATTTTCGCTGCCAAATCTGCGGCCGCACTGCCGTCGAAGGTGCAACTTTAGAGGTAGACCACATCGTGCCAATCTCCAAAGGTGGAAAGACTGCACCTGATAACTTGCAGACCTTGTGCCGCGACTGCAATCGCGGCAAGCGTGATAAATAAAATCTATATGTATAGCATTTAATTAATAAAACTTGCCGGAAAGGAGGGACAGGCCGTGATCGACTATCAGGAGGAGCTGGACCGCTATTTAGAGCAGATCGGCGAGCTGGCGCACAACAAGGAATACGCCAGACTGCGGGACCTGTTCCTGCCCATGGAGCCTGCCGACGTCGCCCTGCTGCTGGAGGAAGCCGGCCCTGAGCTGATGCCCCTGCTGTACCGTCTGCTGCCTAAGGAGACGGCGGCGGAGGTGTTCGTGGAGCTGGAGCCGGAAAGTCAGGAGATGCTCATCAACGGCTTTTCCAACACCGAGCTGAAGGAAGTTCTGGACGAGCTGTATCTGGACGATGCCGTGGACATCGTGGAGGAGATGCCCGCCAGCGTGGTCATCCGCATTCTGGATAAGGCCACGCCGGAGATGCGCAAATCTATCAACGAGATCCTGAAATATCCCGAGGATTCCGCCGGCTCCATCATGAACATGGAGTTCCTGTCCCTGAAGAAGGATATGACGGTGGAGGACGCCTTCAAGCGCATCCGCCGCATCGGCGGCGAGCTGGAGACCATCAACATCCTGTACGTCACCGACCCCACCCGCCGTCTGCTGGGTGTGCTGTCTGTCCGTGACCTGCTGCTGGCCAACGAGGACGACATCATTGAGGACATCATGGACCCCGACGTGGTCTGGGCCCGCACCATGGACGACAAGGAGGATGTGGCCCAGGCCCTGAACAAATACAACTTTCTGGCCCTGCCCATCGTGGACATGGAGAACCGTCTGGTGGGCATCGTCACCGTGGACGACGCTATGGACGTCATCGAGGAGGAGACCACGGAGGACTTCGAGAAGATGGCCGCCATGCTGCCGTCGGACAAGCCGTATCTCCGCACCGGCGTCATCGCCACGTGGAAGTCCCGCCTGCCATGGCTGATGATCCTGATGCTGTCCGCCACGTTCACCGGCATGATCCTGAACCACTACGAAAACGCACTGGCCGCGTGCCTGGTGCTGAACGCCTATATCCCCATGCTGTCCGGCACCGGCGGCAACTCCGGCACGCAGGCCTCCGTGGCCGTCATCCGTGCCCTGAGTCTGGACGAGGTGGACTTCTCCGACGTGCTGAAGGTGCTGTGGAAGGAGCTGCGGGTGTCGCTGCTGTGCGGCCTCTGCCTGGCAGGCGCCAACTTTGTGAAGATGCTGGTGGTGGACCGCACGCTGCTGGGCAACGCAGAGGTAACGCCCATGGTGTGTCTGGTGGTATGCCTGACGGTGCTGTTTGTGGTGGTCTTTGCCAAGTGCGTAGGCTGCTCCCTGCCGCTTCTGGCGGAAAAGGTAGGACTGGACCCCGCCGTCATGGCCAGTCCCTTCATCTCCACCGTCGTGGACGCCACCAGCCTGCTGATCTACTTCCGGTTTGCGTCATGGCTGCTGGGCATCTGAAAAAATCCCATTTCCGGCAGGCATAGCGCCGCGGTTTTCGGACAAGATAGAGTTGGGTCGTATGGCCTGACTCTATTTTTCTTTTACGGGAGGAAACGCCATGAATCGCGCTTGTACCAACGACGGGTGCAGCTGCACCCCCAATTCTTCCATCAAGTGTACCGTCACCAACTGCGCCCACCACTGCAAGGACGTGAACAACTGCGGTCTCAGCTCCATTCAGGTGGGCACCCATGAAAGCAACCCCTCCATGGACCAGTGTACCGACTGTCAGAGCTATCAGAAGTGCCAGTGAACCCCGCCGCCCCGCGTGCCCTGCGCGCGGGGTACATATCCCAAGGAGGTGACGCCCTTGCGCATGCCGGCAAAATACGCCGTGGCCTCTATCCTGGCCGGCGCCGCCAACGGCTGCTTCGGCGGAGGCGGCGGCATGGTGCTGCTACCCCTGCTCACCCGCTGGTGCCGTGTGGAGGAAAAGACTGCCTTCGCCACCTGCGTGGCGGTGATCCTGCCCTTCTGCGTGGTATCCGCCGCCGTATACCTGCTGCGCACACCTTTTGACTTTACGCAGGCCCTGCCCTACCTGCTGGGCGGACTGGCCGGTGGATTCGTGGGCGGGAAGCTGTTCCCGCGGGTGCCCGCCCCGTGGCTGCGGTATCTGTTCGCCGCCTTCCTCGTGTACGGCGGCATCCGGTACCTTCTGTGACGGCGTGGCTCCTGCCGGTGCTGGCAGGCTTCTGCACCGGTATCCTGTCGGCCTGGGGCGTGGGCGGCGGCACCCTGCTGTTGCTGCTGATGACCCTGTTTTTCGGCGTGGCGCAGGCGGACGCCATGGCCATCAACCTATTGTACTTCCTGCCTACGGCGGCCATGGGTCTGCTGTACCACCGGAAAAACGGCCTGCTGGACCGCGCTGTTCTCCGTTCCGCTGTGCCCTGGGGCACGGCGGCAGCCGCCGCCGGCGCGCTGGCCGCCACCGCCGTGGACACGGACCTGCTGCGCCGCCCCTTCGGCATCTATCTGCTGCTGGCCGCAGGGAGCCTGCTGCTCCGGACGAAAAAAACGGGAAAGACCTGAGCGGTCTTTCCCGTTTTCGCGTATGTCGTATCAGTCCGCGCTGGCGTACAGCGGCACGTCCACATCGAACGTCTGCCCGTCCCGCAGCACCGTCAGCGTGATGGTGTCGCCCACCAGATGGGTGCGCCGCACCGCCATCAGATCGTCGATACTGCCCAGCGCCTGCCCATCGGCCCGCAGCAGCACGTCATCGGGCCGGATGCCCATCTCCGCCGCGCCGTAGCCGTCGCTGACGGTGTAGACCACCACGCGGCCGTCGTCGCTGTTCATCACGGTGATGCCCAGCACAGGGATGCCGCGGAACTGGCCGTTGGCGATGAGATCGTTCACCACGAAGCAGAAGCTGCTGCTGGGCAGGGCAAAGCCCAGGCCCTCCACCGTGGCCTCCTCCGCATTTCCGCTGCCGCTCATCTTCAGGGTATTGACGCCGATGACCTGCCCGTACTCATTGATGAGAGGACCGCCGGAGTTGCCGTTGTTCAGGGCGGCGGTGGTCTGGATGAGGGTCATGATGCGCCCCTCGATCTGCACGTCGCGGTTGATGGCGGAGATGATGCCCTCGGTCAGGGTACCCCGCAGCTCCACGCCCAGCGGGTTACCGATGGCGTACACCGTGTCGCCCACGCGGCACTGGTCGCTGTCGCCGAACTCCGCCGTGGGCAGATCCTCCGCGTCCACAGCCTTCAGTACCGCCAGATCCTGATCTTCATCATAGCCCACCAGCTCCGCATCGTAGGTGTAGCCGGTGTCCAGCGCGATCCAGCAGCTCCTGCCGCCGGAGATGACGTGGGCGTTGGTGACGATGTACCCATCGGAGGTCATGATGATGCCGGTACCCACGCTGGCGTTCTCGCCCTGGTCCGCCACCACCAGCACCGTGGCGGGGTTCACCTTTGCGTAGACATCCTGAATGGTCAGCTTCTCGCCGCCGGCCTCCTCACAGACAAGGGACACGCCCGCCTCTCCCTTGACACGGGGGATGGTGGTCTTTTCCGTCTTGAAAATATCCACGATGCTGCTGGCGTCGCTGTCGCCGTCCCCGTCGCCGTCCAGCGGCGGCGTCTCGCCGCTGCCCTGCGTCAGAGACCAGATGACCCCTGCGGCCACCGCCAGCATCAGCACGATGGTGACGATGGCCAGCAGCCCGGTCTTGCCGGAAAAGCTGCTCCACGCCGCGCCGGTATTGTGCAGCCGCGTCAGCTGCACCACGCCCGGCAGCAGCGGCGCGGACTGCCCCATCTCCAGATGGGCCGTCACCCACCACTTCAACAGCTGGTCGCCTGCCACGCAGGCCGCCAGCAGCAATACATACCACATAGGGCATCCTCCCTGCCTGTTTGAGATTCCTCCCCATCATATCCCATTTGCCCGCGGTTTGCAACTTTTATTCCGCGGCTTTCTTGTATTGCGCATCGCCGCGTGGTATAATACTGTATTCAAATATCGCCCCGTATCCACATCGGGGCAGGGAGGCCCGACTTGGACAGAAAACAGGTATTGATCCCGGAGGAGCAGACGCTCCGTCAGCGGGATTTCGAACGGAAAATAAGAGAGCTGCACACCCAGCGGGGCAGGAACGTCCGCGCTCTGGTGGACACCTTCGGCTGCCAGCAGAATGTGGCGGACAGCCAGCATATCATGGGTATGCTGGAGGCCATGGGCTGCACCTTCGTCACCGCGCCGGAGGAGGCGGACATCGTGGTGCTGAACACCTGCGCCATCCGTGACCACGCGGAAAAGCGGGTCTACGGCACGCTGGGCGCCCTGACCCACACGAAAAAGGCCAACCCGGAGCAGATCATCTGCCTGTGCGGCTGCATGGCACAGCGCCCCGAGGTGGCGGAGAAGGTACGCCAGTCCTATCGCCATGTGGATCTGGTATTCGGCCCCCAGGCGCTGTGGAAATTCCCCGAGCTTCTGTATCAGGTCTATACCCGCCGGGGCCGCGTGTTCTCCGTGGAGGACGAGCACGGCTCCATTGCCGAGGATATGCCAGTGGTGCGGGAGGGCCGCACCCGTGCGTGGGTGTCCATCATGTACGGCTGCAACAACTTCTGCTCCTACTGCATCGTCCCCTACGTCCGCGGCCGGGAGCGGAGCCGCGAGCCGGACCGCATCCTCGCCGAGGTCCGCCAGCTGGCCGCCGAGGGCTACAAGGAGATCACCCTGCTGGGGCAGAACGTCAACTCCTACGGCAAGGATCTGGATACGCCGTGGGACTTTGCCGACCTTTTGAGCGCACTGGACAAGATCGAGGGGGACTACCTCCTCCGCTTCATGTCCTCCCAGCCCAAGGACGCCAGCTATAAGCTGTTCGACACCATGGCCCGCTGCAAGCACGTGGCCAGGCAGCTGCACCTGCCGGTGCAGTCCGGCTGCGACCGGGTGCTCCGCGCCATGAACCGCCCCTACGACCGGGCCAAATATCTGGATCTCATCACCTACGCCCGGAAGGTCATGCCCGATCTGGTGCTGACCAGCGACGTCATCATCGGCTTCCCCGGCGAGACGGAGGCCGAGGCCATGGAGACCGTGGCGCTGGTGGAGCAGGTGCGCTTCGACGCCCTGTTCACCTTCATCTTCTCCCCCCGTCCCGGCACCCCCGCCGCCAAAATGGACGACCCCGTGCCCCGCAGCGAGAAGCAGAAGTGGTTCGACCGCCTCTGCGATGCCCAGAACAGGATCTCCGAGGAGATCCACGCCGGGTATGTGGGCGACACCCTGCGGTGCCTTATCGACGGTGAGAGCGACGACAGCCGCTGGCCGCTGACGGCCCGCACCGCCGGGGGACGGCTGGTGCATCTGGTGGGCAGTCCCGACGCCGTGGGTACATACCGCGACGTGAAGATCACCGACAGCAATACATGGGCGCTGTTCGGCCAACTGATTTGATTTTTCCCAAGGAGGTATCCCCCATGGCAGAGCTCACCCCCATGATGCGCCAGTATATGGAGATCAAGGAGCAGAATCCCGACTCCATCCTGTTTTTCCGTCTGGGCGACTTCTATGAGATGTTCGGCCCCGACGCCCGCACGGCGTCCCGTGAGCTGGATCTTGCCCTCACCACCCGCGACAAGGACAAGACCAAGTCCTTCGACGACAAGATCCCCATGTGCGGCATCCCCTACCACGCCTCCGACGCCTACATCGCCCGCCTTATCGCCAAGGGCTACAAGGTGGCCATCTGCGAGCAGACGGAGAACCCCGCCTCCGCCAAAGGGCTGGTGAAGCGGGACATCATCCGCGTCGTCACCCCGGGCACCGTCATCGACGAGTCCTGCCTCAGCGCCGAGCGCAGCAACTACCTGTGCGGCGTGTATCTGGACGATACCGGCGCGGGTCTGTGCGCCTGCGACATCTCCACCGGCAAGGCCCAGGCCACGGTGTTCACCGGCCCCGACCGGGTCCGCGCCCTGCTCAACGAGCTGGGGCGGTTCGCCCCTGCCGAGGCGGTGATGAACGAGGCCGCCTATTTTGATGAGACGCTGCACCAGACCTTACAGGACCGTTTTTCCTGCCACATGGAGAAGCTGTCCGACGCCCGATTCACCCCGGAGGACGCGGAGAAAAAGGTTCGCGCCCAGTTCGGTCAGGACGCGCTGGAGCGGCTGCCCCGGGACAACATGACGCCGCTGCTGGCGCTGGGCGGTCTGCTGGGGTATCTCTATGAGACGCAAAAAACCGATCTGGGTCACCTCGACCAGCTGACATGGTACCGCACCGGTCAGTATATGGAGCTGGACCTCACCGCCCGCCGCAATCTGGAGCTGACGGAGACGCTGCGGGGCAAGGAAAAGCGGGGCAGCCTGCTGTGGGTGCTGGACAAGACCAAGACCGCCATGGGCGCCCGCAACCTGCGGGCGTGGCTCCAGCAGCCGCTGGTGGACGTGGCCGCCATCGACCGGCGGCTCAGCGCCGTGGCCGCTCTGGCGGAGCACACCGTGGCCCGGGAGGAGCTGACGCTGGCTCTCAGCGGCATCGCCGATATGGAGCGGCTCATCGGCCGGGTGGTCTACGGCTCTGCCGGCGGGCGGGATCTGGTGTCCCTCCGTGCCTCCATGGAGCGGCTGCCCGCCGTCAAGGCGCAGCTGGCCGCCTTCCCCTCCGGTGCGCTGCACCAGCTGGATCAGCAGCTGGAGGATCTCAACGATCTGGCCGCCCTGATCGGCCAGACGCTGGTGGACGAGCCGCCGTTCTCCGTCCGTGAGGGCGAGATGATCCGGGACGGCTTCGACCCGGAGGTGGACCGCCTGCGGGGCATCCTCCACGGCGGCAAGAGCTTCCTGGCCCAGATGGAGGCGGAGGAGAAGGAAAAAACCGGCATCCGCACCCTGAAGATCGGCTACAACAAGGTATTCGGCTATTACATCGAGGTATCCAACTCCTTCCGGGATCAGGTACCCGACCACTATATCCGCAAACAGACGCTGGTCAACGGCGAGCGCTACATCACGCAGGAGCTGAAGGATCTGGAGCACGACGTGCTCACCGCCAAGGACCGCGACGCCGCGCTGGAGTACGAGCTGTTCTCCTCCCTGCGCGCCAAGCTGGCGGCGTCCGTCACCCGCGTCCAGCTGGCGGCGTCCCTTATCGCCCAGCTGGATACGCTTTGCTCCTTTGCCGCCGTGGCGGTGAAAAACAACTACTGCCGTCCCTCGGTGGACGAGTCCGGCGTTATTGAAATTCAGGGCGGCCGCCATCCGGTGGTGGAGAAAATGCGCTCCGACGCCCTGTTCGTCCCCAACGACACGGTCATGGGCGTGAAGGAGGACCGGGTCAGCATCATCACCGGCCCCAACATGGCCGGCAAGTCCACCTACATGCGTCAGGTGGCGCTGATCGTGCTGATGGCGCAGGTGGGCAGCTTCGTCCCCGCCCATGACGCCCACATCGGCGTGGTGGACCGCATCTTCACCCGCATCGGTGCATCGGACGACCTTGCTGCAGGCCAGTCCACCTTTATGGTGGAGATGACCGAGGTGGCGGAGATCCTGAAAAACGCTACCGCCAAAAGTCTTGTGGTGCTGGACGAGATCGGCCGCGGCACCTCCACCTTTGACGGCATGAGCATTGCCCGCGCCGTGGTGGAGCATATCGCAGATCCCGCCAAGGGGCTGGGCTGCAAGACACTGTTCGCCACCCACTACCACGAGCTGACCGAGCTGGAAGGCACCGTGGAGGGCGTAAAAAACTACAACATCGCGGTCAAAAAGCGCGGTGAGGATATCACTTTCCTGCGGCGCATCGTGCGCGGCCCCGCCGACGACAGCTACGGCATCGAGGTGGCGAAGCTGGCCGGTCTGCCCGGCAGCGTGACCCGCCGCGCCCACGAGGTGCTGCGCACGCTGGAAGCATCTGCGCCCAAAAACAAGGTGGAGCAGATGGATTTTGACGCCTTGCAGGAGTATAATTCCCCGGCAGTGCCCAGCGAGATGATGGAAAAGCTGGAAGCTGTGGATGTGGAAACGCTTACTCCCATTGAAGCACTGAACTTTTTGTACGAGCTGAAAAAGACCCTCAAGGGCAGCCTGAACGGCTGACCGCAAGAATCAACCACAGGGGAGGGAAAAGACCATGGCAGTCATCCATGTTCTGGATAAGCATACTGCGGAGCTGATCGCCGCCGGTGAGGTGGTAGAGCGCCCTGCATCGGTGGTCAAGGAACTTCTGGAAAACTCCATCGACGCCGGTGCAACGCAGGTTACCGTAAGCATCGAGTCCGGCGGCGTAAAGCTGATCGAGATCAGCGATAACGGCACCGGTATTGATGCCGAGTATATCCCAACGGCCTTCATCCGCCACGCCACCAGCAAAATTGAAAAGCCGGATGACCTGAACAGCATCCACACGCTGGGCTTCCGCGGCGAAGCACTGGCATCCATTGCCAGCGTGGCGCGGGTAGAGCTGCTCACCCGCACCGAGGTGGACGAGTTTGCCACCTGCTACCGCATCGCCGGCGGCGAGGAGCAGGGCAGGGAGCCTGCCGCCCGTGCTGTGGGCACCACCATCCGGGTGCAGGATCTGTTCTACAACACTCCCGCCCGCATGAAGTTCCTCAAAAAGGACTCCAGCGAGGGCACCTTTGTGGCAGATAACGTGGGTCATGTGGCGCTCAGCCACCCGGAGGTCAGCGTCAAATTCATCCGGGAAGGCAAGCTGCAATAC
>OHEG01001234.1_pt1 | contig 10453 bp, 7 predicted proteins | sample 1567181 | NCBI WGS metagenome assembly OHEG01 (sample SAMEA3879534, study PRJEB24766) | human gut metagenome | biome: human-associated habitat; feature: feces | place: USA | collected 1985/1987 | reverse complement strand
GGCTCCTTACCGTACTCTACGCACTGAGTGTGGATGTCCTTCATGATCTGATGTAGACGCTCGTCTACCTCAGCCTCAGACCAGTAGATGTGAGCTGCGTTTTGTGACATCTCTAGGCAAGAGCAAGAGACACCACCACAGTTGACAGCCTTACCAGGAGCGAAGATGATGCGCTTCTCAACGAAGTACTCAGCAGCCTCTGCTGTACAACCCATGTTAGAAACCTCAGCAACGATCGTTACACCGTTCTCGACGAGTTTCTTAGCATCGTCACCGTTGAGCTCGTTCTGGATAGCGCAGGGGAGAGCGATGTCTACCTTGTGCTCCCAGGGCTTCTTGCCTGCGAAGAACTGTGCGCCAAACTTCTTAGCATATGGCTCTACGACGTCGTTGCCACTGTTGCGGAGCTCGCACATGTAGTCAAACTTCTCCTGTGTGCTGACACCGTTCTCATCGTAGATGTAACCATCAGGACCAGAGATGCAGACAACCTTAGCGCCTAGCTCAGTAGCCTTCATGGTAGCACCCCAAGCGACGTTACCGAAGCCTGAGATAGCAACTGTCTTGCCCTTGAAGTCGATGTTGTGCTGCTTGCAGATATCATTGACCATGTAGATAGCACCGTAGCCCGTAGACTCAGGACGGAGGCGTGATCCACCGAACTCGTGACCCTTGCCTGTGAAGGTACCTGTGCACTCACGAGTGAGCTTCTTGTACATACCGTACATAAAGCCTACCTCACGACCACCGACACCTACGTCGCCTGCAGGGATATCCATGTCCGGGCCAATATACTTGTAGAGCTCTGTGACATAAGCCTGGCAGAAGCGCATGATCTCGCGCTCGCTCTTACCCTTTGGAGAGAAGTCAGAGCCACCCTTACCACCACCCATAGGAAGTGTAGAGAGGGCGTTCTTGAAGGTCTGCTCGAAGCCGAGGAACTTGAGCGTAGAGAGGTTCACCGTGTGGTGGAAGCGTGTACCACCCTTGTACGGGCCAATGGCATTGTTGAACTGTACGCGGTAACCGAGGTTGATCTGGACCTCACCCTTGTCGTCCACCCAGGGGATACGGAAGGTGAAGATACGATCGGGCTCTACGAGACGCTCGACGATCTTGTTCTTCTCAAACTCTGGATGCTGGTTGTAAATGTCCTCGATAGAAAGGAGGACCTCACGGACAGCCTGGATGAACTCCGGCTCGCCTGGATGCTTTGCCTCTAGCTGGGCAATGATCTCACTTGTCTTCATTTGAATTAATGATTAGGATTATCAGATATGTACCACAAAGTTACGCCTTATTTCCCAATGAAGCAAGCCCTCGCTACTCCAAAAAAACAAAAAGCCTCAGCGAGGATCGGCGCTTAGCATCTGAATCTGATGAATTGTTGCTACCTAGGCAGGCTTTGTGGCTACAAACGCCAAGGCTAGACTGGCTAATCGAAATGCTACTTGCACGTTATCGAGCAATATCCACGTGGGAAATTAGAGATATCCACGTAGAGAATAGAAATTCTCCACGTGGGCGAGGAATGAAACTTCGGAGGAATCAAATGAAACTTCGGAGGAAATCTTTCTCGCCTACGTGGAGAATAAAAAATATCCACGTGAAGATTTGTGATTCCTCACGTGGAGAGAGTGTGGCAAGCGTCTGCAACGAGTCTATAAATGCAAAAGGAGACGACCAACACGTGTGGCCGTCTCCTCTTGCGTTGATGGGAGATGTTGTGTCTGTCTAGAAGTGGGGATAGACTCGATCGACAAGTGTCTGGCAGACCTGCTCGATGAAGTCTCTCTCGCCCAGCTCGGACGACATAATGTAGAGCGGTACACCCTGCTCCTCACGGTGATACGGTGGCTGTAGGTAGTCCCGCTTGACCACTTGAAAGCCGTTGCGCTCGTAGTAGTTGATGCGTCGCCCAGCTATCTCGGAGAGCGTCTCGGGCTCTACCTCGAAGTAAAGGGGCTCACGCCCAATGTACTTCTTGACCGTGTGCAGTGTTTGCTCGCCCAGACGATGGTTGCGTAGCTGCGGCAGGATGGCAAAGTGCTCTCCGTAGTAGAAGTCGTCAAAGTGCCACAACGTGACAAAGCCCACGACGCCTAGCTCGGGATGCTCTAAGAGGAAGAAGTGGTAAGCTCCCTGCTCCCCGATGAGCTGCTCTAGGTCACTCCAAGGGCGACGCTCGTTACGGGGAAAGGCCTCCTCATAAAGCTGTCTGAGCGTAGGCAGATGACTTTGGTGCGTCTCATTACAGAGGTCACACCGTGTCATGCGAACTAGCGAGACGAGTGGGGTAGTGGAGGAGATTTCCTGCGAACTACTTGCCATAGTTGGGGTCGATGGCTACGATGCCTGGGAGTGCTTTCCCCTCGATAGCCTCTAGGAGTGCACCGCCACCAGTGGATACGTAAGATACTTCGTCGCCTAGACCGAGCTTATTGATGCAGGCGACACTGTCACCACCACCGACGAGCGAGTAGGCACCTTGTTGTGTAGCCTCAGCTACAGCCTGGGCGATAGCTTCGGAGCCACGAGCGAAGTTGTCAAACTCAAAGACCCCCGCAGGACCATTCCACAGAATTGTCTTGCTGGTCAAGATGACCTCACGATAGTCAGCACAGGCCTGAGCGCCTATGTCCATACCCATGCGGTCGGCAGGGATCTGATTGGTTGGAAAGGTGTCGGCAGGAGCATCATTGGCAAAGTCGCATGTGGCGACCGTATCTGCGGGTAGGAGCAGTCGCACGCCCTTAGCTTTAGCGCGCTCCATAATGTCTCGTGCTACGTCGATCTTGTCTTCTTCACAGAGGGAGCGACCGATCTCGCCACCCTGCGCCTTGACAAAGGTATAGGCCATACCGCCTCCGATGATAAGATTGTCCACCTTGTCCATCAGGTTGAGGATGATATCGATCTTGGAGGAGACCTTAGAGCCTCCTAAGATAGCGGTAAAGGGGTGCTTAGCACCATGTAGGACACGCTGTACAGCCTCGACCTCTTGTAGCATAAGCATGCCAAACATCTTCTTGTCTGCGGCAAAGTACTGGGCGATGAGAGCCGTCGTGGCGTGTGCTCGGTGTGCGGCACCAAAGGCATCGTTGACATAGACATCAGCTAGCGCAGCCATCTCCTCGGCGTAAGCTTTCTGACGCTCCTTGAGATCTGCTTTAGCAGCTTTGAGATCCTCCTCGCTGGTGTACTGGTCGGGGTTGTTGAGCTTGCCTTGCTCCTCCTCTTCGAATCGCACGTTTTCCAGGACTAGTATCTCGCCTGGCTGAAGAGCTTGCGCCATCTCTTGTGCCTGAGCTCCACGGCTCACAGGGCAGTGGATGACTGGTACGTGGGTGAGCTCCTTGAGATGTGGTACGATGAGCTCAGTAGAGAGCTTAGGATCACGACCCTTGGGGCGACCAAGGTGCGTAGCGATGATGACACTACCGCCGTCGGATAGGATCTTGCGTAGTGTAGGCAGGGCGGCACGCATGCGGGTGTCGTCGGTGATCTGCCCCTGGTCGTCAAAGGGGACGTTGAAGTCTACACGAACGAGTGCGCGGAGACCTGAGAAGTCGAACTGATGAATGTTTATCATGAATAGGAGTATGTATTTGGTCTGTGTGAATGAACTTAGAAAGTGTTGATGCGCTGATGGAGCCAGGTATGTATTAGCACCAGCAGATGGCTCGGTACGCCTAGTTGCTGCAGGTCGTACACGCACTGCCCGTAGGTGGAGATGAGCCACTTTTGCTGCTGTTCGTCTGCCGATGAGAGGAGCTTGTCCAAAGCTTGTAGCGTACCCTGTAGGTCTCCGCCGATAAGCGTCAAGAGAGCTGGTAGTAGGGGTGCAAATTCTTTATATTGAAGCTCCAGAGAGTCTTTGTCCAGCTGATCGTACGAGGTGACGGGGCGACTGGCGTAAGCCTTTGCCTCATCCCATCGTTGCAACATCATGAGGCACCAAGCGATGAGCGGATAGAGCGTGTCAGGGTGCTGATCGTCCTCAAACTCGCATTGTAGCAATAGCGGGAGCGCCTTGTTGTACATACGAAGCTTCACATAGAGTACTCCGAGTAGACGTAAGATAGCGAGTGAAGGCTTCTCAGGCTCTGCCTGCTGGCGCACCTGCTCTAGTAGTGAGATGGCGAGCATAGGCTGTTCCATGCGGTAGAGGATCTGAGCGATAAAGAGCGGGCTCGTGTCTCCCGAGAGTAGCTGTGGCGGGATCTGCTGCATGACGAAGTAAGCCTGCATGTACTTCTCCTCCTCGTAGTAGGTCTGTGCGAGGCGGTACATGAGCTGAGCACGAGCCTCAGGATCTGAGGTACGTTCGAGTTGTAACTGTATAGTTGTTTGCTCGCCAGCATACTCCTTCGTCTGTACGCAGTAGGCCCGTAGCAAGTCAAGATGCTTGTCACATAGCTTTTCGGACTGAGCCTGTGCAAAGGGATTGGGCTTGCCAAAGAGCATTATAAAGGGTGTCCTAGCTGCCACCTTTGACTCAATAAAAGCGAAGATGCGTGCTAGCTGACAGATGTACCCTTGTAGTGCTTTTGTGTACTCCTCCGCTTCTAGTAGTCGTCGCTCCTGTGGACGGATGTAAGGGGTGCGGTTGATCACGTTCTCCATAGCTAGGACGCCCTGTGATATGCCTTGTAGTACCTGATCAGGCAACTGGCTAATCCTAAAGATAGAACCGTAGAAGTCTATGTCTACCTGCTGGAAGATGGACTCCCGCAGTAGCGTCATGATCTGATCCTCACCGAGCTGGTACTCATTGCTAAACTGTGCCATCACAGCTGCCAGCGAACTGTGTTGTAGATCAAACGGGATGAGCCAGTGTGCCTCATCTTCAAAGAAAGGACCCTGTAGGAGCGAGCTAGTCGCGAAGGCATTCACATCGAAGCCTCGTGCCACGAGACGCTTCAGCGCTTCGTACCCATCCTGTACATCGTCCACGAGGGGCAGTAGCTCCTCCTCATCACCGAAGATACTCTCGAAGGTGGCTGGCCCCTCACTATCGCCTGTCGAGGCGATAATCTCCTGAAAGCGTTGCTGAAACTCAGGACTGTTGAAGCGTCCGAAGAGCTTCTGCACATACTCCACCACTTGTGGCGTGTACTTCATGCGCAGGCGGTGGCTCCAGATCATATCGTACTCCTCGAGGGTAATCGCCTCGCCGATCTGCTGGAGCGTATAGGGGAGCTGCTCCTCGTAGAGTAGTAGGCGACTATGGTATATCTCACCGACTAGAAGCACTCCGACGACGGCACGAATGCGCACCATCGTCTGCTCGCCTTGTGTCTTCATGAGCATATCGAGGAGCCAGCAGAGCTTGCCCCAGTGCCACGAGCGTAGCAAAGCTAGGGTGACAGCTGTGAGTGTAGCCTGCTGTACATAGTCGTCTAGCTGATCTAGTGAAGAGGCTACCTCATCACTCCACTCCTGGGTGTAGAGTAGTCCCATCGTGAGCCTTTTGACCAGATCGTCGTAGCGTGGACGGTCTACTGTGGCGAGGTTGGACTGGAGCGTCAGTTGCTCGACAACCATCGCGAGTCCTCCGTTGTCCAGCAGTAGGGAGTAGTAGTTTGCTTGCTTTTCGTATTGAGGCGATTGGGCTAGCCACTCCGTATCTCGTAAGGCATCGGTCACCTCGTAGAGCGTCCGGAGCAGATAGCTGTAGTTAGCTTCTAGCTCTGGGTCTTGTATCGGAGACTCTAGGTATTGCAACATCGTCTCTAGGATGCGCTTTGCCGAGTGGTAGCGGTCACGCTGCTCTACGGGTATACGCACCTGGGACTGCATCTGCTCGCCAAGTAGCTTGACGGCTGCGGCGATCTGATGATCAGAGATGAGCTGGTAGATATCGTCTGTAACCATATATATGATGTGTACCAGCTCTTAGATACTTAGTTGCTCACGTATCGCCTTGATGCGATCACGGAGTAGCTGCTCAGGATGGTCGCAAGTGTGATCGGAGTCTCGCTTGTAGGTGACACCGATGTAGTACTTGATCTTAGGCTCCGTGCCTGAGGGACGTATGGAGAGAACCGTTCCATCGGCCGTATGATACTGTAGCACATTGCTGGCGGCAGGCATCTTGATCGGGAAGGTCTCGCCACTCTTGAGGCACTTACCCTCGAGCGACTGATAGTCTAGGATCTTCACCACGGGACTGCCCGCCAGCTCCTTCATCGGGTTGGAGCGGTAGTTGGTCATCATCTGGCTTATCTCCTGAGCACCTTTGATGCCCTTGCGTACCACGCTGATGCCCTGCTCGAGGAAGTAGCCATGCTCGTAATAGATCTTCTCAAGAAGCATATCAATGGTCAGCCCCTTGTCTAGAGCCCAAGCGGTCAGCTCTGCAAAGATAGCACAAGCAGAAACCGAACTCTTGTCTCGTACGAAGCTCTCCCAGAGGTAGCCGTAGCTCTCTTCGCCACCACCTATGTAGCGACGCTTGCCCTCTTGCTCGCGGATCTCGTTGGCGATCCACTTGAAGCCTGTGTAGCAGTCCATATAGTCCACTCCGTAGTCCTTCGCAATGGCGGGGATCAGCTCCGTGGTCACAATCGTCTTGACCACAAAGTCATCGGGACGTAAGTCGTCCAGCTCCTTGCGACGAGCTATCGAGTAGTAGGTCAAGAGAGCGCAAATCTGATTACCATTGATTAGGTGCATCTCACCCTGCTCGTTACGTACAGCGACACCGATGCGGTCGCCATCGGGGTCACTCGCTAGGACTAGGTCAGCACCCGTAGCCTCGGCACGCTCTATAGCCAGCTTCATAGCTGCAGGCTCCTCAGGATTTGGCGAGACGACCGTGGGGAAGTTACCATCAGTGACATCTTGCTCGGGTACATGGATGATATTCTTAAAGCCAAAAGCCTCTAGCGTACGAGGCACGATGCGCACGCCTGTACCATGAATAGGTGTGTAGACGATCCCCATATCACGATGACGCTCTACCGACTCTGGCGAGAGCGATAGGGTACAGACATCGTGGATAAAGCGGTCGTCCATCTCAGCACCGATCATCTCAACGAGTGATGGATTGCCCTGCCACTTCACTTGGTCAATGTCCGTGATGCTCTTTACTTCGTTGACGATAGCCTTGTCGTGTGGGGCTATGATCTGAGCGCCATCGCTCCAGAAGACCTTGTAGCCGTTGTACTCCTTGGGGTTGTGCGAGGCGGTCACCATGACACCGCTCTTGCAGCCCAGCTGACGAATCGCATAGGAGACCATCGGGGTCGGGCGGAGTGCATCGTAGAGGTAGACCTTGATACCGTTTGCCGTGAGTACATCGGCTGTCGTCTGAGCAAAGAACGGGCTATTGTTGCGCCCGTCATAGCCGATAGCTACGGAGATCTCTTCGCCAGCGAAGCATTGCAAGAGGTAGTTGGCGAGTCCCTGGGTAGCCATGCCGACGGTGTATTTATTCATGCGGTTGGTGCCAGCCCCCATGATGCCGCGCAGACCGCCCGTACCAAACTCTAGTACTTGGTAGAAAGCCTCCACGAGAGGTGTCTTGTCCTCAGCGGCGAGTAGAGCCTCTACTTGCTGACGTGTCTCATTGTCGAAGGCGGGTGCGAGCCATTGCTTAGCACGCTCTTGTGCCTGTTGTATTAGTTCGGGTGATAAAGTTGCCATAGAATATTCTGTTGTTAGATTGGTTCTTATTCGATAGTACAAACTTACCAAATATATTTCAAACCAGCGACATCTTTCGCTTGCTCAGTGAGGCCCTGCCTGTCTAGACAAAAGACTCTCTCTCCCTAGATGCTGGTCATTTGGTACAAAATAGCTAACTTTGGGACGAGCAAGCAAAGCTTGCGAGTATGAACTAGAAAAACAGACCAATATGCCAACAGCTCAAAAGAAGACTTCCTCTGCTACTACAGAGCAAGAGGGGACTACCAACAAGAGTCAATCAAAGAAAACGCCCCGCTCCAGTGCTAAGAGCAAAGCTCCAGGAGTATCGCACAGTAAGAACTTTGTCCTGGACACTAATGTCATCTTGCACGACTTCGAGTGTATCGACAAGTTTGAGGACAACGATATCTATATCCCCATCGTGGTACTCGAGGAGCTGGACAAGTTTAAGAAAGGCTCCGATCAAATCAACTTCAACGCACGTGCCTTCGTCCGAAAGCTTGATGAGCTGACGGGGGCTGACTTCTTCGAGCATGGCGTTGATCTAGGTGAGGGGAGAGGTCGTCTCTATGTCTATCTAGGCAATAAGACTCATGAGCGTGTGGCGCATGCCTTTGGGGAGAACATCCCCGACCACAAGATCCTGAGTGCCACACTGCACATCGCAGAGGCAAATGAGGGGGAGCAGACGATCCTCGTGAGCAAGGACATCAACCTCCGTATGAAGGCTAAGTCACTCGGCATCCCTGTCGAGGATTACTTCAATGATAAGGTGCAGACCTTCGACCTCTTTGACGAGGCTCAGCCTGTCTTCGAGGGAATCGATGTGGAGCTTATCAATCGTCTCTACAACAATGAGCAGGGAGTCCCACTCGATGAATTTGAGTTTGGCGACAAGATACAGCCGAATGAGTGCTTCGTCCTCAAGAGTGACCAGAGCAGTGTGCTGGCGCGCTACAATCCCTTTGAGGCGATGGTGAAGCGGGTGGACAAGTACACCCACATGGGCATCACGCCTAGAAATGCGGAACAGGCTTTTGCCTTCGACGTGCTGATGGACCCCAACGTGCTCCTCGTAGCACTCTCGGGTAAGGCTGGTACGGGTAAAACGCTCCTAGCGCTCGCTGCTGCTCTAGACCAAGCTGACCGCTATGGGCAAATCATGCTGGCGCGTCCTATTGTGGCGCTTTCAAATAAGGATCTTGGCGCTCTGCCAGGTACGGAGCAGGAGAAGATACGTCCCTATATGCAGCCGCTCTTTGACAACCTGAATGTGATCAAGTCGCAGTTTAAGGGTGGCAAGCAGCAGGCTGAGCTGGAGAAGCTGCAGCAGGACAATAAGCTCATCATCGAGGCTCTGGCCTATCTGCGTGGTCGTAGTCTGGCAGACGCTATCGTGATCGTCGACGAGGCGCAAAACCTAACCCCGAACGAGGTCAAGACGATCATCACACGTGCTGGTGAGGGGACGAAGATGATCTTCTGCGGTGACGTGGAGCAGATTGATTCGCTTTATCTAGACAGCCAAAGTAATGGTCTGGCCTACATGATCGATAAGATGCGTGGTGAGACGCTCTTCGCACATGTGAACCTAATCAAGGGTGAGCGTAGCGAACTCAGTGAGCTGGCTTCACACCTACTCTAATGCTATAGATACTAGTGCTACTAGAGGTGTAGTAGCACTAGTATCATACCCTAAACCTGTAATATGAAAGAAACTATATCTTCCTCGGGAGCTCGTGACGGAGCTGTCGAGGGACTATCCCTCCTAGGCAATAAGCGCACCGTCTACGCACAGGACTACGATCCGAGTGTGCTAGAGGCTTTTGAGAATAGGCATCAAGACCGAGACTATCGCGTACGCTTCGAGTGCCCTGAGTTTACAGCACTCTGTCCTATCACTGGGCAGCCTGACTTCGCCACTATATATATAGAGTATGTCCCAGACGTGCGTATGGTCGAGAGCAAGAGCCTCAAGCTCTATCTCTTTAGCTTTCGCTCGCATGGCGCCTTTCATGAAGATTGTGTGAACATCATCATGGATGACCTGATCCGTCTGATGGACCCGAAGTATATCGAGGTGACGGGCGACTTCTCGCCACGAGGGGGCATTAGCATTGTGCCTTTTTGCAATTACGGTCGTCCAGGCACGCCCTACGAGTCGTATGCTCGTGAGCGTATGCTTGCCTTCCACCACTAGAGATCTGGGTCGTATGCTAAGCTCTCAAAAGAAGTATCTTGTCATCATCAATCCTATCTCTGGCACCTCTAGGAAGACGAGTTTGCCAGAGCTCGCATTTAATATGCTCTCGGACAATGACAGTGAGCTATACTTCGTCTATACCAACGGGGAGGGACATGCCGATCGCATCATCAAGGATATAGCTGGTCAAGGGTTTGACACAGTTATTGCCATCGGTGGAGATGGTACGATCAATGAGGTAGCCGATGCGGTGCGCCCTACGAATATGTCTCTCGGCATCGTCCCAATGGGATCGGGCAATGGGTTGGCGCGCTCACTAGACATACCGCTAGACCCCGAAGCAGCCCTAGAGGTTATTCGCCGAGGGTATGTCAAGCGGATCGACTGTTGCGAGGCCGATGGAGTACCCTTTTTTGTGACCTTCGGTGTGGGCTTTGATGCGCAGGTGACTGCTAGTTATGACCAGAAGAACTTTCGGGGTCCGCTCTCCTACGTTCTCTCGACGGTCGATCAGTTTATCAAGCACAAGTCCTCGCTCTATCGCCTTCATCTCAATGGTGAGGTGATCGAGCAGAAAGCCTTCCTCGTGACCTGCGC
>OHEG01001231.1_pt1 | contig 10480 bp, 8 predicted proteins | sample 1567181 | NCBI WGS metagenome assembly OHEG01 (sample SAMEA3879534, study PRJEB24766) | human gut metagenome | biome: human-associated habitat; feature: feces | place: USA | collected 1985/1987 | reverse complement strand
CTGTCTTTTATAGCAAAGAATTTGCATTATCCTACCATTGCGCAGGAAAATGGAATACAGGGTAAAGTGTTTGTCCGCTTTGTGGTTTCGGCTACAGGTGACGTAAAGGATGTGAAGGTGATGCGTTCTCTGGACCCGTATTGCGACAAGGAAGCCATCAGGGTGATCCAGTCATTGCCGAAGTGGATTCCGGGAAGACAGAACGGACGTAATGTTCCCGTGTACTATACCGTTCCTATAACTTTTAAGCTACAATAATATCTATATATGATGATGAAGCTGTATATTGCATTATTGGCTGCTTCGTTGCTGCTGCTTTCGGGCTGCGGCAACAAACCCAAACCGGGGGAAGACGATACGTTGACCTCTGGCACTATAACGATAGCGGTGGACGAAACTTTCCGTCCCATTATAGAAGAGGAGTTACAGGTGTTTCATGCATTGACACCGGATGCCACCGTGCATCCCATTTATTGCAGCGAAGTGGAAGCCATGAAACTTTTGCTGGCGGATAGTGTACGTCTGGCTATAACCACCCAGCAACTCACCAAGCAGGAAACAGCCTATCTTAATGACAAGAAATTCTTTCCTGTATCGGTAAAGATGGCGACAGATGGTTTGGCCTTGATAGTGAACAAGCAAAATACGGATTCATTAATTACGGTTGACCAGTTTAAAGAAATACTGACGGGGAAAGTTACTGACTGGAAACAGTTGAATCCTGCTTCCCGTTTGGGTGAGCTCCAACTGGTATTTGATAATCCCAATTCGAGCACCGTACATTATGTACTTGATTCGATCTGCGGCGGTATGCCTTTGTCGAAGGACCTGAAGGCGCAGAAAACAAATCCGGAGGTGATTTCGTATGTGGCTAAGAATCCCGCAGCTTTAGGGGTTATCGGTGTCAACTGGATAGGAAATCCTGCGGATAGTACGCGACTCTCTTTCAATGACGCCATTCGGATAATGGCTGTCAGCCGTGCGGATTCGGCTACAGTGGGAAATAGTTTCAAGCCTTATCAAGCTTATCTGGCTTTGAACCAGTATCCGCTAACTCGCAATGTGTACATTTTACTCAATGATCCTAAAAGTGGCCTGCCCAGTGGTCTGACTTCTTTCCTGACAGATTTCCGGGGACAGCGTATCATCTTGAAATCAGGACTGGTACCTGCTACGGCTGCTGTGAGGATTGTAGATGTAAAAGAGGAATAATAAATGAACAAAAAAGAAGAACCATGAAAAAATTAGTATTAACCGTGATGAGCCTGTGCCTGGCCGTAACTATGTGGGGACAGACACCAGCAGGCAGCGAATGGTCACCCCAAGTGAAACAGGCTGCCACGATGATAAAGGAGAATCCGGCAAAAGCCTCCGAGGCTTTTGATGAACTGATGAAAGGTAAAAATAAGAAGAATACTTCCTTGTTGGTAGAGATAGGCCGGGCTTATCTGGACCAGGGAAAAACAGCAGAAGCTGCCGAATATGCACAGCGCGCTAAAGATGTGAACAGTAAATGTGCTGTAGCCTATCTGCTGAGTGGTGATGTGGCATTGAAACTAAATGATGTGAACAAAGCCAGCAGTGATTATAACCAGGCTATTTATCTGGATGAAAATTGCAGCGAAGCTTATTTTAAATATGCACAGGTATATAAAGGTGTAGACCCTCAACTGTCACTGGATATGTTGATGCGTTTGCAGACTAAGGCTCCGGACGATAACCGTATCAGTAAGGAATTGGCCGATGTATATTATACGATGGGGCAGTATGGCAAAGCAAAAGAAGCTTATGAAAGTTATCTGAAAGTAGGTACGCCTACCGAACAGGACTATACCCGCTATGCCACGTTGCTATATCTGAATAAGGATTATGCGCAGTCTTCGGATATGGTAAAGAAAGGTTTGGAACTTGCTCCGGAAAATCATGTGCTGAAGCGTCTGGCGATGTATGATAATCTGGAGTTAAAGGATTACAAAGAAGGACTGGAAGCAGCCGCCACTTTCTTTTCTAATCCCGGTAATCCGGATTATGTATATTTGGATTACGTTTATTTCGCCCGTTTGCTGGAAGCTGACAAGCAGTATGATGAAGCGGTGGCACAGTTCGACAAAGCACTGGCTATGGACAAATCGCATACGGAAATCTATAAAGATATCTCTGATGTATACGAAAAGGAACGTGATTTTCCGAAGGCCATAGAGGCTTATAAAAATTATTTGGGCGGAATGAAAGGTGATCCGGATATTAGTGACCTGTTTTTATATGGACGTTTGAACTATTATGCGGCTACTGATTCTGCTTATCAGGATAAGCAACCACTTTATCTAGCTGAAGCCGATACTATTTTTGCACAAGTGGCTGCTAAAGTTCCCGATAACTATTTAGGAAACTTCTGGCGTGCCCGTGTTAATTCTTTGCGTGATCCTGAAACAACTCAGGGATTGGCAAAGCCTTATTATGAGGCTGCACTGAGTATTCTGGAACAGAAGCCTGATGCTACTAAATCAGTGTTGGTGGAATGTAACAGCTATTTGGGATATTATTATTTTGTAAAAGAAGATTATAACCAGTCAAAACTGTATTGGAATAAGATATTGGAAATTGATCCTGGAAACGAAACTGCTACTAAAGCACTAGGAGGAATTAAATAGTCCTTCTTTTTTCATTTATCATTTGAGTTGAGCGGACAGTACTTGGTTGCCGCCCGCTTAATTCGTTTCATAGTTAATGAATATTAAAGATGAGTCATTCTTCTTGTTTATTCAAATAAACTATATACATTTGCAGTGTACTAATCAACTAATACACTAAATAACTAATTAAACCATAAACACAATGATGATTGAAGTAAAGAACTTGTTTTTCAGTTATGGAAAGAGAAAACAGAAAGTCTTTGATGACTTCTCGCTAGCATTGGACAAAGGTTCAGTTTACGGCCTTTTAGGGAAGAACGGTACAGGTAAATCTACTTTGCTTTATTTAATGACAGGTTTGCTTCGTCCTCAGGCCGGACGGGTGCTTTACAAAGGGGTGGATGTTTCCATGCGCTATCCCCTGACTTTGCAGGACATGTTTCTAGTGCCTGAAGAATTTGCTTTGCCATCAGTCAGTTTGAAACAATACTTGAAGCTGAATACTCCGTTTTATCCGAATTTCAGCAATGAACTCTTGAGCACTTGCCTTCGTGATTTTGATATGAATGAAGATATTCATTTGGGCGAGCTTTCGATGGGACAGAAGAAGAAAGCATTTATGTGCTTTGCATTAGCTACCAATACCTCTTTGTTGGTAATGGACGAGCCCAGCAACGGATTGGATATTCCTTCTAAAAGTCAGTTTCGTAAAGTAATCGCTTCGGGCATGACCGATGAAAAATCAGTCATCATCTCTACGCACCAGGTGAGAGATATTGACAGCCTGCTGGATCATGTGGTTATTATTGACGGTACCCGCGTATTGTTGAATGCATCGGTAAAGACCATCTGTGACAAAGTCTATTTTGCAGAGCAAGGCATGAATGAACCGACGGACACAGCACTCTATGTCCAGCCGTCCGTCCAGGGAAACAGTGTCATCTTCCCGAACACTGAGAATGAGGAAACGAATTTGAATCTGGAAGTATTATTCAACGCTATGCTGGCAGAGAGAGAAAAAATGCAAACCATGTTTAACAAGTAACACACACAAACACTATGGATACGAATAACTTCTTTAGCTTTTCGCGTATTGCAATGGTAATGAAACGCGAGATTATGGAAAATTGGAAAACGAATCTTTATCGTTTGATAGGAATTTATGCTGCATTCGCCTTGGTAATGATACTTCATATGTGGACAATGAGTTCTGGTAGGTCTTCTCAGATATCGTTTACTACTTATTGTTCTAATATAATGGGGACCTTTGTTTTTATCATTGGTATTGCCAGTATTGCTTATGCTGCCAACATTATGGAAAACATGATTACAAAAGAAAAACGTATCGCTTTTCTGATGCTTCCGGCGACTATGATAGAGAAATTTGTAGCACGATTTTTAATTGTTACGGTAGGGATGGCCGCAGCCATTATAGTTGCCGCTTCATTGGCAGAGATTACGCGTTATCTTGTACTTCCTTTGTTTAATTTGCCCGAGGCATTCCATCAATCAGTGTTGTACCATCTTCTTTCTATGGCTGCTATAGATGGAGAACAGGTATTTAGGGGATCGGGATCCGCTTTGAATATGTCCTACCAGAACTGGCTGGGTGAGCTGTGCGGATGGGCTTTCTTGGTGTGGTCACATTCACTTTATATTCTAGGGGGTAGTTATTGGTACAAGAAACCTTTTTTCAAGACATTGGGTACATTGATGCTTATTTCTATTCTGTGTTCGGTTTTGTCAGTACATATCATATCATGGGTAGGCAATGACGGTATGCGTAGTTTCGCCGAATGGCTGGAAGCTAATTTCCAGTGGGTGACATTAAACAAGTTACTTTCCTTAGGGGTGGCGTTCTTCAGTGCATTCACCATGTTCAACTGGTGGCTGAGTTACCGGCTCTTTACCCGTTCACAAGTTATTAAACCCAAATTCCGTTTGCTATGAAATTTAAAGAAAGTAAATCCATTTACTTGCAGATAGCTGACCGGATATGTGATGAAATCCTGCAAGGACAATATACGGAAGAAGAGCGTATTCCATCGGTCAGAGAATACGCCGCCACAGTGGAGGTGAATGCAAATACGGTGGTCCGCACGTATGATTACCTTCAGGGACAAGAGATCATTCACAATAAACGCGGCATTGGTTATTTTGTATCGGCAGGGGCTAAAGACCGGATTATTGCTTTACGGAAAAATACATTCCTGCATGAAGACCTGCCTGAGTTTTTCAGACAAGTGAAGACATTGGATATTCCCATGAAGGAGATAGAAAAAATGTATAAGGAATATCTGACTCAACAATGACACAACACCAAGCACATCTACGACAACACATACACAACATCGGTTAGATAAAGAAATCCCGGCAGAGCGATGACTCGCCGGGATTTCTTATATCCGGTTACTTGTCTGCTATAAAAATTGTAGTCCAGTATAACCATTCGGTTGCAGCTCGGAGGATATCGGGATTGATAGATTGGGTGTTATCTTTGGGATGATGGTAATAACCGCCTCCCAAGGCCCATAAGTCTATACATGGATAGCCGGCTTTCATAAAGACTGCACCGTCTGTGCGAGGGCGGGTCAGGAAATGAGTCTCACTAGTGAACAGACGTCGATGTACATACCTATCATTGGCTTTCTCTGATAGCTCAGCCAGTTCGGGGTATTTATAGTGATAATTCGCTCCTAGCATCTCACCTACACCCACTTGTTCCAGATTCAGGATTGCTACCACTTTGTTTTGGGGCACAAGGGGATGGTTGGTGTAGTAGGTACTTCCGGTGAGTCCGGCCTCCTCGCCGTCCACACTCATAAAGATGATGCTGCGTTTCGGTTTTATCTTTGATTTTGCCAGTGCTTCGGCTACTCCCAGCATGGCAGCGGAGGAAGAATTGTTGTCATTCGCTCCTTCAATTAGGAAAGGAATCATTCCTAAGTGGTCCAGATGGGCGGAAATGATTACATATTCATTGCATAGTATAGGATCACTGCCTTTGATCATGCCCAAAATATTTTTTCCAGTAGCATTGGGATTATAGGTAGCATTCATTTTGATGTGGGCTCTCTTTCCGGTATGGAAAGAGGCAGGCTTCTGAGTCTTATAAATCTGCCGGATGGTTTCTTTATAGGTCTTGCCTGTTCCCCTGAAAATATCATTGACCACAGTGTCTGTAACATGACAATAGACAAATCCCGGATTATAGGGGGCATTCGGACCGGGAACCCATTTGTATAACAAGCCTGCCGCACCATGGGCTGCAGCGTTGTTCAGCTTGGTTTGGTGCAAAGTATGTTTGTACCACATGGCCAGTGAATCGGGGTTACGGCTTATATTGGGTGTTTCTCCCTCTACCAGCACAATCTTGCCTTTTACATCTATGTCTTTGTAATCATCATATCCTAATTCGGGTGCTGTAACGCCAAATCCGGCATATACCACATCGGCTGTCACTTCTCCGTTACTGGTCATTCCTCCGGCAAACCAACCATCTGCCCAAGGGTATGTCTTGGAGATCCATACAGTTTTTTTCTTGTCTTGGGTGACAGGAAATAGGATATCCATAGTGCTTCCCGGTTGTATCTCTACACAAGGGTGGGGGAATAGCTGTATGTAGGAACCATTCTCACCACGAGGTATTAGTTTCCACTCTTTAAAATATCCTTTTACGATATCTACAGCTTTAGCCATTCCGGGCGAACCTGCGAGTCGTCCCTCCAAGGCCGGGTCTGAAAGTTGCTTTACATAACCGAAAATCTTTTCGGTAGTGATGTTACGATGCATGGCATCAAGGTACATTTCTTCATCAGTCATGGTAGCCGTTCTTCTTTGGGCGGATGAAGACAGGGAGCCCAATGCAAGAATTGCAGATAACAAGAGGAGTCCTTTTTTCATGTTAATATGTTGATTTAAGATTCGGTTCTAAAGATAAAAAGAAAAGATCAGATTCCTGTTTATCTCCTTGTAAAAATCTTAAGTTCGTATTTCTTGATATAAATCAAACCGTTACATCGTGAAAAGTCTGTACCTTTGCACCCTGAAAATCAAGGGTAACAAGTGGACGTAATTCAAGAACCGAGAAGTGTACGAAAGAACCTTGCCAGACTGGCGGTTCCTATTTTCATTGAAACATTGCTGATTATGATGCTGGGCGCGGTAGATACCGTGATGCTGAGTCAGTATTCAGACAATAGTGTGGCTGCCGTCGGGGTGGTCAACCAGCTCATCATGTTTGCTTTCCTGATATTCGAGGTGATTAATATAGGAACTTCCGTACTCTGTTCGCAATATTTGGGAGCAAGAATGCACAAGAATATGGTGCAGGTGGTGGGAGTATCATTGATACTCAATTTGGTGTTCGGCCTGTTTGTCAGTGCTATTCTGCATTACGGAGCCACTTCTCTGCTATCTATGATGGGACTTCGTCCCGAACTGATGGAATATGGAGTGAGTTACATGAAGATAGTAGGGGTATTCGCTTTTTTTCAAGCCATATCTCTGACTATTTCTGCCTCTTTGCGTAGTGCTAACAAAGCGGTTTATCCCATGATGGTAACGGTAGTTGTGAATATTCTGAATATCATCGGTAACTATTCGCTGATTTTCGGTAAGTTCGGCTTTCCGGCCATGGGCATTGCCGGAGCTGCCATCGGTTCGTCGCTTGCCGAACTGGTATCGGTGCTGTTCTTCATCGTATACACGTATAAGAGAATTGATTTCCGCAAGTACGGACTGAATCACATCCCGCGCTTCCGTACCCGCGAGCTGTCGCAAATCATGCACATCTCGATATGGACCATGATACAGAATTTCATTTCCCTTTCTACGTGGTTCCTGTTCTTTATTTTCATCGAACACTTAGGAGAACGTCCGCTTGCCATATCCAATATCATACGCAGCGTATCGAGCATACCGTTTATGACGGTCACCGCTTTTGCCTCAACCTGTAGTTCACTGGTCAGCAACCAGATAGGTGCCGGTCACAGCCGTCAGGTTCCGGCACTCATCAACCAGCATATCCGACTATGTGCCTGCATCGTAGTTCCGCTGGTTGCCCTTATCTCGCTGTTTCCCTCACCGGTGCTGCGTATCTATACCGACATTCCCGACCTGATAGCTGCCAGCATCCCTACCCTCTGGGTACTGTGTTCCACTTACCTGGTCAGTATTCCCGGATTCATCTATTTCCAGTCGGTATCCGGAACAGGCAATACCCGTGCAGCTTTCATCCTCGAAATGATTGCACTGGTACTGTACATTGTCTACATCCTGATTGTCATTATCGGACTAAAGGCCGACGTCGCCGTATGCTGGACCGCCGAACACCTGTATGCCATATGCATAGGTGTAGCCAGTTACCTGTATATCAAGAAATTCAACTGGCAGCATAAACGCATCTGAGGAATTCCCCTATCACGAATAGGAATATTCCTCTTTACGATTAGGAAAAAACAATTGTCCGTATCAGATTCCCGGATTACCTTTGTCATATCAAAACAAAAGGAGGTAGTTATGAAAACAACAAGACGTAAATTTTATTATATAGTAGCCATATTATCTTTAATCGTTACACTGAGTTCATGCGAATATGTAGGTCTGGGTATAGAATTTGGCAACGGACCAGGTGATTACCGCGAAACAACCGACTATCTGTGCAGCCGTACCTGGACAGACGAATGGACCGACGACTACGGTATCTATTACTATCAGGAACTTCGTTTCTATCCGGACAATACGGGAATTGACTATCTATACTCGGAAGACCGGTATGGAAACCGTCAGGAATCTACCCTGAACTTCGCCTGGGACTGGTGGAACAGCAGTTATACAAGCATCCGCCTCAACTACGGCAGCCGATATTCCTACATGGATAACATCCAGATGGGAGGCAACCAGTTGAACTGTCTGCTCGATAATTATCCGGCTTATTTCATCGGAAAATAAATTCATTTAAATCTCTCTCTCAAATTCTCCCCTTCCGCTTCTGAAATGCTGCTGAAAGTATGAAAAACGGAACGGGGAGATTTTTTATTTTCTGTACAAATTCTGCCGTGTTTTTGTACAAAAAACAAAAAGATTTGTACAAAAACACGTAGCAGCCTCAACACGATTTTCAGTAAATGTGCTGAGGCTTTCTTACATTCTCAGGAATGTCTTATCAGGAAGAATCTCTTCCGCTCCGAACTTTATCCATGATGCCTGCCGTATGTAGCCAAGAAAATGAGTATCTTTGTTACCCGAAAAAATAAAAGTTCAAGAATCATGAAGAAAACAGACCTTATGACAATGACGGCTGCTATGGTATTCGCAGCGTCGGGCTATGTCAACGCCGGCACTCCGGCCAACGCCGACAAGCCTATCATCGGCAAGCAAGAAATCAGAATCAAGGACAAAAAACTTACTCCCGAAGCCTTGTGGGCTATGGGACGTATCGGAAGTTCAACCGTATCTCCCGACGGAAAACAGATTGCATATACCGTGTCCTACTATAGTGTAAAGGAAAACAAGAGCCATACCGTTATCTATGTCATGAATGCCGACGGCACCAATAACCTGCTGCTGACGACTACTGCCGACAGCGAAATGGAACCGGCATGGATCAAGGGCGGCAGCAAGATTGCTTTTCTGAGTGCAGCCAGCGGAAGTATGCAGCTGTGGGAAATGAATCCCGACGGTAGCGAACGCAAGCAGCTTTCAGCATACGAAGGAGGCATCGACGGCTTCAAGTTCTCACCCGACGAAAGCAAGGTGCTGTTTATCGCACAAGTGAAATACGGAGAACGTACGTCTGATTTATACCCCGATCTGGACAAAGCGAGCGGAAGAGTCATCACTGACCTGATGTACAAGCATTGGGATGAATGGGTGGAGAGCATTCCGCATCCTTTTGTGGCAACATTCGACGGCAATCAGGTTGGCGAGGCTACTGATATCCTGAAAGACGAGCCTTACGAATCGCCGATGAAACCGTTTGGCGGCATCGAACAACTGGCGTGGAGCAACGATTCCAAACAGATTGCCTACACCTGTCGTAAGAAAATCGGTCTGGAATATTCCGTATCGACCGACTCGGATATTTACCTTTATGATACTGAAAGCGGTAAGACTCGTAACCTGTGCAAGGAAGATGCTACAGACAAGAATTTGGGTTACGATACCAACCCGAAATTCTCTCCCGACGGAAAGAGCATCGCTTGGCAGAGCATGGAGCGCGACGGTTATGAAAGTGACCGCAACCGTCTGTGCGTGATGAACCTGAAGAGCGGAGAAAAGACATACGTAACTGAAGCCTTCCAGTCGGGTGTAGACGACTATTGCTGGGCTCCCGACGGAAAGACATTGTATTTCGTGGGCGTATGGCATGCTACCAGCATGATTCACAGTACCAACCTGAAGGGCGAGGTTAAGCAACTCACCGACGGCATGTACGATTATACCTCGGTTGCCATGCTGAACAACAAGCAGTTGCTTACTAAACGTCACTCTATCAGCGAAGCAGACGAGCTGTTTACAGTCGACCTGAAAAAGAAAAATACCGTAACCCGTATCACCAAGGAAAACGATCATATCTTCAGTCAGTTGAAAATGGGTAAGGTAGAAGCACGCTGGACCAAGACCGTCGACGGAAAGGACATGCTTTCGTGGGTGGTTTATCCTGCCAACTTCAACCCGAACAAAAAATATCCTACCTTGCTATTCTGCGAAGGAGGTCCTCAGAGTCCGGTAAGCCAGTTCTGGAGCTACCGCTGGAACCTGCAAATCATGGCTGCCAACGATTATATTGTCATCGCTCCTAACCGCCGCGGTCTGCCGGGATTCGGTATGGAATGGCTGGAAGA
>OHEG01001230.1_pt1 | contig 10496 bp, 9 predicted proteins | sample 1567181 | NCBI WGS metagenome assembly OHEG01 (sample SAMEA3879534, study PRJEB24766) | human gut metagenome | biome: human-associated habitat; feature: feces | place: USA | collected 1985/1987 | reverse complement strand
GGAGGACCATGCTCCTATAGCCACAGGTGCCCATGATTGGGAAAACATGCTTGTGGACGGCATCTGGACATACAGCCTGGATATGATTTGGGAGGGCATTTCAGACTGCTACAGCAAGATGGCGCAGGATGCAAAGGAAAAGTATGGAGTTACCATCAAAAAGCTTGCGGCAATCGGTATTTCCGGCATGATGCACGGCTATCTGCCTTTTGACAAGGAGGATAATCTGCTTGTGCCATTTCGGACTTGGAGAAATACCATCACAGGTGAGGCTGCAGCAGAGCTTACTGAGGTGCTTGGCTTTAATATTCCGCAGAGGTGGAGCATAGCGCATCTGTATCAGGCTATATTAAATAAAGAAGAGCATGTATCAAAGATATCATATTTCACAACATTGGCAGGCTATATTCACTGGCAGCTCACAGGTGAAAAGGTCATGGGTGTCGGTGAGGCATCAGGCATGTTTCCTATCGATTCGAAGACCAGGGATTATGATGCGGCAATGCTTGATAAATTTGCAGCATTAGATAAGGTAAAAGAATATCCGTGGGATATAAGAGACATTCTGCCAAAGGTGCTTACGGCTGGAGAAAAGGCAGGTACGCTGACAGAGGAAGGAGCTAAAAGGCTTGATGTAAGTGGCAATCTGGAGAGCGGTATATTGCTTGCACCGCCTGAGGGAGACGCAGGCACGGGAATGGTCGCAACCAATTCTGTTGCAGTGCGCACCGGAAATGTATCAGCGGGCACATCTGTATTTGCTATGGTGGTGCTTGAAAAGGCGCTTAAGGCAGTTCATGAAGAGCTTGATATGGTCACCACACCATCGGGAGATGCGGTAGCTATGGTGCACTGCAACAACTGTACGTCAGACTTAAATGCATGGGTGGGATTATTCAAGGAATTTTCAGAGCTGTTTGGCATGGATATAGATATGAATGACATATATGGAAAGCTCTACAACAATGCACTTACAGCCGATAAGGACTGTGGCGGCCTTGTAGCCTTTAACCTTTTCTCGGGAGAGCCTGTCATCGGACTCAACGAGGGCAGACCTATGTTTGCCAGAAAGCCGGATGCAAGGATGAATCTTGCAAACTTTATGCGCACACATCTCTATGCAAGTCTTGCAACACTAAAAATCGGCTGTGATATTCTCTTTAAAGAGGAAAAAGTAAAGGTAGACACACTTTACGGTCATGGTGGTCTGTTCAAGACAAAGGGTGTGGGCCAGAGCATACTTGCAGCAGCCATGGATGCACCGGTTGCGGTAATGGAGACTGCCGGAGAGGGCGGCCCGTGGGGCATGGCAGTGCTCGCAGCTTATATGGTGAATAAAGCAGATGGAGAGCCTTTGGAAAAATATCTTTCAGACAGGGTATTTAATGGCGAAAAAGGCATAGTAATGCAGCCGGACCCTGATGATGTAAAGGGCTTTGATGAGTACATAAATACATATAAGGCAGCAATTGAGGCAGAGCGTGCAATGGTAAAAGCTCTTCCACTGTAATAGCAGTAAAAAATAATAAGAGAGGAACAAAAAATGCTTGAAGAATTAAAGAAACAGGTTTACGAAGCAAACATGGAGCTCCCAAGAAGAGGGCTTATCACATATACATGGGGCAATGTCAGTGGAATTGACAGGGAAACAGGCTATTTTGTCATCAAGCCAAGTGGAGTGGATTATGATGTTCTCACCCCTGATGATATGGTAGTCATGGATCTTGAAGGAAATAAGATAGAGGGAAAATACAAGCCTTCGTCAGACACTGCAACACACTTAGAGCTCTACAAAAAGTATCCGGATATCGGAGGAATTGTACATACGCACTCACCTGAGGCAGTTGCATGGGCACAAGCCGGCAGGGATATTCCGCTCTACGGCACCACTCACGCAGACTATTTCCTGGGCTCAATTCCATGTGCGAGAAATCTCACCACAGAGGAAATCAACGAAGCCTATGAGAAAAACACAGGCCTTGTCATCATAGAGACCTTTGAGAACAGAAAAATCAATCCTGTATACACACCGGCTGTGCTCTGTCAGAATCATGGACCGTTTGCTTGGGGAAAGGATGCGGCTGAGGCTGTGCACAACGCCGTTGTCCTTGAGGAAGTGGCAAAGATGGCCAGACTCACAGAGTCAGTAAATCCTGACGTGAAGCCGGCCCCGGACAACATAAAGGAGAAGCATTTCTACCGTAAGCATGGTGCTAACGCATACTATGGCCAGAACTGATTTGTAGCTGTTATACGGCCCGCAGTATTCATATTATTTTGTGTTTACATAGCACAAAAAATGTGCTAAATTTTTATGTAAAGTACAGTTTCAAATGACTGTAAATAAGACATAAGGTGGTTGATAGAATGGTACTGGCAGTTGAGATAATAGTCTGCTGCTTAATATTTGGCATATACAGAGTAATACGGATAAAGCGGGATCCGGCATATAAGATAAGCAATATGCCCGAGAAGCTGCAGAAAAAGGTCATGCATATGCGTGGCTACAGAAATCGGAATATCCGTATCATGACAGACTGGGAGAAGTTTGTAAAGAAGCTTCCGACACTTATATTCTGGACGATAGCGCTTGTCATACTGACATCAATAGCAGGGGCAACAAGCTTTTCAACGGGCTTTGTGTTTGCACTTTTGATATGGATGGCAGTCCTATTGTTTCTTGAACTGGTAGTTTACTGTGGCTGGTATGCACATACACCGAAGGTGTGGATAAAGGGTACCGAGGATATGGCGAAAAAGACATATACCAATTATGCACATTATATCGGGCTGATACCACAGAGAGCTCTGATGGGAATAGTGGTTGCTATTATAGTGGGTCTTGTGATAGATATGATTCCAAGGCTTGACAACAACAATTATTCGCCGAAATATACAGAGATAGAGGATACCTTAAAGGCAGCCTGTGACAATTACATGATCCCGGGTATGGCTGTTGAGGTGGTAGATGCAGAGGGCGTGCTTTTCTCCGGTACATATGGGGATTGCAAGAGCCTTGACACACCGTTTATCACCGGTTCACTCAGCAAGTCGTTTACTGCGGCATGCATCATGAAGCTGTATGAGGGAGGACATCTGAATATTGACAGCCCGGTAAATCCTTATCTGGATGCAGCTGAGGTATTCAAAAATCCAAAGGATGCGACAAGGATTACAATAAGACAGCTGCTCAATCATACCAGTGGACTTGGCGTGTACCAGCATGTGGGAAATGCAAAGATTGTTGGCAAAAATGGAGAATATACCTATGCGAATGTCAATTATGACATACTTGGTCTTATAGTGGAAAAAGTATCAGGTGTTAGCTACAGCGATTATCTGACAGCGACATTTTTTACACCACTTGGCATGACTCACAGCAGCGCAGCCTATGCAAAAGCGAAGAAGGATGGTCTGATTACAGGCCACAACAATTATTTCGGTTTTTCGGTGGAAAGCGATGTGAAGTATCCGCTCAGCGATTCATGGTCCACTGTACCGGCGGGCTATATTGCATCAAGCGCAAATGATATGGGAAAATATCTTCAGATGTATCTGCGTGGCGGCTATGGAATACTCTCTGACAAGAGCCTTAGCACAATGTTTCGGGCAACAGTTCCTATGGATGAGTCCGGTGAGACAGGCTATGGTATGGGCTGGGTACGTTCGGATAAATATGTCGAGACAGTGTACAATCATACAGGTCTTACGGAAAACTATATCTCAGACATGTATCTGCTTCCGGAGAGCGGTGTGGGCGTTGTATTCCTCGCAAATACCAATGACTATATGGTCACGAACAATCTGATGAACAAGGTAACCTCAAAGGTTGTGATGACACTTATGGGATACGCAACAGACGAGCTTGATCCAAAGGATTATGTCGATGCGCACCTGTTCTATGACCTTGTTTTTGCAGCATTTATATTGGTTGCGCTGATGGAGATTATCAAGTCGCACAAATGGAGAACAGATAATAGCGGAAACCTGATAGCGAATATTTTCCTGCATCTGTTTTTGCCGGTGGGCATAGTTATTGCGCCTATTGTCGGAGGCATACCATACTGGGTAATAAAGGATTATGTTCCTGATTTGTTTATTGTTTCATGCCTGAGTGTAGTACTTCTTGCAATAGGTGGAATCTTGAAGCTTAAAAACAGGAGAAATTCATAAGATAAAAGCAGAAGAAATAGAAATGCGGCTACTGTAATATGTAGCCGCATAATTTTTTGACCATAGCATCGTGGGAGGAGTCACAGCACACTCCGACAGTACATGAAGAGTATAAGCCGGAGGCTTTGACAAATTCATTGTCATCTGCTGAAAGCCTGATACCACAAGGATATTCCTTACCATCTATTGTCACATATGCAAGCCTGTCCTTATATTTTTCAAGGACGGCTTTATCCAGATATTTGCTTATATCTTCAAAGCAGACATTTTTGGCGTAATAATCAAAGGTCTTATCATCCATAAAGCATATATCGTATTCGTTAGAAGCAAAGTATGCTGTGAGGACTGCCATGTTCTGATAGTCTAGGCCGCTTTTGTCTACATCGACACAGATATTTTTGTTTAAGGCAATTTCATCCTTTGACAAATCATAGCCGTTATCTGTGAGAAAGTCATTGAAAATATCGGCGCCGTTATCCTCTGTGGTGCTGTTTTCTGCATTTACGCATAATACGCTCAAAACAGTATTTTTCTGCGCAAGCCGGCCGCAAATAAAGGTTGTGACTGCTATGATTCCGATAATGACAAGAAATATCGGTATTTTGTAATAGTCCCATATATATTGTATTTTCTGACTGAATGTCAGCTCCTTAAAAGGTGTCTTTTGTTCCATGATTTTATCTCCCTCTGATATGATGTGCTGTAGTTTAAAAATATTATAAGGTAATTTATAGAAATTTACCAATAAACATTCTATTAACTGCCTTTTTCTTTTTAGATTATTATGCTATAATGAGCCAAAACACAGATAATACAAAAGGAGAATAATATGAAAGCAAGCCACAGAAAAGATGTTATAATCGCCAGACTGATTTTTGCAGCAATATGTCTTTTTCTTATTGCCCTGATTGTTACAATAGTGATTACCGTTAATTCAAAGGGCGGCAAAAAAAAGGAGCAGGACAAGGTACAGCAGAATGCAGTTAGCGAAAGTGAAACTGACAGTGCCGGCGATAGTGATACGGAGATAGGCGCCATATATCTGCCACAGCAGACTACAGAGGGTACCGAAAAAACTTACGTCACTACTACAAGCAGTGTAAACATGAGAGAGAAGCCTGATAAAAACGCAAATATAGTTACTGTTATAGGACAGAATGTGAAGCTTGAGTTTGTATCAGAGGACAATGGATGGACACAGGTTATCTTCCAGGGACAGACAGGCTATGTCAGCTCTGACTACGTCAAGTCAGATATGGCTGACAGCACTACAGACAGCGGCACATCAGGTGCGGCAAATAGCGGGGCTGCCAGTCAGGGTACAGCAGATGGCAGTACAACAGGAGCTGCAGATAGTGCTGCACAGTCACAGTAATAGATACGTGGTGAGGTAATGTATATGACAGGAATTATATGGGCATGTGCTGCAACATTTATTGCAGCATGTGTGCCTATTTTGGCCAAGGTTGGAACTAAAAAGACAGACCCGGCGCTGGCGGGAAGCATTGCCGGGATTGTTTTATGTGCGTCTATATTTTTTTACAGGAAAGATAATATAATGGGAAGCAGCCTGATTGCACTCGGCCAAAGGAGCGTTATATTTATACTTCTGGCAGGGCTTGCAACAGGGCTTTTTGGCATCTGTTTTTTTAAATCCATACATGAGGGCTACACATTTCAGGTTACAGCTATAGTTAAATGCAGCTATATAATCACGCTTGCAGTGGGATTTTTTCTGTTTCATAACACTCCTGACACTTTTGACTATATAGCGATTGCACTCATGATTGCTGGAACGGTTATTTTAAATCTGGATGGAACCGGTATTTTGTTTGCGCTTCTTGCTGCAGTTTGTGCGTCGGCAGCACATATTCTGGTGTCACTTGGCGGGATACAGCCGGATAAGGGCTTTATTGCGTTCTGGTGTGTATTTATAGGAACGCTGGTGCTTATTATATTTACTATTGCGACAGGAGGCATGAAGAAAATCAGATCCATGTCATTTGTTGATGGTATATGCCTGATTCTTGCAGGCATTGCATACCCGTTAGCATATGATTTTTATGGCAGGGCAGTTTCAATGTCCGGCAGCTATGCAGGGTATATTTTTAATTTGACGATTATTGTGATGATGATATGCTCCACCGTGATACTGAAGGAGAAGGTATCGGGAAAGAAATTCCTGGGCGCATGCATTTTTATTGCAGCATTGTTTGTTATAGCATGCAACTAATAGCTGAATATAGCATATAATGATTAAAAAGAGGTTTTTTGATGTTACCTTTTTATAAAACATTTCCGTTTATGGATTACTATAAAAATGAGGAGGCATTTGCAAAGGACCTGGGGATGATAAAGGATATGTATCCGCTTGATACGGCGATGATACAGTCCGCAGTAGAGCAGCGCATGGATGAGCTGGAGTATGAGGGCAGCTTTATCTATGATGAGGTGCCTGACAGGCAGCGTCTTTTCGATGAGGCAGACAGGATTGCCGGCAGATTTATCTCAGAGCAAAGCAGCAGGTGCTTTATCTGTACAATAGCGGGCATACTTTTTAACTGTGAACTCTGCAGACGAAGATGCAGATACAGAAGGTACCAAAGATTCTGGTAGATATAAGGATATGATTTTATGAGTAAGAAAGTGATAAAGCCGATAGTACTTATAGTAGTATTTATTGCAGCATTAATTACATTTTGCATAATTACAAACAAGGGAAATAAGGATATGACCACGAAGCAGGCGGATGCAACGCTGCCGGTTATGTCATTTAATCTGGATAAAATAAAGATAAACACCCTCCATGGATATACTACTGAGATGGATCCGACAAAGATGCGCGATTGCGTTATTCCAATTTCGGATGACAGGAAGCTCTCATTATCCATTTCAACATATGGTATGGCTGTTGACAGGATATCATACAAGATCAGAAGCATGGATGGCAAGAGGCTGGTGGCCGATGACGAGATATCTTCTTTTTCTAATAAGGATAATACTATTCAGGCGGACGTAAGCATGCCGAATGTTATGGATGAAAATACTGAGTATCTTTTGGTGTTTACAATCACAAGCGGTCAGGATAATGTATATTATTACAGCAGGATTATGCAGACCGATGGAAAGGCTGCTGCAAAGGTTGTTGAGTTTGCAAAGAAGTTTCATGATGAGACGTTTATAAAGGATGACAAATCCTTCTTTACAACATATATGGAGACAACAACCGGTGACAGAAATACGCTTGCACATGTGGATCTGACATCTACGGTGAGTCAGATTACCTGGGGCTCAATGGCCGCTGCACAGTATACGAATCCTGTCATAGCCCTAAAGGAAATAAACGATTCTTATGATGTGGTCACAATAGACTATGTGATGAGCTGTGTGGACGGTAAGGGTGAGACTGAGTATTACAATGTAAGAGAATATTTCAGGCTGCGCCAGACGGAAAGCCGTATGTACGTGCTCAACTATGAGAGAACGGCAAATCAGATTTTTAACAGTGAAAACAGCTTTATATCGGATTCAGGCAGCGTAATGCTTGGCATCAGAAGCAGTGAGGCAGAGTACAGGGCAAATGAAGCAGGCAGTGTGATATGCTTTGTCCAGGAGGGAGATTTATACTCCTATGATATCAACAATGGAATGATAATCAAGGTATTCAGCTTCAGGGACGCTGAGGGCATTGATGAGCGTGAAAACTGGAATCATCACGATATAAAGATTGTCAGTGTAGACGAAGCGGGCAGTATTGATTTTGTGGTATACGGATATATGAACAGAGGCACCCACGAGGGAGAGGTGGGAACCGGTGTGTACCATTATGACGGCCTGGCACATACTATAGATGAGGAAGCGTTTATTCCTTCTAAGACATCATATGAGGTGCTAAAGGCTGAGATGGGCAAGATGCTTTATCTTAATGAGAAGAATGAATTCTATCTCATGATGGATGACAGTCTCTATAGGATTAATTTAGGCTCGATGTCAGTAAAGAAGGTGGTTGAGGGCTTGTCCACAGGCTCTTACTGCGCATCGGAGAGTAACAGATACTTTGCATGGGTGGATTCTGCAAATCAGTACTCATCAAATACCATAAAAGTGATGGATTTAAAGAGTGGCAAGACCTTTGAGGTCAAAAAGGGCGACGACCAGTATCTGCGTCCGCTTGGCTTCATAGGTGAGGATTTCATATATGGACAGGCGAATGCTGCTGATGTGGTCTCTGATGCAGCCGGAAACACGACATTTCCTATGAATGGCCTTATTATTCTTGATACATCTGACCAGTCGGAGCTTAAGACATATACCCCTTCGGGCGGCTATGTCGAGAAAATTTCTGTGGATGGATATACGGTAACGATAGATCTGATTGCACAAAACAATGGTGTGTATGCAGAAATCGGTCAGGATACCATTATGAACCGGGAGGCTGATTCGAAGCAGAAGATAGCTCTTGATACGAGTCAGTCCGATACAAAGCTGACGGTCAGCGCTATTAGTATAGCAGGTGGTAAAAAGCCGGATAAGCTGAAGCAGCTGACAGCACAGATGACTATAAATTCGCATGATACTGCTGTTGATTTAAAGTTTGATGACAATACAGTCCATTTCTATGTTTATGCAAAGGGGGATGTGATTTTTGCATCTGATAACATCTCGGATGCCATAAAACAGGCAAATGATAGCATGGGAGTGGTAATTGACTCAAACCAGCAGTATGTATGGATGAGGGCAAGAAAAAATGCAGTAAATGCATTTGCGAATATTGCATGTAATGAAACCGATAAGGATGCTGACAGTGTCGTGAAATCAGTAAGTGCAATGCTTACCTACAATGATGTTACGGTAAGTGTGTCTGAGCTGATTGGAGCAGGCAGCAGTGCTGTTGATGTGCTCAAAAACAACCTGCCGGACAAGGAAATCCTGGATTTACAGGGAGTGTCTTCTGAGGATATTATCTTTTATATCAGCCAGGGCAATCCGGTATTTGCGATGACGGGAAATACGTCGGCAGTGCTTGTGACAGGATACTCTTCAAATGGAGCTTTATATATTTATAATCCGGATAATGGCGCAACAACATCGATGAGCTATGAGGATGCTGACAGAATGTTTTATAATGGTGGCTTGCATTTTATCACGTACATGACAAAATAAACAGAATAATGTTGTAATAATGCCGATTTTGTGACATTAAATGTAAGCTCCTTAGGTAAAGTTTAACAGAAATTTTCATAAGGATTGAAAAGCGGTTACAATTGGGATATATTAAATAAGTATGAAACAGGTTTAATACTTTTTGTTTAAGGAGAACGTATGAGTAAGAAGAGTATTGTCGTTACAAAAGTATGTGAAGGTCATGATAATCCAATCGCAGAGCTTGTTCAAGTGGCATGCAAGTTCGATAGTGAGATTACATTGGAGAGTGACAATCGCAAAATCAATGCAAAAAGCATCATGGGTATTATGGCATTTAATCCTTCAGATGGAATGTCTGTTGATATTGTTACAAAGGGTGATGATGAGCAGGAAGCTTTAGTTGCAATTGAAAATTTTTTAGTATGTGAATAATGAGCATGAGGAGGAAAATAGTATGCGTAAAAAGAATAACTCAAAGACAGTTAAGCAGGCAGTAAAGCCGGTTGAAGTTAAAAAAGAGGAAACAGTGGCACAGCCGGTTTCAGAGCCTAAGGCTGATGCAAAAGCCGATGTAAAGGCTGAGGTAGAAAAAGCCGTAGAGAAGACAACCGAGAAGGTTGAGAAGGCTGTTGAAAAGACAACTGAGAAGGTTGCTGAGAAGGCCGCTGAGGTTAAGGACACTGTTAAGAAGACAACAGCAAAGGCAGCAAAAGCAGCAAAAGCTGCAAAGACAGCTAAAGAGGCAAAACCTGCAAAGAAGGAGCCGGTAAAGCCGGAGATTATTGTTCAGTACCAGAACAGCGAGGTTGATACAGCAGCTGTCGAGGAGCGTGTTAAGGCTCAGTTCGTTGCTGAGGGACACAAGGCAGGCTTCATCAGAAAGCTTAACATCTACATCAAGCCGGAAGAGTATTCTGCATACTATGTTATAAATGATAAGTTTTCAGGTCGTGTAGATTTATTCTAGTCAGACATTATTAGGGAATACATATTTTATCTAGCGCATAATAAAAGCCGATACATTTCGTGGAGACACGGTGTATCGGCTTTTGCTTTATGTATAGGTATGTGTAAAAGCAGCTGTATGACAGTTTAAATGCATAAATACTTAGTGGACAAACAAAAAAGGGTAACAAAAAAGCGGGTGATGGGAATCGAACCCACGTATCCAGCTTGGA
>OHEG01001225.1_pt1 | contig 10531 bp, 2 predicted proteins | sample 1567181 | NCBI WGS metagenome assembly OHEG01 (sample SAMEA3879534, study PRJEB24766) | human gut metagenome | biome: human-associated habitat; feature: feces | place: USA | collected 1985/1987 | reverse complement strand
CTCCCTCGGCTTCTTCGGCGGATACGCCGTCTATGAGTTCGAGAACCCGATCGCCGACGATCCCACGCATCCCTACGGCGCGGACTTCATCGTCTACGGCAACGCATTCTGGAACAACTCCGAGGCGGGCTGCATCCAGGTCTCTCAGGGTCCGGGCGACGACGGCAACTGGGAATGGTACGACATCGCGGGCTCGATGTATTACACCAAGAGCACCCCGAACGCATCCATCAAGTTTACGAACCCCAACCCGAACGAGGACAAGGGCATTACTACGGCTGGTGCGACCAGCACTCTGGCAGATGTTCCCTACGATCTGACAGTGAACGGCACGACCACGCCCGGCACAGTCACGAAGAACACCTTCCACAACCACAGCTGGTTCCCGCTGAACGCGAACTACTTCGCCGCCTCCGGCTCCCGCGCGGCGATGGCCAAGGTCGATGAATTCTCCTTCGTCAGCAGAACGCTGAACAGCGACAGCATTACCGACACCCTGACCTTCACCGGCACGCTTCTGAACAACTATCCCGGCACGGGCAAGACGGATCAGATCGGCTTCGGCTACTGCGACGTGCATCCGAACAAGACGCTCGGCGGCACCATCGCCTACAACCCGTATCAGACCTTCACCAGCAGCAGCGACTATGATACCAAGGTTGCGGGCACGAGCGGCGGCGACCCGATCGACATCGCGTGGGCAGTCAAGTCCAACGGCACACCGGCCAAGCTGGGTTCCATCAAGTATGTCCGCATCTACACCGGCATGGCGCAGATGAACGGCATCTTCGGTGAGATTTCCACCGAGGTCTGCGGCGTTGCAGCCTGCACCGGTACGGGTACCGGTGCGGCAGGGAAAACGTTGACAATCAAAAAGGATCTGACATCGTATAAACCGGAAAGCGGTTGGAGCAAGAGCCTTACGCCGGGTGCTTGGACGATTAAATCGAGCGCGAGCAATGTTTATATCAATGGTGCGCGCGTTGACGCTTCGAGCGGATACAGCTTAACTGTTGAATCCGGTAAGACCTATCAGATCATCACGCAGAACGGTACGGAATCCCCGATTGTAGCTGTGGTAACAGGCAAATAACAAGCAGCTATGGAAAAAACGGTCAAAAGTGGCGCGGCGTTAGCCGCGCCACGCACCCTGCTCACATGGTTGCTGGTATTGATCATACTGCTCGGTGTGGTTACGCCAGCGCTGGCGGCAGATATTCAGCAAATTGATCTGCCGGCAATTTTTGCGAGCGGGGAAAAAGGTACATGCACATTTGTCCCACCCTTCTTTCGGGAAAATGAGGATTACGAAGGCTTCGTTCAAGAAAGCTATGACGTCTACTTTCTAAATGTCACAGGTGACTATCAGAGATTGCAGGTGCTGGATACAGGTTCTGCATATCCTGATTATTCTGCTTCTATCGAGATGCTAGAATCAATAGCAACTGTTGATCACGCAGAAACGGATGACGCATATAAGGCAATGGTGGCAAACTATGCGCAAGCAAAGACGTGCATAACGCTGAATACGGGCATTGTAATGACCGATGCCGATAAAGCAGATCATTTGCTGGCATTTATTTGTATAACAGATGACGATGATGAACTGCATTATGGGTATCTTCTCATTGAATGGGAAAAAGCAACCGGCAAAGTAGATAAGAGCAAACTTGAAGCAGCGCTGAAAAAAGTTCCAACAACCGGATACTATAAAGACGATGATCGTTTTAACGGCAAGACAGTAAGCGAAAAAGGCTTTTGGAACTAAATGCAGGCAGTTGTAAAAGCTGCTCAGGATGTGTATGTCGACGAGAATGCAGGAACGGACGAGGTAGACAAAGCGACAAAATCGCTGGATACCACGGACAAGGATAGCGCACTGTCCAAAGCCATCGCAGACCTGATCCCAACGTCTCAAGTCAACCCGACAGGACTCTATGAAACGCTGAATCTATACAGTGAAGAGGATGCGAAGGATTATTCCCTCGACAGTTGGACGGCGTTCGCAAGCAAACGCGATGAGGCGCAAAAGCTGCTTGATTCCCTGTTCACGAAGGACGCGGAAGGAAACGTCACAGCAACGGAGGAAAACAGCTCCGCCAAGCATCCGCAGGCGGATGTGGACGCGCTGGTTGAGGCGCTGAAAGGAGCCAAAGCCGGTCTGGACACCCGTGTTCACAGCCTGCTGCAAGCGGTCACTGACAACGCGCTTGCCGGTATCTCGCTCTACGCGGGCTATTACAACACGCTGAGCGCGGGCGACTACACCAGCGAGAGCTGGCAAAACTACGAGGCGGCGTACAAGGAAGCGCTGAACACCGCGAAGGAACACGGAACATTCACCTCCACAATGGGTGTAAGCGAAGTAGGGATACAGGCAGACGCGTTCAACCGTCTCCGCAGCGCGTATTTCAGCCTTGTTCCGAAGGCAGAGACGATCACCGTGCACGTCTCGCTGACCGACGAATTAGCGGCCAAAAAGGCAACGTCCATCAGCAAGAAGCTCAATATGCGCACCTATACCCGCACGGTGAATGCCGGTACGACGGTCGCGGATGTAATGACCAGCACCTATAAGGACCAGAATGTCTGGTTGGTAAACTCCATGAGCAAGCTGATGGTCTACGTCAACGGCACGATGTGCTTCTCCTGCCGGGCGGGCGGTATCGACTACGCTGAATTTAATGAGTATAGCAAGTTCCTGCTCCACGACGGCGACGAAGTAACCATCGTGCGCGTGGAAATGCCGGGCATGGTCAACATCAGCGAGGATATCTGGCCGATGGCGCTTGAACGTGTGCCGGATCAGATGCGGTATCAGACGCTGACGACGGATCTTCCGCAGGACGAGACCAACGGCGCTTACAAGGCGGTCGTCGGCGTGCCGTTCACGCTGACGGCGACCTCGAAGGCAGCTATGCCCGCCTACATGACAGACGACGAAGCAAAGCCCACCGCGGGTGCGCATGTCTTCTGCAGCACGATCACAGATTCGCTGGATTCGGTTACACGTGCTGACGTTCTGACCGACACGAAGCTCAGGACCGGGGCCGACGGCACGCTCACCATGACCGTCTATCAGCCGGGCTGGCAGCTCATCAACGTCTATAACCTCGACAGCGACGATGCGGCGTTCGTCAATGGCGGCGCGATCCTGATCTACGCCGAGGTCGATGAATCACAGGCAGACCTCACGAAGATCAAGAACGATCTGCGGGCAGAGCTCAAGAAAACGTATGAGAATCCGGACTATCCGAAGGAGTGCTTCACGGAGGCCGACTGGCAGACGATCGAAACGCTCTACAAGACCGGCATGGACGGCATCGACGCGGCGGAGGACGCAGCTTCCGCTTACGCGGCGCAACTGACTGCGAAGTCCGGCATCGAGACGCTCCAGAGAAAGGCCGCGGACACGAACGCGAAGAACCTCGCCGATTTCCGGGCGCTCATGAAGCGCTTCCCCGAAGATCTGACGAAGCTCGACGCGTCGGCTGTCAAGCTGATCGACCAGCTCGAGAGCTACTACAACGCGATGACGCAGTATCAGCGCGACGAGCTCAGCGTGCAGGAAACGAAGCGTTACAACGAGATTCTCGCCGCGCGCGAGGGACTGGCAGCTGGCGGCGCGAAGAACTACACGCTGACGGTGGCGTATGACCTCTCTGCTGTGCCGGAAGAAGACAAGGGCGGTCTGGAAGCCATGATCAAGTGGCTTCAGGAGCACCGCGTCGTCGACGGCACGAACGGCACCACCGGCGGCACGAGGATGGCGGGGCTGTTTACCTTCAACAAGGTGAACACAAGCCAGACGAAGGTCAATTACGAGGAAGTGACGACGGTCGACGTTGGTACGGACGTCTACTTCTGCGCGAACCCGACCTACGCCACCTACTTCCAGATTCGCGGTGCGCGCAAGGACGACAAGGATGGCCATCCGCTGACGGATGCGAGCGTGAAGACAAACTTCCCGTATCTCGTTCCGGGCAACGACTACGCCATCACTGACACCGGCGCTGCGTGGCGCATCGAAGACCACTGGGTCAAGGGCACGAACACCACCGAGGTTCCGCACTTCTACGTCAATGACAACGAGTACGAGCTTCGCGGCATCACGTTCTCCGGTCTCGCCGAGGAAGACATCGCCGACCGAAGCCTTGATACCTTTGACTGGTCGGACTACGGCACGGACGTCAAGGCCAGCCGTATCCTCCGGAGCTTCAAGTACTTCACCATGCCGTATGACAACGTGGTGGCCACGGTGACGTGGGTTCCCGCCGGCGGCTCCGCCGACGAGATCACCGCTGCGAAAGACAGCGCGCTGGCCGCAGCCAAGACCGCGCTCGACGGCTACGGCACAGAGCATCCGAAGTACGAGCAGATCTACGCTGCATATGAAGCTGGCATTGAGGAAATCAAGAACGCCAAGACCGTCGAAGCCGTCGGCGAGGCGCGCAGAACCGTGCTCAAGAACATGGCGAACGCAGCCAACGACGTTAATACCGGTGCCGAGATCAAGGGCTGGGAATACGGAACAGGCGAGTATTGGAAGAAGGTCAACGACGTCACGAACGGCAATGCCTTTACGCCCGGCGTGCAGGTCGGTACTGTGACCGTCAGCGTCCAGAACTACACGAACGACGGCAGCAGCGCCGAGGGCGAGAACAAAGCCGCGCTCGAACACTTCTACAGACCTGAGGATCAGTACTGGCTCGAACGGAAGAATTACCCGCTTGGCGAAAACGACACCATGATGACCGTTCTGCTCCGCGCACTCACGGAAGCGAACTGCACATGGCTCGGCACCGGCGGCAATGGCGACGGGACGTATGATTTCGACATCACCTATCTTTCCACCATTACCGACGGCGATTACAGCCTTGCCGAATTCACCGGCGGCCAGCAGTCCGGCTGGATGGGTACGCTCAACGACTGGTTCACCAACGAGGGCTTTGCCAGCTTCTCCGTGAAAAACGGCAAGCTGGCGGACGGCGATATCATCAGCATCAAGTACACCTCCGTGGGTCTTGGCGAAGATGTCGGCGGCACGTGGAGCAACTCTGACACGACGCTCAAATCGCTGACGTTCGACGGCGATGGCAACCCGCGCCTGACCACCACGTTTGAACCCGGTAAGCGCGGCGGCACCTATACCTACACGCTCGTCATCGACGGCGACAGCTCGAACCTGACGGTGACCCCGACGGCGGCGAACAAGAACTTCCTCGTGAAGACGTTCTTGAACGAAAAGGTCACGTCCAACACCGAGGGCAGCAGCTTCTACAAGCGCACCGAGTCCATCCCCGTCGTCGCGGGCGACACGATCTACATCGGCTGCGGCATCAAGGGCTGGCCCACCATGAACAATCAGGCCGGCAACACGCAGTCGAACGACGGCACGTGGTATGTGGTCAGAGTGCTCTCTGCCAGCGGCAGCTACAAGGTGGTCGAAGATCAGTTGAAGCAGCTCCCGCAGGCCGACACCATCGACTTTACCAACTACGAAAAGTACGAAAAGCAGATCGCTGCGGCAGAGGCTGCGTACAAGCAGCTGCAATCCGAGCAGCAGGCTAAGGTCAATAAAGATGCTGTCGAGAATCTGGAAAAGCTGCTTGAGAAGGTACAGAGCTACCGCAAGCTCAAGGAGTTCAAGGCGACGGTCAAGTCGCTTCCCAGACCGTCTGAGGCAACGCTCGACGATGTGGAGGAGATCCGCAGCGCCCAGCGTACATACGAGGAGATCAAGAAGAATTCTGACCTGTATGAGAGCCTCTCCGTCGCGGAAACCAGAAAGATGGACGAGCTGATCGAGGCTGCCGATACGCTGATCTGGAACGACGCTGTCGAGAAGATCAACGCCATCGGTACCGTGACCATCAATAGCGGCGACGCGATCAATGCGGCGAAGGCAGCTGTATCCAGACTGTCGGCGGATCAGCTGAAGACCTTCCCGCAGGAGCTGCTGGACAAGCTGGCCGAGGCGGAAAGAATCTATCACCTGCTGACGGAAGGCAGCGATACGCCAGTTCTCCCTGTCACGCCGAGCAAGCCGAAGAACGACAAGCCCACCACGGGTTCCTCGTTCACTGATGTTCCGGCTGGAAGCTGGTATGAGGAAGCTGTGAATTATGTCCATGAAAAGGGCCTCATGAACGGCACGTCCTCCAATGCTTTCAGCCCGAACGCGAATACGACGCGCGGCATGATCGTCACGATCCTCGCCCGTGTCGAGGGCGTGAACACGAATGGTACGCCGTGGTACGCGGCAGGCCAGAAGTGGGCCATGGACAACGGCATTTCGGACGGCACCAACATGCCGGGCGTCATCACCCGTGAGCAGCTGGCAACGATCCTGTACCGCAACGCGAAGCAGAAGGGCTACGACGTGAGCAAATCCGCCGCCCTGACCGCCTTCTCCGATGCGGACAAGGTCAGCGGATACGCGGCAGAGGCCATGCAGTGGGCAGTCGCCGAAGGGCTCCTTCAGGGCTCAAACGGCAGGCTGAACCCGCAGGGCTCCGCCACCCGCGCACAGGTCGCGACCATCCTCATGCGCTTCATGGAAAAAATCGCAAAATGAAACACGCAGTCCAACGTTCTGAATTGAATATTGGATAACCACCCCAAGCTGGGCGGTTCCCCACGCGAAAGCGTGGGGAACCGTGCGGCTTATTCGTGCGTTTAAGAGAAGTTTTGAACATACGAATAAACTGCACAAAAAGCAGACTTTTGAAGGGGGAAGCCCTTTTCCCGGAGGGCGAACACACATGAAAAAATTCTTTGAAAGGTTCCCATGGCTGCAGCAGGCCGGCTGCGGCGTACTGATCTGTGCGCTGCTGCTGAGTATCTGTCTGCCGCTCATGGGCATGCGGTCGGCCGAGCCGGACAATCCCATCCTGCAAGCCGCACCGCAGGAGATCACCGTCCTGCAAGCAGGACAAGCGCCCGGCCACGCCGGAAACGGCGAAGCCGAAAGCACCGGCGCAGCCGGTTCGGGCGGCAGCGCCGACAGCGAATTGACCGGCGAACAGGAGCAGCCAGACCCGGAGGAAACGGAAAACCAGACGGAGCAGGGACAGGACACCCAGCCGGAGCAGCAGCCGCAAGGAAAGCCCCAGCAGGAGGTTCTGGCCGATGCCGCCATCGGTACGAACACGGATTCCAACAAGGGCGACGAGGGCGAAGAAGCCGGAGACACCGGCGAGACAGATGAAAACCTGCCGGAAACGGAACTTGACCTCGGCGCGGTGCTGACATGGTACAAGTACGGCTCACAGGCAAGCTCCATGGTCTGCGCACCCGGAGAATCTGTCGGCAAGCGCGTCCTGCTGGCCCAGCTCGACCGCGGCAGACTGCGCTATGAGCTGAACCTCACCGGCCTTGACGCAGAAGATGCGAAGATCACCGATGTGCAGGTTGCCGTGGGCAACGGCGTATCACAGGACGCGGATACGCGCGGTGTGTTGGATATGACGCTGCCGGACGGCGCGGAGTTTCAGAACTATATCCTGACCGTGCAGGCCCATGCCGTGCAAAAGAACCAGAAGGGCGAAACCGTGGAGACAGACGTGAATTTCGCGTTTGTGCTTCGCTTGGAAAGCGGCATTGACCTTGATTTGCAGCTTACATGGCAGCCCAATGGTCAGGCCACCTGCCCGGCCAACGGCTCTGTCAATCGCACAGTCAAGAGCGACACGCTGACGGACGGAAAGTTTGCATACACGCTGCAATTCCTCGGCGAAAGCGCGGATGATGCAACGATCCGCACGGCGGAATACTGGGCGACGGACGGCGAACGCGGCACGCTCTCGGAATCCGGAGAAATTCAGATGGCTGCGGCAGACGGCAAGGACACGGAGACCTACTATCTCGCCGTGACCGCCGAGGTGTTGGGGCAGACGATCGGCTATACGTTTGTCGTGACATATGAGGACGGCCTTGATTTACAGCTCCAATTCACATGGTACGAAAAATCCGTCACGGCCCGGCAGGTGCTCTGCGACGCGGATAAGCGCGCGGCACTGACCATCAAGCATAACCAGATCAACGGCAGTGAGCTTCTGTACAAGCTCGGCCTGACCGGCAGAAGCGCACAGGACGCGCAGATCACAAGCGCCAGCTTCAACGGGGCCGCTATGAGCACGGACAGCGGTTCCGTGCGGTTGGAAGCTACGGAAAGCGGCGCGACCTATACGGCTCTCGTGACCGCGAAGGTCAAGGAGCGCACCGTCACATTTACGGTCACGATCCGTTACCAGAGCGATGTTTCGCTTGAAATGGCGTATACCGTTATGGAAGATGGCGCGGCGAAGCCGTGTGTCCTGAAATGTGAAAACAGGAAGACCGTCCATGCGGAGGATGTCTATGACGATCAGCTGACGGACGGACTGCTTGGCTACGAGCTGCGGCTCACGGGCGAGGACACGTCGGGCATTGAGATCACCTCCGTCACCTGCTATCAGTCGGGCGATTTCAGCACAAAGACACTCACAGCGCCCACCGGCAGCGTGACGCTGCTTCTGGCCGAGGACGGAAAAACGGGCGAAAATACGTTTACCATCAAAGCCTCCGGCGCGGGCGAGGAATACACGTTTATCATCAGCATCCCGTATAAGCACCGCGGTGATCAGGAGGTAAAGATCGAGTGCGATCTGGAGGGTGTCGAAAGCGTCGCAAACGGACAGATGCTGACCTTTAAGCTCCGCGCTTGGAGCGAGGATGCCGAGCAGAACAAAACGTATATCCTGTATACCGGCACGGACACCAAGCTGAGTGTAAAGATGGATGATGAAGCGTGCATCTTTACCGGCGTTGCGGGCGGAAGCTGGCAGCAGTTCAAGGTGACGCCGAGCAATCCGGAAAAGGGAGACACAAACGAGCATACGCTTGTGATCAGCGCCGAGGACGCCTTCGGCAATAAAGGTGAGAAAACGATCCTGCTTCGCGGCGAACGCGCAAGCAGCGGCGAAAAGCTCGGCGAGGCGACAATCGTGATCGACATGGGCGTCGTCGGACTCGGTTCTTCGTCCATCACCTGTGATGTCCTTGCCGGCGAACCGGCGTCCTGTGCAGTTGCAAAAGCGGTCTGGGGCTATACGGCGCCGGAGCCATTCGGAACGGCTGAACGAAGCCTCGGCTGGCGCGCGGAGTGCAACGATCCGTTCGGCCCTGATTTTTACCTGAGAAGTCTGGACGATACAAGCGGACTTGGTATGCGCGCCAATGCGATCAGCGGCTCATGGAGCGGTACGGAAGCGGAGAACTTTGCCAGAATTGACGCGCAGTTTGGCGAAGGCACGAATCTGGACATTCTCTGGCGCTGCATCTACCGCAACAGTCTGAGCCTGAATGACGCAAGCAGCAGCCTCGGTGAATTGGATTTCACGGAAGGTTCCGGCTGGGAATATGAAATTAACGGGACTTATCCGTCCTACGGCATGGACAAGGCCGACTTAAAGCCGGGAGATACGCTGACGCTGCGCTATACGCTGGCTTACGGCTGGGATATCGGGAATAGGCAGGGGCGCGGAAACTCTGTCGGCTACTGCGTGACCTACTACGGCGGCGGGCGCTGGTCCGAAGAACCGCACCACGATCTGCAAGCTGTTACAACGGACGGTATAACGAAACAGATCTGCAAGCGCTGTGGTTTGGAGAATCCCTGTACGCACCCGAAGGATCACCAGAAGTACGTCGATCAGGAGAACGGAACCTGTGCGCTGGTCTGCGAGGACTGCGGGAAGAACGTTAGTGACCCCGCGCCGCATGTGCTTCAATACACGAGCGAAGAAAATTCCGAGGTACACATCATCACATGCCAGCACGACTGCGGATACAAAAAGGAAGAACCGCATATCTGGAAGGAAATCAGCAACACGGCAAACTGTGAACACGGCGGTATCCGAACGGATGAATGTCAGGACTGCCATGCAAAGCGGGAGACAGAAGAACCTGAACCGCTGGAGCATGAAATTGGGGACGTTTGGTATTCTGACGGTGCAAAACATTATCAGAAGTGCAAAAACTGCGGTACGCATATCAATGAAGCGGAGCACCACTACGTAGAAGGCGAATACGACTGGGTATGCGATAAGTGCAAGATGCTGCATATGAGCGCCTGCAATGGTATCGGTGAATTCCGCTGGGATGGCTCCGAAGTAGATGCGGACGGACATACGCTCTATTGCAAAGATTGCAGATTGTCTGTCAAACAGGTGCACGACCAGAAGGGCGAAAACGGTGCCTGCTCGGTCTGCGGGTACGGCAGTCACGTCTGTGAGGAACATAAGCAATATGTGAACAATGGCGACGGCACGCATAAAGTGATATGCAGCGTCTGTCAGAAAGTCCTGACCGAAAACGAAGCGCACACCTACGCCAATGGCTTCTGTGCCTGCGGCGAACCGGAACCCGCGTCTCCCGGCCCGAATCCGGGCGGTGATGACGGTGGAAATCCCGGCGGCGATGACATGGGAAAGATACTGGATGACATGCACGGCAAGGCGGGGCGTATCCTGAAAACGGATTTCGACGT
>OHEG01001218.1_pt1 | contig 10563 bp, 9 predicted proteins | sample 1567181 | NCBI WGS metagenome assembly OHEG01 (sample SAMEA3879534, study PRJEB24766) | human gut metagenome | biome: human-associated habitat; feature: feces | place: USA | collected 1985/1987 | reverse complement strand
ATGATACAATTAAAAAAATATTTTTTATATTTAAATAAGGTGGAATTCACTTGATAAAAATCAAGAAGGCAACAATAAGCACATGACCAAGAAACATCACTAAGACAAACACAACAAGAAAGTATGAACACAATAAAATCACGATAATTTTTATAGAAAAACACGACTCGGTATCGACATTAAAACAAACGAAGAAAAGCAGTACGCAAAAGATAAAAAACATTTACATTAAACATGGTATATTTGAACAAAACTGTTACAATAAACACGTAACAGAAACTAATGTCTTATAAATATTTATGCAAATATTTGCAAGCAGAAACGGACATACAGATTACATTATGACACATCAGTTTTGCATCTTTTTCTAAACAAAATAGAATGTCATGAAGGTAAAAGCCACCCGTAGTAATAAGAATTATTTACAATACAACTCAAAGTCATACATTTTGAATGCTAAAACATGCCATTTTAGACTTTAAAACATATGGTTTTAATAGCCCAAACAACCGTTTTCATGATAAGAAATACAGGTTTACGGCATAAAAAATGCCTGATTATACTGCACACATCAGCGCAAAATAAGTAGACATCACTGATGTTCAACCACTTATCTTTGCACACATTTATAGCTAAAATTACAGCCTGATGGATTTATTTTTTCAAATACTCAAGTCTGAAAGCGTCATAAAAATCCAAAATGTAAGCAAATCATCCAAAATAGCGGCAATATGTTTTCAACAATAAAATTTGGCTTAAGCAATATCTGATACGTGACAAAACCATTATGATGTATTAGCACTACATTCAAAATCAAGAATAAGACAAATGCTAGCCGAATTCTAACTGCTGCACAATCTCTACAGGTACAAGCATAAGGACTGTTCCAATATGCATACAACAAAAATATTAATTTATGCCTTTAAAAGAATTATTGAATTACATTATGACTATTTTTGTATAAAATAAAGTTTCATTTCATCGGCATTTATTTTGAAATTCACTCTGTTTGCACTATCTTTGCATTAGGCGGTGTATGCTGACATGTATTTTTATAACAAAAATAAAACGTGTTTGATATGGAAAGCAGCAATAAATACATAAGATTCGACTGGGCCATGAAAAGGCTTTTGAGAAACAAGGCAGACTTTGGAGTTCTCGAAGGACTCCTGACAACATTGCTCGGAGAAAAGATAACAATAAACAGACTTCTTGAAAGCGAGAGCAATCAGGAGGACGAGTTTGACAAATATAATAGAGTTGACATGCTGGCCGAAGACTCTAAAGGCGAACTGATACTCATTGAAGTGCAGAACAACAACGAGTATGCTTATTTTCAGAGAATGCTCTTCGGCGCGTCTAAACTTGTAACAGAATATATCAACCGCGGCGAAGGATACGGAAATGTGCGCAAGGTGTATAGCGTAAACATCGTATACTTCTCGCTCGGAAGCGGAAAGGACACTGTGTATCAGGGAAAGACCGAATTCAGGGGTATACACAATGGGGACATCCTTGAACTGACTCCGTTCCAAAAGCAGACATTCAAGGCTGACACAGTGAGCCAGCTATATCCCGAATATTATATTCTGAAAGTGAACGAATTTAACAAAGTGGCAAAAAGCCCGCTCGAAGAATGGATATATTATTTAAATACCGGCGAACTGCCTGACGGCGCATCGGCTCCTGGACTTGACCAAGTCAGAGAAAGACTAAAACTCGACCGCATGACAAAAGATGAACTGAAAGCATATTACAGACATTTGGATAATATTGTAATTCTAAGAGACAATATATTTACTGAAAGGGCTGAAGGTAGAGCTGAAGGAAGAGCCGAAGGTAGGGCTGAAGGACTTGCAGAAGGAATGGCTGAAGGCGAAAAGAAAAAGAACATGGAAAATGCAGCAAGGATGAAAGCGCTGGGACTGCAGACCGACATCATAGAACAAGTAACCGGATTATCGGCAGAAGAGATAGCAAATCTGTAAGTGACTGATGGACACGCTAAAAGAGAAAACAGCTAAAGGGCTGATATGGGGGCTTATGAACAATGGCTCCACGCAGATCTTAAACCTTGTATTCGGCATATTTCTAGGTAGACTGCTTACACCGGCCGACTATGGCATGGTCGGAGTGTTGACCATATTCACCGCAATAGCCGGAAACCTGCAGAGCAGCGGATTCACACAAGCGCTGACCAATATGAAGCATCCTGAAGGCCGTGACTATAATGCTGTGTTCTGGTTTAATGTTATCGTAAGCATCAGCATATATGTAATTCTTTTCTTTTGCGCCCCACTAATATCGCTGTTCTTTCATCAGCCTGCACTCACAAAGTTGTCGCGTTTTGTTTTCCTCAGTTTTGTGATATCATCATTCGGCATTGCTCACGGAGCATATATGTTCAAGAACCTTATGGTGAAAGAAAACACCGTAACGGGCTTTGCCGCCCTCGCCATATCAGGTCTGTCAGGCGTGTTGCTTGCCATCAACGGTTATTCATACTGGAGTCTGGCGTGGCAGCAAATAATTTATATCACAATAGTGAACATCGGACGTTATTTCTACACGCCATGGCATCCGTCGCTGCGCATTGACCTGCGGCCTATAAAGAAAATGATAAACTTCAGCATGAAGATTTTGTTGACGTCAATAATCAACACTCTCAACAGCAACATCCTTGTGTTTATCTTCGGACGCCTTTATCCAATAAAGGCTGTTGGAAGTTTCACTCAGGCCAACAAGTGGAACACCATGGCCTATTCATTTCTAAGCGGCACTATGGCTCAGGTGGCCCAGCCGGTAATGGCGCAGATAACAGGAGACGACGACCGTGAGCGCCGCGTATTCCGTAAAATGATGCGACTCACTGCAATGTTGTCGTTCCCGGCAATGTTCGGCCTGGCAATGGTTTCTAAAGAATTCATTCTGCTCACAATACACGAACAATGGCTCAGCAGCGTACCGTTACTACGCATTCTGTGCATAGGCGGAGCGTTCATGCCGCTCTACACTCTGTATCAGAACATGATGATAAGCCGTGGACGAAGCGACATTTATCTTTGGTGTACTGTTGTACAGATTGTGATACAGATAGCCATAGTCATAGCTTTTGCAAAGTTCGACATGGAGGCAATGGTATGGGCTTATACAGCCGGTAACATTCTGTTCATAGGTATATGGCAGTATTTTCTTAACAAACTTACAGGTATAAAGACCTTGGAAATTATGCGCGACATCTGTCCTTTCATGATTTCAGCTGCTGCAGTAATGGCTGTTGTATGGCCTGTTACGGCTCCGATATCCAACTTATGGCTGCTTCTGATATGCCGTTGCATTCTTGCCGCCGTACTTTATCTTGTCATAATGCGACTGGCTCATGCTGAAATTCTGAATGAAGGAATAGAATATATAAAGAACAGGAAAAAGCATTGACACAGACAGAGTTCTATACTCCATGATAAAAGAAAAAGGCCGGCGATACAAGTGGCACTATGCGTGCTGCATGTATCGCCGGTCTTTTTCATATACATAATACCGACACAAAGAATTGATACCGGCTAAAACAAGCGGCTGTATATCTTGCGCACTGTGAGATATGCTAAATTTGCAAGCCGGAATGGACAAGTTCCGCGGAACATCGCGGCAAGCATGCCAAACAACAATCCCGACGGACGATAAGTCAAGAGTTTGTCGGCTTCGGCAAAGCTATAGCCGTCAGTGCGCACACAACGCAAAGCATTTATCATTCCAAGCTGTAAAGGTGCGTTATAGATACCACGTGAATCATTCTCTTTGAAGAAATCAAGCACAATGCGGTTTGCATTCAGATACGAACGCAAATGACGCTCTGAACGGGTATGTGTGTAAGACGCCGCGTTTTCATCGCTATAGAAATAAACGACATCGTTGATAAACGAACGACTTGCATAAAACATCAGACGCGTCATTATTGAATAGTCTTCGCTATAGTCAACACCGGGCACAAGGGTTATGCCATGGCCGGTATAAAGACTCCGTCGAAAGAGCCTTCCCCACATACGATTAGAAACAATGTTCTGGCAAAGCATGAGTGAGAGATAACGCTTTGTATCATGAGTCTGGCACGGAAGCATTGGCTCTGATAATCCTGCCGAAGTGAAACGTTGCCAAGCTCCGTCGACCACATCGGCACCGCTGCGCTCCATTTCGGCGCACAACATTTCTACAGCCCGTGGCGGCATATAGTCATCGCTGTCGGCGTGCATTATACAGTCGCCCGTAGCGGCGGCAATAGCCACGGCACGCGTAGCCCCCACTCCACGGTTAACTTCGTTGTCTATTATGCGTATCTGTGGCGCACGGTCAGGATAACGTTTAATTACTGAGCGCAAGATATCTATGCTTCGGTCGGGAGTACAGTCGTTTACAAACACATATTCCATGTCGCCGTGCGTCTGTTCAAACAGCGATACAGCACAACGCTCAATATATTTCTCCACCCCATACACGGGCACAAGCACAGATACCTTCATAACAGCTATGACCTTTAACTTTAAAACAACTTTATTACCGAAGCTTCGCCAGTCATCCAGATGCCGTCTATCCTACCAGATAACCAACAAGCAGGGTGCCGTTATAAGCCCACAACCACAACGTAAGCACAACGAGAAGTCCGCGCAGCCATGGTCTAAACTTGCTATTCTCGGCCTGTTTAACCATAAATGCCATTGCCAAAGGCATGACAAACAGCCAGTGGGCACCCATGATATACACTTCGTTTATACCGAAACCGAGGCCCATGTGCAGAGCCATGTCAAAGGCGAATCCGCACAATGCCATCCACAAGAAACGCGAACGTCGGCCATACCATATACCAACGACAAACAGCAAGACTAACACAGCCTCAACAACATAATTGATTATCCAGCTGTAAGGCACAATGACAGGACGGCTGCGCAACGTGTCCTGCAGCAGATGCTGATCATGAAGCTGTATAGATTCGCCGAAAAGATTCTCTACAGCCGTCTCAGAGCGTGACGTTGAAACATCTGTCCAGTTGATAAACTCGCCCTTACCCATCGGCTTGCCGGTATGTTTGTTCCACGCCTTCTGATGGTCTCTCACATATTTTGCCTTCACACGCTTGTTCATCTCCTGCGCAAAAGCTTTATTTATAGCAGAAGAATCCTTCAAAGACGTAGTGTCCTTAAATGCCTCCAGCAACTTCTTGCGCGACTCCTCGCTCTTCTTCAGTCGTGCCTCCTTGCGCGCCTTCTCCTTTGGCAGCACGAAAGTGCGGTACTCCCAACGGGCAAACACCCATATCAATGCTGACGGAAGAATGACTGCAAGCAAAAAATACTTCAGGCGGAAAAACTTCTTTCCGTTTGTAAACAATGAATAGATAAAAATCTTTATTCCGTTGCTAAGCGTAACTCCTGCCGTAACGAAGAACAGCAGCCATGTCTGGCCCATACTGAACTTTGTTCCGTTCTGTATTTTCAGTCCCGACACATACAACGCAAACACGAGCAGGAACAGAGACACGCAGAAATGGTCGGGCACAATGACCGCTACCATAACATAGGCAAACGAGAACAGCATGGCTGACAGCACCGTAGCATCAAAGCGCTGAATCTTGACAATGTCTCTGAATATGCGGAAAATAAATATAAACGTATAGAATCCAAAGAACAAAAGCGGCACAGCAACAATAAACTGCACCAGGTTAAGGCCTGTAAGTTCCATAATCCAGTCGTCGAGAACTGAAAGAGGCCACACCATGAACGACAGGAACGGATGGCGATAAACATTATAATTAGCTTCCCAGTGGGTTACCATGGAATAAGTTATGGGGTCGAAGCCCGACATAACAAAGTTTTTTATAAATATCGTCCAGCGCGCACCGCCCGTATGCAGAAACGTGCTGAAGGTCTTGCTTATCATTACAGCATGCAAGCAGATAAGCACACAAAGCGCGCTTATGGCCACAGCCTTCTCTTCGCGCCTTATTTTAAACATTCCAAAAAACTTCTTCATATAGTTTATTTTTATTTTCTACGATAATAATCAAGCGTATTCAACACGGCTGTCTGAGTATTTAATATCAGTCCATATAACTTTCAATAAGACCTTGCCGACCGGAAATTCTATATGACAAACATAGAATATAACAGCATGAATTATAGATTAAATCATTCCGACACAGGCAACAGCTAAGCGTTTAACAAGAAACACGCCGCCTAAGCATCAGTTTCTGAAAGGCTTGTAATAGCTCTCGTTAGCAAAATCGAGCATTTCAAAGTCACCGCGACTGTCGCCATAAGCCACAAGCCAATAGTCCTGACGGTCGGGATAAAGTTTAAGCAGGCGCCTTACCTTCTCCTCGCCATAACAGTTCTTTGTCAGGAAACGGCCTGTAATAACCCCGTCGCGGTCTTCAATCATCGTGCCGATGACGCTCACGCCGTCAAGTCCAAAGAAGAACGGCTCAACCCAGTTGTTTATACTTGCGCTTACAATAACCACCTTGTTGCCGGCCTCAAGCACTTCGTTGATTTTCTGCACGCCCTGAGGACGCAGCAACGACATTCTTTCGCTTGCGAAACGGGCGCACCATTTGTTGAAATCGGCAATTTTCATTCCGCCGAAACAATGGGTAAACACCTTCTCCTTAACTTTCCAGTTGGCATAAAGGCCAAGCTTCATCAGCACCAGCAACGGAAAATAGTATAATATGCAAAGCAAGAAAGCCTTATCGCCCCTGACAAAGCGGATAAACTCAAGGAGCGTGTCGCGGTTGGTCAGCGTACCGTCAAAATCAAAAGCATATATCTTTCCTAAAGGATAGCTCATAATATTTATTTCAAAAAACGTATTTCAGTCATCAAAGTCCTTCCGTAATCACTTTATCACATATATCAGGACAAGGAATGTGAGTGCCCACACCAGCACCACGCACTGCGTAAACCTGTCACGGAGCATCATCTTGGTTGGGTCGCCGCTCTTCTTGTCGACAACGGTTATCTGTATGTAGCGCAGAAGGCCGAGCAATACAAACACCGAAGTGAGATAAAGCAAGTCGGAATGGAAACGGTTTACCACCTCTGGCGAAACGGTGTACATGATGTAGCACACAAGTGTAACCGACGCAGTGATGGTTATGGCCTGATTGATGAACGTAAGGTTATATCTTATTGTGTTCTTTCTCGGCGGCTCTCCCGTCTCGTTCATGCGCAATACGTCATCACGGCGCTTGGCGAACGAAAGGAACAGAGTGAGCAAGAAAGTCATAAGCACAAGCCAGTTGCTGAGTGCAATGTCCGTGGCAAAGCCTCCGGCAAGTACGCGCAGCACAAATCCAAAGGCTATGATGCAGACATCCACAATGGCATACTGCTTGAGCTTAGAACAATAAAGAATGTTCAGAAGATAATAAACGAGAATAACCAGTCCTACCTGTATTACATGGGTGTATGTGTCGAGCAGACACACCATTCCGGCCGACAGCAGAAACATGAGAGCCATAAGAGCCCAGGCACTCTTAACGCTTATGGCACCTGAGGCAATTGGCCGCTTGCACTTGACCGGATGACGGCGGTCGGCATCAACGTCGATGATATCATTGAAGCAATAAACCGACGACGCTATAAAACTGAACGCAAAAAACGTTATCACCGACGCTCTTATATCCGACGGATCGAGCAGACTGCCGCCGAAGAACATAGGTATCATCACGAATACGTTTTTGAGCCACTGGTGCGGACGTATCAGTTTAAACAGGTTACTTTTCATCTCTTCTCGTTTTATGTTCTACTACATTTTATAATATAATGCCATAAGGCGCAAGACGTGCCGTTTCATGCCACAGAATCTACTCCGCCACCGGCTGACTTTATATCATCACGCACCGGACGGAGCAGCCACGGCTATATGTTTTTGGGCAGAAATCCTATGGCCCATGCCACAAGGCGGTGCAACAGCCACGCAAGCACAAGAGAGACGGCTATCATGATGAGAGCCGTAAGACAATAGCCAAGATTGTAAGTCCTTACATATTTCAGCACAAACTGTATGTGGATAAGATAAAGTTCAAGGCTCACTGTGCCCACAAAAGCAAGTCCGCGGCATATAAAAGCGGGCGTATGGCACAGAATCTTAACCAAAAGCAATATCATCGACACTGTGAGCGGAATATAAACCATGCGCTCAAGGAACAGCGGGAAACGTCCGCGCCATGACTCCTCAAACTCAACGCACATGGCCAGACTCATGACAAAGAGCAGCAATACGAGCCACAATGACGAACCGTCCATGCTGCGCCCGCCCTTAACCAGCGCACCGCAGTTGATGCCGATAAGGAATATAGGTATGCGACTGAAGAATATCTCCACATGGCCCACGCTCTTGTGTATCGGCGGATAATACTGCACCATCACGGCAAGCACCATAGCTGCCACGGGCAGCCATCTGTATTCGGGATGCTTCTCTATGAGCTTCATGTATGCCGGGGCAAAGGTGTACATCATCATTATGGAAGGAATAAACCAAAACGTGAGGTCGTCGATGCGCCAGAAACTCCAGTTAATAAGTATGTTGGCAATCAGGTCGGGCACGTTGCGGCTGTATCCTCCGCCGGGAGTGTTGATAAACGACGGGATATAAAACAGACATGCCATGATTATCCATGCCGGATAGATGCGTATGTAGCGGCGCCAGAAAAAGTTTTTCAGTGTAGGTTTCTTGCTCCACGCATACCAAAGACCTATTCCGCTGAGCAGAAGGAACATGTCAACGCCCACATTGCCGCACCTCACAAAACCATACATAGGATTGCTCTTTGGCATCCACACATGGAACAGCATGACAAAAATCATTGCCAGTCCCATAAGTTCGCTCCGGTATCGGCTTATGTCCGAAAAGTTTATGGGCTTTATCATATTTTCAGTTTTGGTTTAGGTATATAGCGGAACGTCAGTTTGAACAGCCATGCCAATACTATTGACGCCACGATATAGGTTATAAGTCCTGTGTAGACATATCCGCGATAAGACATCTTTATTATTATCTCGCGCGTTATCGGATGCATGACGAACAGCGCCGAGGATATGGCGCCCATCCATACGCACGGCGCAAGAGCCTTTTCGGGTATGATTTTCATTGTGGCCACGGCTCCTGTAACGATGAACAATGGCACAAACAGCCACGACCAGAAGTAGAAACTGCCGATGAACACGAAGAATGCCGACACCACGATGACGGTGAGATTAAGGGGCAACGGCAGGTTGCGCCCGTGGCGGGCATATAGAATGCCGGCACCGAACGGCAGCATTCCGCCTATAAAGTTGTAGCGTATACGGTTAAGTATCTCGCCGCCCTCGTCAACCGACGGCGGAAACATTGCCTGCACTGCCGTACATATCACAATAAGAGCCAGCGTAAGCGCCGAACTGCGGCGATAGAGCACAAGGCGGTAGACGATGTAAAGCTGAATCATTAGGCCGAAATACCAGTAAGGACCGGGCTTGATGATGTGGTCGGGATCGGGCAGCAGATTGATATACATGAGCAGCTGCGCAATGACGCGGCCCACGGTGTAGCCGTGGTATCCATGTGGATGAAGATAGCTCACCACGGCAAAGCCTATGTATCCGAGGAACATAAGGCGCAGCAGCTTGGCATAATGAAATCCGATAAAGGGCAGCGCCTTGACGCGGTTTGGCGTGCTGCGCTCATACTTGCACACAAGGCCGAAGCCGCTTATAAACAGAAACACGGGCACACCGTAGTGTCCGAAGAACGACATGATGTGTATAAACAGGTTGTCGTCGAGCGTAAGCAGGCGCTCAAGCAGCTGCCTCGGCTTTGATGCCGTGAAGGTGTATTCGTTTTCCTTTACGGCGAAGCCAAGAAAATGGCAGTAGTTGTGAAGAAATATTCCCAGTATGGCTATGCCCCTAAGGGCTTTCGATTCAGCCATACTCAGCAGTTCTTTTTTCATTTGATGTTAAGTTATTTATTGTCCCGGCATGCTCCGGCGCGCTGTTCTCTGTCTAAAGAGACGGCAGCGCACGTCAGTCTTTCACGTCGAGCTTGTCGTAGTCTGTGGTATTCTTTAATATTCTCGGGCGGTTTTCGTTATATTCGTCGCCTATCACATTCAGGTCGCTGCGATAGTAAGGTGTCTGTATTCCGGCAAGATATAGCAGCAGATGCGGCAGCGCGTCGGTCATGTAGCGGCGGTTCTTCGACTTCACGATGTCGTTGAACAGCGACGGATGGCCCACCATATACTTATGCGAGCACCATATCCAGAACGGGATGTCAAACTCCTCGCGCGCAAGTCTTGCCGTTATCTCAGTTGAGTGCATTCGTCCATAGAAATGCACGTCGCCCTCATAGCACTCCTCGCCATGATCTGGCACATACACCACGATAGCGTCTTCATCCTCGAATCGCTTTATTATCTGGTCAACGATAGAGTCGTTATACAATATGGCGTTGTCATAGTCGGCCAGAACCCTCAATTCTTTTTCCTTCAAGTCCGGACGGTCGTAGTCTTCGGGATTAAAGTGGCGGCGG
>OHEG01001216.1_pt1 | contig 10572 bp, 9 predicted proteins | sample 1567181 | NCBI WGS metagenome assembly OHEG01 (sample SAMEA3879534, study PRJEB24766) | human gut metagenome | biome: human-associated habitat; feature: feces | place: USA | collected 1985/1987 | reverse complement strand
TGCGTGCCTGCAGACTGATGAATGACAGCGAAAAATATATTGTAGCAGTTGACGTACCGACAGGTGTTAATGCAGACAATGGTGCTGTTGCAGAAAATGCTGTGCGTGCGGATAAAACCGTGACGATGGCTTTGTTAAAAACCGGCCTTTTGCTCTATCCAGGCCGTGAGTATTGCGGTGATATTGAGCTGGCAGATATAGGTATGCCTGCAAAAATGGTAGAGGAATGTGCCAGCAAAAAATATCGTCTGACAGACGATATTGTGCGTGAACTGCTGCCGCTGCGTAAAGCTGATGCGCATAAGGGCGATGCAGGGCGTGCTGTTATCTGTGCCGGCAGCCCCGGCTTCACCGGTGCAGCTGCTTTGAGCAGCTATGCCGCAGTAAAGGCTGGCGCAGGCTTGGTAGCGCTTTATACTCCGCTCAGCAGCCGTGATGTGCTTGCAGGCAAGCTTACTGAGGTTATGGTACACGGACTGCTGGAGCGTATGCCCGGTATCCTTGGCGGAGGCGCGACAGGCGATGTAGTTAAAAATGCTAATGCTGCCGATGTACTGGCAATCGGCCCCGGCTTGGGTACAAGCGAAAGTACGCAGCAGGTGATGCGTGATATCCTGCTGCAGGTGCAGGTACCTGTTGTTATTGATGCGGATGCATTGACAGCATTACAGGGACATACGGAAATTCTGACACAGATGCAGGCAGCAAAGGTGCTGACTCCGCATCCCGGTGAGATGGCACGTCTTATCGGCAAGGAAATCAGTGAAATTAATGCTGACCGTATCAATATTGCCGCACAATATGCTCAGGAATGGAATGCTGTGCTGGTGCTCAAGGGAGCACCTACCGTTATTGCCTGCCCAGATGGCACTGTTTATGTCAACAGTACAGGCTCCAGTGCTTTGGCTACAGGTGGCAGCGGTGATGTGCTGACAGGTATCATTGCCGGTCTGGCAGCGCAGGAGATTACTCTGCAGGAGGCTGCTGTGTGCGGTGTTTATCTGCACGGAAAGGCTGCGGATATCAGCGGTATTGATATCGGGCTGGCAGCAGGTGAGCTGGCGCAGTTTTTGCCGGAGGCTCGCTGTGAGGTTTTGAAGGGTAATTAATGCTTTACCGGTAATTTTGTTTACAGACTTCTGTAATTAGTGTTAAAATAAATTGTTGAAGTAAAATCTTCGGTAAGAGTGTGTAAGTTTGCGAGGTGGAACTATTGCGCAAGATTTTCCTGCTGACGCTGCTGGCCTGCTGTATGCTTTTAGGCGCGGTTGCTCAGGCGGCGCAGATAACAGATGTAAAATGGGGTGTCAATAAAGCAGACGTTCTGCGTATTGTTGTTGATGTAACGGATACTGCAGGCTATGCTGTTGATATGGAAGGCAATACGCTGAATCTGACGGTGAATGCTGATAAGGGAGCGCAGGTGCCGCATAGTAAGGCTGTAAAAAGCTCTTTGGCTGATTCCTTGAAGATTGTGGATAAAGGCAGCTATACGGTGGTGCGTGTACCGCTGAAACAGCGCCTGCTGGAAAAAAGCTATAAGGCTTTCGTCTTAAGGAAGGATCCTGCAACAGGCCGTCCCTTCCGTGTAGTGCTTGATGTTACGCCGCGCCAGGCTTCCTACAGCGGTTCCGGTGCAGCAACCACCGTTGTAAGCAACAGACCGGTAGTAAGCAACCGTCCGACAAAAAATAACAGCAGTATCAAGAAAAATACCGTTATAAAAACAAGTACCGCAGCGGATAAGAAAGCGGATAAAAAGAAGAGCAGCAGTAAAAAGAAAAACGATAATAAGAAAAATACTGCTGCTGCCAAAACAGAAACAACAGTAAATAAACCGGTTAATAAATCTGATACTGATAAGCTTGCGGTAATCAAAGGAAACGGCAGGTTCCGCACAAGCGGTGGCCTTGACGGTAAAATTATTACCTTAGATGCAGGTCATGGCGGCAGCGATCCGGGAGCTATCGGCAGTGATGGTACGAAGGAAAAAAATATTACTCTGCCAATTACCAAAATGCTTAAGGAAATCCTGGAAGATAAAGGTGCCAAGGTTTATATGACGCGTACTACCGATGTTGATGTGTTCGGACCTAATGCCAGTGATGCAGAGGAACTGCAGGCACGTGTAAACGTAGGCGAAAAATATAATTCGGATATGTTCGTCAGCCTGCATATTAATTCTTCGGTCAATAAAAATGTTGGTGGTTTTTCTACCTACTACTATCCGAAAACCGATAATGATTTGCGCTTAGCCCAAAATATCCAAAATAAGCTGGCTGCTAATTTTGGTGTAGATGATTTGGGTGTACGTCAGGCAAACTTTTATGTTATCAAGCGTATCAGTATGCCGGCAGTTTTGGTTGAAATGTGCTTCATCAGCAATGAAAAGGAGCTGACCTTGATGAAGGGACAATGGTTCCAGAAGAAGACAGCGCGCCTGATTGCTGAAGGCATTGAAAAATATTTTGCATAATACGGAGGCGGCAAGAATGAGAAAGCTAATTTTATTGATGCTGCTTTTGTGTGCAGTAATAGCAAGCGGTTGCAGTGAAAATGTCCCGCCGAAAGAGGATGCTAAGAATGCGGCAACTGCTGCAGTGCAGGAAAAAAAGGATATCAGCTTTATTGTTTATCGTGCAGCTTCTGATGGCAGCGAAAAGCTGTTACCGGAAAAAATTACGATGAAGGATAACGGCAAAAGTTTGCCGGAAAATGCTTTGATTGCTTTGGTGACTACAAAGCCGCAGGATGCGAAGATGGATGATGTTGTACCTATCGGTACTAAGGTGCGCAGTCTTAAAATTGAGCAGGACGGCACTGCCTATGCTGATTTTACGCGCGAGCTGGCAAAGAAGGGACAAGGATCCTATGGTGAGATGATGCTTTGCTACGCTATTACCAATACCTTGACAGAGTTTCCGGAAATTAAACGGGTACAGATTCTGATAGAAGGTAAAAAGGCTATTACCTTGAGTGGTCATATGGATATTGAGGATCCGCTGACGCGTAATACGACTTTATTGTAAAAACAAAGAAGCGGTACTGGTAAGTCTGGTGCCGCTTTTTCAAATTATTGATTACTATGGCAAGTGTTTTTGCCAAATGTGAGGAGAGTTGGTTATGGAAATTTATTTGCAGGACAGCGCTGCAACCGAAGCCTTGGGAAGACTTTTGGGCAAGCACGCAGCAAGCGGTGACGTTTTCTGCCTGAGCGGTGACCTGGGCGCAGGCAAAACACTGTTCAGCCGCGGTGTTGCTGTGGCCTTGGGAGCAGCTGCGGAGGATGTCAACAGTCCTACCTTTGCTATCATGAATGTCTATCAGGGGCGTGAGCTGGAAATAAGGCATTTTGATTTATATCGCCTCAACCGTCCGGAGGAGCTGGAGGACATCGGCTTTGAGGAATATGCCGGAGGCGATGGCGTAACATTGATTGAATGGGCTGAGCTGTTTAAGGAGGAGCTGCCGGAGGAATATCTGCAGATTACTTTGCTGCATGATGGTGAAGGCCGGCGTGCTGTGCTGCAGGCTCAGGGTGAAAGATATGAAAAACTGCTGCGGGAGGTAGAAGAAGATGCTGACTTTGGCAATTGATACGGCCACCAAGGTGTGCACGATTGCATTATGCCGTGATAAGGAAATTTTAGCTGAATATACGATAAATATGGGGATGACACACAGTGAAGGTTTGCTGCCGCAATTAGACCAGCTGTTGCAGCGTACCGGCGTACAAAAGCAGGATATTGAACTTTTGGCTGTCAGCATGGGCCCGGGTTCTTTTACCGGTCTGCGTATCGGTCTGGCAACGGCAGAGGCTATGGCCTACAGCTGGCAATGTTGCCTGCACGGAGTTGATACTTTAAAGGCTATGGCTTATAATATCCAGCTTGAAGGCAGGGTGCTGTCACCGGTGCTGGATGCGCAAAAGGGCAATTTTTATCAGGCCTTATATGAATGGCGCAACGGTGAGCTTGTAGAGCTTGCACCTGTTGAGATTGTCAGTGCGGAAAAAGCATTAGAAAGAATTGCGTTGCAGGGAACCCCTGCGTTGCTTTTGGGCGAGTGCACCAAGCTTGTGCAAAACGGTCTGCCTGATTTTATCAGCGTGGCACCCGAAGCATTGCGTATGCCTAAAGGCAGCTCTGTTGCTTTGGCTGCCTTGGCAGAATTTGATGCAGAAAACGATAAGAAAATTTTTGGCCTGGAGCCATACTATATCAGAAGATCGGAGGCTGAGGAATTGTGGGAGAAGAAGCACAAGCAACAATAAGCTTCAGAGCAATGACGGAAGCGGATATTCCGGCTTTGGTTGCTATAGAGGCACAATCCTTTTATGATGCCTGGAATGAAAATATGCTGCGTAATGAAATAGCCAACGAGCTGACTACCTATCTTGTAATGGAATGTGCCGGCAAGCTTGTCGGTTATGCCGGCTTCTGGCTGGTGGCAGGCGAAGCGCAGATTACCCGTGTGGCTGTTGCCGATGAAGAACGCGGCCAGGGCTATGGTACGCGGCTGACGGCAGCCTTAGTAAACAAGGCCTGGGAGCTTGGCGCTACGGCTATGACGCTGGAGGTGCGCGAGGGAAATATTGCCGCGCAGAAGGTTTATCTGACCTGTGGCTTTGCCAGCGAAGGCATTCGTCCGAATTATTACGAAGACAATCATGAAAATGCAGTTATAATGTGGCTGTATAAAGAAGGAGCAGGCCATGAATAAAGAGCAGAAGGATGTATATATTTTAGGTATCGAAAGTAGCTGTGATGAAACTGCGGCTGCCGTAGTAAAGAACGGCCGTGAGGTACTGAGCAATATTATTTCCTCACAAATCGTTATTCACCGTAAATTCGGCGGCGTAGTGCCGGAAATTGCTTCCCGTAAGCATATCGAGAATATTTTGCCTGTTATTGACGAGGCTTTGTCACAGGCAGGCGTCGGCATGGAGCAGATAGATGCTGTTGCCGTTACCTACGGACCTGGTCTGGTCGGCGCGCTGCTTGTCGGCCTTTCGGCCGCTAAGGCTCTGGCCTGGGCAACGGATAAACCGTTGATAGGTGTCAACCATCTTGAAGGCCACGTATTTGCCAACTTTTTGGCAGACAGTGAGCTGAAGCCGCCGTTCATGGCGCTTGTTGTCAGCGGCGGACATACGGCGCTGCTAAAGGTTACCGGCTATAACAGCTTTGAGCTTTTGGGACAGACTCGTGATGATGCGGCAGGCGAAGCCTTCGATAAGATTGCCCGCGTTATGGGGCTGCCTTATCCCGGCGGTCCGGAAATCGAGCGTCTGGCATTGGGCGGCAATGACCATGCTATTGATTTTCCGGTAGCACGTCTGGATAAGCCTTATGAATTCAGCTTCAGCGGTCTGAAATCTGCCGTAATCAATTATCTGCACAATCAGCAGCAGGCAGGACGTGAGGTGAACCGCAGCGATGTTGCGGCCTCTTTTCAGCGTGCGGTTGTAGATGCGCTTGTTAAGGAAGCGGTGCATGCTATGCAGCATACGGGCTACAATAAAATTGTGCTGGCCGGCGGTGTTTCTGCCAATAAAACTTTGCAAAACACACTGGCAAAGGCTATGGAGGAGATTGGTGCCCAGCTGGTGCATCCGACGCCGATTTTGTGTACCGATAATGCTGTAATGATTGCCTGCCGCGGTTATTTTATGTATCAGGCCGGTAGCTTCAGTCCATTGGACTTGAACGCTAATCCATCATTGAAATTAGGCTAAACAAGTGTCTTTTATAGTGCATAAGCCTGTGGATATTGTGGATAAACGGGCAATATCCACATATAAGCGCATTGCTGGTGTGGAAAAGCCTGTGGATATAGTGTATAAAATAGTGGATTAATCAGATAAAGCTGTGGAAAGGACAACAGCAGGAAGAAGAGGGGAAACATGCTGAGTAATTTAACAGCAGAACAAAGAAACAGTTTACAAGCTATGCCACAGGTACTCGGTCTGGCGGCAGATATAGCACATGCTGCTGTGACGATTTATCTGCCGGGAGAGAATAAAAAGTTTTTTAATGTTTATAAGCAGGAGCAGCCGATGACACAGGTCGGAAATGTGCGCCCGGATATGACTGGCCGGCGTGTGCGTGCGGTTGAAGAACCTCTCGTTGCGCGTGTGCTGCAAAAAAATGTGCCTGTTAACGGCAAGTGTGAATGGGCTTTGGGCATGTTCAACAGTCTGAAGGTTTTTCCGCTGCGTGACAGCCGCGGACATTGCTACGGTGCTGTCAGCTTTGAAAGTGCTGCTCCCGATGATATTATTATTGCTCAGTCGCTGGAGCTTTTGTGCAATCTGCGGCAGGATGTGAGCAATAACAGCAACTATCGGCGACTGCTGCCTTCCGACGGCATTATGGTGGTGGATGCCAACAGAGTGATTATCGCTGCTAACAACCGTGCACGTCATATGTTTGATGTTATGGATATTTCTCATCTTGTCGGCTGTCGTACTAATGATGTTGCTATCAACTGGCCGTTGGTCGGGATGGTTATGGAAACAGGCACGGCGGAAAGCAAGGAATTTACGATGCATGGCATTTTGCTTTCCATACGTATTCTGCCGGTAATTCCCAGGCCTAAGGCCGGTTGTGCTATTGTCATTTTGCAGGATATTACCGAGCTGCGCAAAAAGGACGAGGAGCTGCTGATAAAATCTGTGGTAATTAAAGAGATTCATCACCGTGTAAAGAACAATTTGCAGACCATCGCCAGTCTGTTGCGCCTGCAGGAGCGTCGCGCGCAGTGTGAAGAAACCAAAATAGTTTTGCGTGACTGTGTTAACAGGGTCAACAGTATCGCTATTGTGCATGAGTATCTTTCGCAGCAGGATACCGGTCTGATAGATGTCGGTAAGGTGGCCAAGGGAATTTATCAGGCAATTATCAGCAGTATGCTGCATCCGGAATTTATCCTGCATGCCGATTTTAAAGCAGATCCTGTACAGCTGCCGTCTGATAAGGCAACAAGCATCGCTTTGATTCTCAACGAATTATTGCAGAATACTATAGAACATGCTTACGAAGGACGCATGAGCGGCAGCCTTAAGGTGCGCTTTGCGGAAGAAAGCAAGCGTTATGTTTTATCGATTGCCGATGACGGTGTAGGTCTTCCGGAAGGATTTTCTTTAAACAGCAGCCGTCAAAGCTTAGGATTGAAAATTATCAAGACTATGGCGGAAGCAGACCTGCAGGGAAGCTTTAGCTTGGCGAATCGTGATGATGGCGGTACACTTGCTTTAGTAACAATTCCAAAGGGGGGACTGGAAGATGTTAAATAAACTGAGAATATTATTGGCAGATGACGAGGCTATTTTGCGTCTTGATTTACGCGAAATGCTGGCAGATGCCGGTCATGACATAGTAGGCGAGGCTGCCAACGGACAGGAAGCAGTAAAGCTGGCTAAAGAATTAAAGCCTGATTTTATTATTATGGATGTTAAAATGCCGATTATGGACGGCATTACGGCGGCAAAAATTATTGCTGCCGATAATATTGCGCCGGTATTGCTGCTTACAGCTTACAGTCAGCAGGATATTGTTGAGCAGGCATCGGATGCAGGCGTTATTGCTTATCTGGTTAAGCCTGTACGTGAGGAACAGCTTTTTCCGGCGATGGAGATTGCGGCCAAACGCTTTCAGGAAATGCATAAGCTTAATTTGGAGCTTGATAAGCTGAAGGAAAGCCTGGAGAACCGTAAGCTGCTGGACCGTGCCAAGGGTATCCTGATGGCAGCGCACGGAATGACAGAGCAGGAAGCGTATCGTAAGATGCAGCAGTTCAGTATGGCCAAACGCATCAGTCTGAAGGAGCTGGCGGAAAGCATTATTGCAGCTGCGGCCAAAAGACAACAATAGGCTGAAAGGGCAGTGTAAACTGCTCTTTTTTTGTGCTCAAGCAAAAATTTGGGCCTGCGAAGCAAAAAAATGGAGTGCTGAAGCCGATTTTTGAGGACGTGAAACAGAAATTGCGACAAATTTGTAAAAAACAGCGAAAAAGTACTTGCAATTTTTCCTAATATGGATATAATAAGAATTGTGGTTAGCACTCAGAGTAAATGAGTGCTAATAACCAAGAAGCAAATTACTCTCACGTAAGTAAGAATACTCGAAAGGGGTTATAAAAATGTTAAAACCATTAGCTGATCACGTAATTGTAGAGGTTGTAGAAGTAGAAGAAAAAACTGCCAGCGGCATTTTCCTGCCGGATACCGCAGTAAAAGAAAAACCGCAACAGGGCAAGGTTCTGGCTGTAGGCAGAGGCAAATACAGCGACAACGGCACTCTGATTAAACCCGAAGTAAAAGTTGGCGATGAAGTTATCTTCGCAAAATACAGCGGAACTCCTGTTAAACATCAAGGTAAGGATTACCTGATTCTCAGCGAACGCGATATCTTAGCTACAATTGAAAAGTAACATAAAAACTGTAATTAATTTGTAATTGAATTTTCAAAGGAGCGATATAAAATGGCTAAACAAATTCTCTTTAATGAAGAAGCTCGTCGTAGTCTGGAGCGTGGCGTAAATGCTCTGGCTGACGCTGTAAAAGTAACCCTCGGTCCTAAAGGCCGTAACGTTGTTCTGGAAAAGAAATTCGGCGCACCGACCATCACCAATGACGGTGTAACCATTGCCCGCGATATCGAACTGGAAGATCCGTTTGAAAACATGGGCGCACAGCTGGTTAAAGAAGTATCCATCAAAACCAACGATGTTGCCGGTGACGGCACCACTACTGCTACCGTTCTGGCACAGGCTATGATTAACGAAGGCATGCGCAACGTTGCTGCCGGCGCTAACCCGATGGTTCTGAAAAAAGGTATCAAAAAAGCAGTTGACGTACTGGTTGACGAACTGAAAAATGTTTCCCAAAAAGTTGAAACCAAGGCTGCAAAAGCACAAGTTGCTTCCATCTCCGCAGCTGATGATGAAATCGGTAACCTGATTGCCGACGCTATGGAAAAAGTTGGCGACGACGGTGTTATCACTGTTGAAGAATCCAAGACCATGGAAACTCATCTGGAAACTGTTGAAGGCATGCAGTTCGACCGTGGCTACATTTCTCCGTATATGGCAACCGATGCTGATAAAATGGAAGCTGTACTGAGCAATCCGTACGTATTCATTACTGATAGAAAAATCACCATGATTGCCGACATTATGCCGGTTCTGGAAAAAGTTGTTCAAAACGGCGGCGAACTCTTAATCATCGCTGAAGATGTTGAAGGCGAAGCACTGGCAACCCTGGTTGTTAACAAACTGCGTGGCACCTTCAAGGCTGTTGCTGTTAAAGCTCCTGGCTTCGGTGACCGTCGTAAAGCAATGCTGCAGGATATCGCTACTCTGACCGGTGCAACCGTTATCAGTGAAGAAGTTGGCCGTAAACTGGACAGCGCAAGCATGGCAGACCTTGGCCGCGCAGGTCAGGTTCGTGTAACCAAAGAATTGACGACTATCGTTGATGGCCTGGGTGATAAAGATGCTATTGCTGCACGTGTTGCTCAAATCCGTGCACAAATTCCGGAAACCACTTCTGATTTCGATAAAGAAAAACTGCAAGAACGTCTGGCTAAACTGGCTGGTGGCGTAGCTGTTATCAAAGTTGGCGCTGCTACCGAAGTTGAGCTGAAAGATAAAAAACTGCGCATTGAAGATGCTCTGAACGCTACCCGCGCTGCTGTTGCCGAAGGTATTGTTGCCGGCGGCGGTACTGCTCTGCTGCAAGTACAGCCTGCTCTGGCAAAAATCAAAGCTACCGGCGATGAGAAGACCGGCGTAGAAATCGTTAAACGCGCTATTGAAGAGCCTGTTCGTCAAATCGCTTACAACGCTGGCCTGGAAGGCGCTGTTATCGTTGATACCATTAAACGCAGCCGCAAAGGCTATGGCTTCAACGCTCTGACCGAAGAGTATGTTGACATGATTGAAGCAGGTATCGTTGACCCGACTAAGGTTACCAGAAGCGCACTGCAAAATGCTGCAAGCATCGCTTCTATGGTTCTGACCACTGAATCCATCGTAGCTGACAAACCTGCTAAAGAAGGCGCTGCTATGCCGGCAATGCCTCCGATGGGCGGCGGCATGCCCGGTATGATGTAAGCTGCAGACCGGATGTCAAAACTGTATAATATAGCTTGAGTAGGCTATAGATAGCACACCCTGTTACTGATTTGGTAGCAGGGTGTGCTTTTTTGTTACAAAAAACTGCGGCTGAAAAAATTTTAGCTATTAGTGTAGTCTAATTATGTTTTTTTGCTGGCAAATATGCTATAATAATTTCATTCTATAGACAGAAGGAGCTGTTGATAATGGGTGAAGCTGCAGCCGAAAAAGATTTTTACTGGAAGCTGTTCAAATCAACCTTTATAATTAGTGCCTTTACTATTGGCGGTGGTTTTGTAATCATTCCGCTGTTGAAGGCCAAATTTGTTGATGAGTATAAATGGATGGATGATAAGGAAGCACTGAACCTTGTGGCGATTGCGCAGTCTGCGCCGGGTGTTGTGGCAGCCAATGCGGCAATCAGCATGGGCTACAAGCTTGGCGGTATCCGCG
>OHEG01001214.1_pt1 | contig 10574 bp, 8 predicted proteins | sample 1567181 | NCBI WGS metagenome assembly OHEG01 (sample SAMEA3879534, study PRJEB24766) | human gut metagenome | biome: human-associated habitat; feature: feces | place: USA | collected 1985/1987 | reverse complement strand
CGAGCCGGAAGCGGTTGCCGCCGCATGAGCACAGGCCAAGCAGGAGGGCAGCCGCCGCAAGAAAGGAGAGACAGGTTTTCATGGTCGGTATCGTGTTTGTTCAGGAAGCGGTGTCTCACGTCGGAATGCCTCCAGCGGTTGTCGTTTCAACCGGTTTTACCGGTCCCGGCGACGCGTTTGCGTGGTCCGGCGGAAGACGTTCTGCCGGTCCCGGCAGCCGTTTTGCGCGTTCGGGCGGCGGTTGCCTTGGCCGGCGTTCCGGCGGCCGCTTCGCGGGCCTCGGCGCGGCGGTCGGCGGCTGCCTTGCGGCACCAGGGGGCGATGCCGCACGCATCGCAGCGGGGCGAGCGGGCCGTGCAGACGTAGCGTCCGTGGAGAATCAGCCAGTGGTGGGCGATGGGGAGCAGGTGCGAGGGGATGTTCCGCTCGAGCGTCCGCTCGGTCTGCAGCGGCGTCTTCGAGCCGGTCGTCAGCCCGATGCGCTCCGAGACGCGGAAGACGTGCGTGTCGACGGGCATCACCTCGCGCTGCCAGAGCACCGCGCCCAGCACGTTGGCCGTCTTGCGCCCCACGCCCGGCAGCCGCTGCATCGCCTCGAGGTCGGTGGGCACCTCGCCGCCAAACTCCGCGCAGAGCATGCGGGCCATGCCGGCGAGGTTCTTCGCCTTGTTGTTGGGGTAGGAGATGCTCCGGATGTAGGGGAAAATCTCCTCGGCCGTGGCGGCGGCCATCGCCTCGGGCGTCGGGAAGGCGGCGAAGAGGGCCGGCGTGGTCATGTTGACCCGCTTGTCGGTGCACTGTGCCGAGAGAATCACCGCAACGAGCAGCTGGAAGGGGTTTTCGTAGCGAAGTTCGCTCTCGGCCACGGGCATGTGTTCCGAGAACCAGGCGATTACGCCGTCGTAACGTTGGCGGAGGGTCATTGTCGGGAAGTTTTTTGAGTTGCGTGTCCGCCGGGAGCGGCCGGGCCGAAGCCCGCCGGACACGGGAGTTGCTATCGGTTTTCGGAGGAGTTGCGGCGCAGAAGAACCTTCTTGAGCAGCAGTCCGTAGCCCACGGGGCGGAGGGCCAGCCGCGGCGTGCGGCGCACGTCGCGCCACCAGCGGGCCAGATACTCGCTCACGGGGCCGTGGTAGGAGAGCACCCAGAGCGCCACGTCGCTGCGCCGGCAGAGGAGCCGGTAGCGGTGGCGCCCCGTGCCGTAGCGGGCATCGAACCAGAGGCTCGTGTCCATGAGCGAGTCGCAGAAGGCGATGCGCTTGCGGTAGAGGCCGCTCTGGCTCACGCTTTGGGGCAGCATGCGGTGGACGGCCGTCTCGGCGTCGAGCCATGCGATGCGCGACTCGGCGGCGAACCAGAGCCACATCGGGGCGTCGTCGGTGAGCCATTCGGGGTGCTCCTCGGGGCGCACCTCGGTATAGTAGCGCAGGATGAGGTCGCGCCGGGCGACGGCCGTGCAGTTCTCGACCGTGTTGTTGAAGAGCAGGCGGTCGAAGTCGGTGAACATCGCATCGGGGTAGTGGCGCTCGCTGCCCGTCTCCTCGAAGAGGCGCAGCGAACGCGTATAGCAGAGTCCGAGCGAGGGGTCGGCCTCGAGCATCGCCACCTGCCGCTCGAGCTTGTCGGGGTCGCACCACCAGTCGTCACCGTCGCAGATGGCGACGTAGCGGCCGCGGCACGCCTCGATGGTGCGGCGGTAGTTGCCGACGTTGTGCTCCGAGGTCACCAGGCGGATGCGGTCGGGATAGCGCTCGGCATAGGAGCGGCAGATGTCGGGCGTCGAATCGCTGCTGCAGTCCTCGCCCAGAAGCAGTTCGACGGCGAAGGAGGTACGTTGCGCAAGCACGCTCTCGATGGCCCGGGCGATGTAGGGGGCGTGGTTGTAGGTGGTCATGCAGACCGAAACGAGCGGAGTGGTATTCATCTTCTCGGTAAATTGCTTTCGTTTTCAGCTCCGGACGACCCCGACAGTCCCGACGCGGGGACGGTCCGGCCTCCGGACGCGGGACTCAGAGCCGCCTGAGCTTGGCAAAGCGGAGCAGAAGCGTACGCCGCCCCTCGGTCTCGAATTCGACCACCAGCCGTGCATCGGGGCCCGAGGTATCGACCTCGCGGACCACGCCGCGGCCGAACTTGGCATGCTCGACGCGCTCCCCCACCGCATAGTCGCATGAAGCGGCGCTTCCCGCCCCCGGAGTCGGCGCCGAGGGCGACGGCACGGAGCCCGGAGCCGCCGAGGCTCCTCCGCCGGCGGGACGCACACCCAGACGGCGCATCCCCTCGGTCGAGGGGCGCGGCGAGGCAGAGCGCACCAGTTCGGGGTCGGGCCTGCCCGACGGACGTGCCGGCTGGGCGCGCTGGAACTGACGTGCGGCACCCGAGCCGCCATAGCCGCTGCCGCCGCCATGGCTGCCGCTGCCCGAAGAGCCGTAGGCTCCGTAACCGCGGCTGCCCGATGCCTGGCCGCCCCCGTAGCCGCCCGACGAGCCCTGTGCCGGGCGATAGCCGCCCCGCGCAGCTCCCGCAGAGGGCTCGCCGTCGCGCGAACGCTGCTGGAAGCGGTAGTCGAAGCGGCGGCGCAGCTCGTCGATGGCCGACGAGCCCTCGCCCTCGGGGCGCCTTTCGCGCGAAGCCCCCAGGTCGACGTCGGTCTCGACGTAACGCGGGTCGATTTCGCGCAGGAAGCAGCTCGGCCGCGAGAACTCCATGTTGCCCCAGCGGAAACGCATCTCGGCATAGGAGATGGTGGCGGCCACCTTGGCGCGCGTAAGGGCCACGTAGAAGAGGCGGCGTTCCTCCTCCACGCCGTCGGGCGATTCGGAGGCCCGCTGCGAGGGGAAGAGGTTCTCCTCCATGCCCACGATGTAGACGTACTTGTATTCGAGTCCCTTGGCCGAGTGGACCGTCATGAGGGTCACCTTGTTGCTGCTCTCGGGGTCCTCCTTGTCCATGTCCGACATGAGCATCATGCCCTGGAGCCACTCCTCGACGGTGGCCTCCTCGTCGGGCTGCCGCTCGCCGTTGCGGATTTCGGCGTCGCACCGCTCCTTGAACTCCTGCATCGAGTTGAGCAGCTCCTCGATATTGCCCAGCGCCGAGGTGGCCTCGGGCGAGGACTCGGCACGGTAGAGGGCGATGATGCCCGAACGCGTGGCCACCTCCAGACCGAAGTCGTAGAGGCTCCGCCCCGTACGCGCGAGCGAGAGGCTGTGGATGAGCTCGACGAATTCGCGCACCTTGCGTGCGACGGTCCGCGCGACGGGGTCGGGGGCCGGTTCGGCCACCAGCGTGTCGACCGCCTCCCACATCGAGACGCCCCGCGCCGAGGCCAGCTCGGCGATGCGCTGCACGGTCGCGTCGCCGATGCCGCGCGCCGGATAGTTGACGATGCGGCGGAAGGCCTCGTCGTCGCGCGGATTGATGACCAGACGGATGTAGGCCATCAGGTCCTTCACCTCCTTGTGGTCGTAGAACGACGAGCCCTTGTAGATGCGGTAGGGAATGCCCCGGCGGCGGAGGTTGTCCTCCAGTACGGCCGACTGGTTGTTCGTACGGTAGAGGATGACCGCCTCGGACCAGTCGTCGCCCGTGCGGCGGATGCGGTCACGCAGTTCGGAGACCACCATCTCGGCCTCCTCACGGTCAGTATAGGCCTTCAGGATGCGGATTTTCTCCCCCTCGTCGCCCGCCGAGAAGCAGTGCTTCTCCATGCGCTTGGCGTTGTGGACGATGACCGAGTTGGCCGCATCGACGATGGTGCGCGTCGAGCGGTAGTTCTGCTCGAGCTTGAAGACCTGTGCCGTGGGATAGTCGTTGCGGAACGAGAGGATGTTCTCGATTTTGGCGCCGCGGAACGAGTAGATGGACTGCGCGTCGTCGCCCACGACGCAGACCTTCGAGTGGTGCTGCGAGAGGCGGCGGATGATGACATACTGCGCGTAGTTGGTGTCCTGGTACTCGTCGACCAGGATGTACTGGAAGAGCTCCTGGTAGCGCGCCAGCACGTCGGGGCAGTCGCGCAGCAGGATGTTGGTCTGCAGCAGCAGGTCGTCGAAGTCCATCGCGCCGTTGTGCTTGCAGCGCTGGCAGTAGAGGTTGTAGATGTTGCCGAACTCGGGCATCTGCGCCTGACGGTCCTCGGCGGCATAGGAGGCGTTGGCCAGATAGGCCCCCGGGGTGATGAGCTTGTTCTTGGCCAGCGAGATGCGCGAGGCCACCGCGGCGGGCTTGTAGCGCTCGTCGGGGAGGTTGAGCTCGCGGACGATGGTCTTCAGCAGGTTGCGGCTGTCCGACGTGTCGTAGATGGTGAACGACTCGGTGAAGCCGATGCGCCCGGCATTCTCGCGCAGGATGCGCGAAAAGACCGAGTGGAAGGTGCCCATGCGGATGTAGCGCGAGCGCTCGCCCGGCACCATGCGCGCGATGCGGTCGCGCATCTGCTCGGCGGCCTTGTTGGTGAAGGTGAGGGCGAGGATATTGTACGGAGCCACCCCCTGCTCGATCATATAGGCGATGCGCGAAGTGAGTACGCGCGTCTTGCCTGACCCGGCGCCCGCAATGATGAGCGACGGCGAATCGTAGTTCACCACCGCATCCCGCTGGGCCTGATTCAGGCCTTTCAATATTTGAGATTCCATAACGTGCAAATATAGCGATTTCCCCGCAACGACGGAGCGTCCGCAGCCGAATAATACGGCGGAGCGCCGCAACCGAAGGCGAACCTGCAGGACATCCTCCGCCCGATCTTTGCCCCGAAGCGGCGCCCGGGTGCGGTTTTTCAACCGGGGCACCGCCCCGCATCAGGGCGAAAAGAGCGGTCGGGATTTTCGATTTCTCGAAAAAAATATGTATTTTGCAATAATTTTGCAGGGCTGTCGTTACCTAACTGAACGAACCGGAATTTACTTATATATAAATACCTCAAATGAGCGAAGTCATCAATATCAAGGAACTCAACGAGCGCATCGAACGCGAATCGGTCTTCGTCGATACGCTCCGCAACGAAATGGGCAAGGTCATCGTGGGCCAGAGCCATCTGGTCGACACGCTGCTCATCGGCCTGCTCTCCAACGGCCACATCCTGCTCGAAGGTGTGCCGGGACTGGCCAAGACGCTGGCCATCACCACGCTGGCCAAGGCCGTCGACGCCCAGTTCTCCCGCATCCAGTTCACCCCCGACCTGCTGCCCGCCGACCTCATCGGTACGCTCATCTATTCGCAGAAGAGCGAGGATTTCATCGTCAAGAAGGGCCCCGTCTTCGCCAACTTCGTGCTGGCCGACGAGATTAACCGTTCGCCGGCCAAGGTGCAGTCGGCGCTGCTCGAGGCGATGCAGGAGCGTCAGGTGACCATCGGCGAGGAGACCTATGCGCTGCCGCAGCCCTTCCTGGTGCTCGCCACGCAGAACCCGCTGGAGCAGGAGGGAACCTATCCGCTGCCCGAGGCCCAGGTCGACCGTTTCATGCTCAAGGTCCGCATCTCCTACCCCAAGAAGCAGGAGGAGCGCGACATCGTCCGCATGAACCTCTCGGGCGCCGGCATGCCCGTGGTCAACAAGGTCATCTCGCCCGAGGACATCGTCAAGGCCCGCCGGGTGGTCGAGGACGTCTACATGGATGAGAAAATCGAGAAGTACATCGTCGACATCATCTTCGCCACGCGCGAACCGGCCGAGTACAACCTCCAGAAGCTCCAGAACCTGATTGCCTACGGCGGTTCGCCCCGTGCCTCCATCTCGCTGGCCAAGGCCGCACGCGCCTACGCCTTCATCCGCCGCCGCGGATATGTGATTCCCGAGGACGTGCGCGCCGTATGCCACGACGTGCTGCGCCACCGCATCGGGCTCACCTACGAGGCCGAGGCCGAGAACATCACCACCGAGGAAATCATCACCGACATCCTCAACAACGTCATCGTACCTTAACCCTCCGCCGAGCATGGAACAGAGCGAGAACGATATTCTCAGACGCGTCCGCAAAATCGAAATCAAGACCCGCGGTCTTTCGAACGAGATTTTCGCCGGAAAGTACCACACGGCCTTCCGGGGACGCGGCATGTCGTTTTCCGAGGTGAGGGAGTACCGCGCCGGCGACGACGTGCGCGACATCGACTGGAACGTCACGGCACGCTCGTCGAAGCCCCACATCAAGGTCTACGAGGAGGAGCGCGAGCTGACGATGATGCTCATCGTCGACGTCTCGGCCTCGCGGATGTTCGGCTCGACCGACCGGCTCAAGAAGAACGTCATCACGGAGATTGCCGCCGTGCTGGCCTTCTCGGCCGCCCAGAACAACGACAAGGTGGGCTGCATCTTCTTCTCGGACCGCATCGAGAAGTTCATCCCCCCGAAGAAGGGGCGCAGCCACATCCTCATGATTATCCGCGAACTGGTCGGCTTCCGCCCCCAGGGCACGGGCACGAAGCTCTCCGAACCGCTGCGCTTCCTGACCAACGTCAACAAGAAGCACTGCACGACCTTCATCCTCTCGGACTTCCTCGACACCTCGTCCGACGGCGAGGCGCTCGAAGACGCCCTCAAGATTGCCGGCAGAAAGCACGACCTGGTGGGCATCCGCGTCTACGACCCCCGCGAGGCGGAGCTCCCCGACGTGGGCATCATCGAGCTGCGCGATGCCGAGAGCGGCCGCAAGGTGTGGACCGACACCTCGTCGCGCGCCGTGCGCGACCACTACGCCGAGACGTGGCGCCGCCGCAGCGAGCAAATCGAGACGATGCTCCGCCACAACCGCATCGACACGGCGACCGTGCCGACCGACGGAGACTACGTGGTCGAGCTCATTAAACTCTTCAAACAACGATGAAACGACTCATAGCCACGATGCTGTTCACGGCCGGAGCCTTTGCCGCCGGCGCCCAGGAGCGGCCCGTCGTCACGGCGCGGCTCGAACCCGACAGCGTCTTCATAGGCGACCGCTTCGACTACGTCATCGAGGTGGAGAAGGACCTGGTGCAGGTGGTCGAGTTCCCAGAATTCCGCAACGCGGGCGAGGGGCTCGAACTCGTCGCCTCGCTTCCGGTCGACACGCTCGAGCGCGAGGGCCGGAGCATGAAGCTGCGCAAGCGCTACCGCATGGCCGCCTTCGAGGAGGGACGCTTCAACCTCGGCACGGGACAGGTGCTCTATGCCGACAAGAACATCATCGACACGCTCTACACAGCCGACTCGCTGCTGCTGCGCGTGGGCACCTTCCAGATTGACTCCACGTCGCAGTCCATCTACGACCTCAAGATGCAGAAGACGCTGCCGTTCCGCTTCGCCGAAATCCGCAGCTACGTGCTCTGGGGCCTCGCCCTGCTGGCCGTACTGCTCGTGGGGCTCTACGGCGTGGTGCGCTATCTGCGCCAGAAAGGCAAGGGGCTCGGCTCGCTCTTCAAGCCCGCCCCCCCGCTGCCGCCCCACGTCGAGGCCATCAAGGCGCTCGAGACGCTCCACAACCAGAAGCTGTGGCAGAACAGCCGCTACAAGGCCTACTACTCGGCGCTGAGCGACATCCTGCGCAACTACATCGTCCGCCGCTGGGGCATCGGCGCACTGGAGATGACCTCGGACGAAATCATCGCGGCGATGCGCGGCATCGAACTGCCCGACAAGGCGCGCATGGACCTCGGCTCGCTGCTGCGCGACGCCGACCTGGTGAAGTTCGCCAAGGCGGAGCCCGAACCCGAGCAGAACGAGAACGACTATCTGAAGTGCTACTACTTCGTCGAGGAGACCAAACCCGAGGTCGACCCCTCCGAAGGGCAGAAACCCAATACCGAGTACAAAATCGAGGATTAGCATGCAGCGATACCTATTTTTCCTGCTGGCGCTCTTCGCGGTTGTCGGCGCACGGGCGCAGCAGATGCCCGAGCGGCGCGAGGTGCGCAAGGGCAACCGCCTCTACAACAAGGGCGAGTATCAGCAGAGCATCGAACGTTACGGCCGGGCGCTGATGTTCGACCCCACGTCGTTCGAGGCCACCTACAACATGGGCAACGCCATGAGCAAGGCCGAAATGTACGACAAGGCCGAGCAGATGCTGGGCCGTGCGGCGGCCGACACGCTGCGCAGCGATAGCGACCGCGCCGAGGCGTACTACAATCTGGGCAACACGCAGTTCCGTCAGAAGAAGTATCAGGAGGCGCTCGAGAGTTACAAGCGTTCGCTGCTGCTCAACCCCGACGACCGCGAGGCCAAGTACAACTACGCCTACACCAAGCATCTGCTCGACGACGAGCAGAAGAACGGCGGAGGCGGAGGCAACGACCAGAACCAGCAGAACCAACAGAACGACCGGAACCAGCAGGGCCAGAACCAGAATCAGAACCAGCAGGGCCAGGACCAGCAGGACCAGCAGGACCAGAATCAGAATCAGGACCAGCAGGGTCAGGGTCAGCCCGAGCGTGAGGACGGCGAGCCGCGCGAAGGCGAGGGTCAGCCCCGTCCCGAGGGACTCTCGCAGCAGGAGCAGGAGCAGATGCTCGACGCCATCCAGGCACAGGAGGACCGCACGCAGGAGAAACTCAAGGAGAAGCGGCGCGCCATGGTGGTCCGCAGCGGCAAGAACTGGTAACGCGGCCCGCCGGAACGACTCTTCCGCAGCCTCCCGGCACACGGCCCGACGAACGATATTAAAGAATACGACATGCACTTCGCAACACCCCATTTGCTCTGGCTGCTCGTGCTGCTCGTCCCCATGACGGCCTACTACGTCTGGCGGACGCTGCAGGGCGGTGCCGCCATCCAGATTTCGACGGTCGAGGGGGTGCTCCGCGCCCCCAGGACCTGGCGCTACTACCTGCGCCACCTTCCCTTCGTGCTGCGCGCCGCCGCCTTTGCGCTTGCCGTCGTTGCGCTCGCCCGTCCGCAGGATATCGAACGCAACACGCACAGCTCGACCGAAGGCATCGACATCATGCTCGCCATCGACGTCTCGGGCTCGATGCTCGCCCGCGACTTCAAGCCCGACCGCATCACCGCCGCCAAGGAGGTGGCCGGCTCCTTCATCGCCGACCGCTACGGCGACCGCATCGGTCTGGTGGCCTTCGCAGGCGAAGCCTACACGCAGAGCCCCCTGACCACCGACCAGAGCACGCTCCAGACGCTCCTCTCGCGCATCCGCAGCGGCATCATCGAGGACGGAACGGCCATCGGCAACGGCCTGGCCACGGCCATCAACCGCCTGCGCGAAAGCGAGGCCAAGTCGAAGGTCATCATCCTGCTGACCGACGGCGTGAACAACAGCGGCGAGATTGCCCCCCTGACGGCGGCTGCCATCGCCCGCGCGCAGGGCATCCGCGTCTACACCATCGGCGTGGGCACGCGCGGCATGGCCCCCTACCCTGCCGTCGACATGTTCGGCAACACGACCTTCATCCAGCAGAAGGTCGAAATCGACGAGAAGATGCTCTCCCAGATTGCCGAGCAGACGGGAGGACGCTACTTCCGCGCCACCGACAACTCGAAGCTCAAGGCCATCTACGACGAAATCAACCAGCTCGAGAAGAGCCGCGTCGAGGTTTCGGAGCACGTCACCTACCACGAGCTCTTCGTGCCGTGGGTCGTGGCGGCCATCGTGCTGCTCCTGGCCGAGTTCCTGCTCGGCGCCTTCGTGCTGCGGCGGCTGCCGTAGCCGACGCCGCGCCCTCCGGACACTCCCGCCGGAGGCGCGCAACCCCATCGGGAGAGGATGCCCCGCGTCGGGAGCGCCTGACCGGCGCCCGAAAGCTCCGACCGGAGACGAGGCGGCATCCCCCACGTAACACCCTCCGGTCGGACCCCATTCCGCTATGTTCCGCTTTGCCAATCCGCAATACCTCTGGCTGCTCTGGCTGCTGCCGGTGGCAGGTCTTGCCATTGTGGTACTTTATAAGGTGACGGGCTGCGAAGGGATGGGGACGAACAACGTCATCCGCGCCGTCCACAGCGGCGAGAGCGTCAGCCCGCTGCTGGTGCCGGCCATCTTCTTCGGCACGGTGCTCACCCACCTCTGCGGCGGCTCGGCCGGACGCGAGGGCGCGGCTTTGCAGATGGGCGGCAGCATCGGCTACAACATTGCAAAGCTCTTCCGCTTCTCCGACCACGACCGCCGCACGGCCACGGCCTGCGGCATGGCTGCGTTCTTCTCGGCACTGTTCGGCACGCCGCTGTCGGCGACTCTCTTCGGCATCATGGTGGAGGACGTGGGCCTCGCGTTCTCGGTGGCCTTTGTCCCCGGCTTCGCCGCTGCCCTCATCGCCTATGGCGTCTCGCTGGCCTGCGGCATCTCTCCTACCCATTTTGAGCTGACCGCGCCGGCGCTTTCCATTGATTCTACTCTGCTGGTGGCTGTGCTGGGTGTTGCCTGTGCGCTGGTGGCCCGGATATTCTGCTGGCTTCTCCACACCATGGAGCACGAAATGCCCCGCCGCCTGCCAAACCCCTGGGTGCGCGCCGTCGTGGGCGGTGTTGCCGTGGTGGCCCTCTCCTACCTGATGGGCGTGGGCCGCTACAACGGCGCGGGCATGGGCGTCATCACTGCCGCCGTGGAGCAGGGGCAGGCCCTGCCGTGGGACTTTATCTGCAAGATACTGCT
>OHEG01001213.1_pt1 | contig 10588 bp, 9 predicted proteins | sample 1567181 | NCBI WGS metagenome assembly OHEG01 (sample SAMEA3879534, study PRJEB24766) | human gut metagenome | biome: human-associated habitat; feature: feces | place: USA | collected 1985/1987 | reverse complement strand
AGGACGTCTATGTGCAGGTGTGGGACTGCGCGGCGCAGTACCGCCCCACCGGCTCACCCATGGGCTGGCTGCTGACCGTGTGCCGCAACCTGTGCCTGATGCGTCTGCGGCGGGAGGAACGCCATGCCGCCCTCAGCGAGGAGGAATGGGACGCCATTCCCGCGCAGGAGTGCGGACTGGACGCCGACGAGCGCGCGCTGCTGCAAGGCGCATTGGCAAGACTCGCTGACGAGGAGCGGCGCATTGTGCTGCTCCATGTGGTCACGGGCATGAAGCACAGAGAGATCGCGGCGCTGCTGGAGCTGCCGCTTCCCACCGTCCTGTCGAAATATCACAGAGCATTGAAAAAGATGCGCAGCTTTCTGGAAGGAGATGACGCCCGATGACCAATGAAAAAATGGAGCAGCGTCTGGCTTCGGCGGTGGAAAAGACCGCGCCAAACGACGTGAACGGCGTTCTCTCCCGCTGTGATGAGCGGAAAGGAACGGTGATCCCCATGACGACGAAGAAAACGACAAAGAAACGGTGGACGACGCTGGCGGCGGCCTGCCTTGCGCTGGTGCTGCTGGGCGGCGGAGGGATATTCTATCAGCAGGCACACGCGGTGGCGTCCGTGGTGTCGCTGGATGTGAACCCGAGCATCGAACTGAAGGTGAATCGGAGCGAAAAGGTACTGGCCTGCGCGCCGCTCAACGAGGATGCAAAAGCTATCCTGGCGGATATGAGTAATGGGGCTGACCTCAAGGGCGCGAAGCTGGATGTGGCGGTGAACGCCATCGTGGGCAGTCTCGTGCGAAACGGCTATCTCGACAGCATTTCCTCCGCCATCATGATCTCGGTGGAGGACAAGGATGCAGCCCGTGCGGAAAAGCTCCAGCGTGAGCTGACCAGCGCCGTGGACGGTGTGCTGCAGACCAGCGAAGCGAAGGCCGCCGTCCTGACGCAGACGCTGACGCAGGACGCGGCGCGGGAGCAGCAGGCCCGGGAAAACAACATTTCCTCCGGCAAGGCGGCGCTGGTGAACCGTGTGCTTGCGCTGAACCCCGCTTTGAAATTTGACGCGCTGGCGAAGCTCTCGGTGGAGGAGCTGAAGGACCTTGCGGAAGCAGGCGCGCCCGCCATGCCCATCGGCAAGGATGCCGCCGCTTACGCCGCGGAGCAGTATGCCGGGACAACGGCGTTGGACTCCGTCACGGCGGAGGTCGATTCCGAGCTGGACGAATTCCCCGCGCACTACGAGGTGGAGCTGCACACGGCATGGGGTGAGTTTGAGTATCTGGTGGACGCCTACACGGGGAAGGTGCTCAGCGGACAGAAGAACTTGCTGGCCACAGCTTCCGTAGGGAATGAGGCGACAAAGCCCTCTGCGCCGTCCGGAGCAGTGCAGGACATTGGCCATGCCAAGGCGAAGTCCATTGCCCTGAACCACGCGGGCGTGAGCGAAAATGAAGCGTATGACATGGAGATCGAGCTGGACGACGAGGACGGCACGCTCGTCTATGAGGTCGAGTTCAAGTCCGGCGGCATGGAGTATAGCTACGAGATCAACGCCGCCTCCGGTGCCATTCTCAAGCACGAGGCGGAGATAGACGACTGACGCGATCGTCAAAAAATAATTTAGAAAAATATCCGAATTGAAGAAGCCTGCCAAAAACCGTCTCAAGCAATATGCTTGAGACGGTTTTTGGTATATGGTCAGCAATGGCGTGAACACCGGGGAGAAAACCATTCCGCTGATGGCGTATTGTTACTCCGTTGAATGCGTATCCTGCACCTTTTGTTCTTCATCGGTGTCGTAGGAGTAAGGTGCCCCCCGGCTCTCCGGCGATGCCCCATGCCAGCTTAAAGCCTGCCGTGAAGCTCATCAGCGTGGCCTCCTCCAGTTAATATATTCTGTGCGTCCAGCAGACGGAGCAGCTCCTTGCATTTCTCATCATTCATTCCCTCGCGCACCTCCTCACGGGCGGCAGTGAGCCGGATTGACGAAGTGTTTCCATCGCACTATAATATTCCCGAATTGCACTTTATTGCTTAAGATACGGAGGCGCGTCATGAAGCGCGATTTAACACGAGGCCCTGTCACCAAGTCGATGCTGCTGTTTGCCATTCCCATGATGTTGGGGGATCTGTTGCAGCAGTGCTATAACATCGCCGACACGCTGATCGTCGGGCAATTCCTCGGGCGCGATGCGCTTGCAGCGGTCGGCTCAGCCTTTACGCTGATGACCTTTCTGACCTCCATCATCCTCGGCCTGTGCATGGGGAGCGGCGCACTGTTTTCCATGCGCTTTGGGCAGCGGGATGAGAAGGCTCTTTGCGAGAACCTCTGTGCATCGTTTTTCTTTATCGCGCTCGTCACTGTATTTCTGAACATCTTATCGTTTGCCTGCCTGGACGGGCTTCGCACCTTCCTCCGGGTTCCTGCCGAGGTGTGGAGCGATATGCGCGAATACCTGTTTGTGATTTTCATGGGCATTCCCGCTGTTTTCCTTTATAACTACTTTGCCTCTTTTTTGCGGGCAATCGGCAATTCCGTTATCCCGCTGGGCTTTTTGGCTGTTTCCGCTGTGCTGAATATTGCCCTCGATCTCTGGTTTGTCATCGGGTTAAATAGAGGCGTTGCCGGAGCCGCGGAGGCAACGGTGATCGCTCAGTATGTTTCGGGGATTGGCATCGCCGTTTTCACCCTTGCGCGCTTCCCGCAGGTGCGCTCGATCTGGAAGCTCCGCTGCCTGCGGCGCGGACGTATTCAGGAGATTGTCTCCTTCTCCACGCTGACCTGCGTGCAGCAATCGGTCATGAACCTCGGTATCCTTATGGTACAGGGACTGGTCAACAGCTTCGGCCCCATTGTGATGGCCGCCTTTGCCGCCGCTGTGAAAATCGACGCCTTTGCTTATATGCCGGTGCAGGACTTCGGCAACGCCTTTTCCACCTTTATCGCGCAGAATTACGGCGCAAAAGAGAGCGAACGGATACGCGCGGGGCTGAAAAGCGCCGTGTGCATTTCCATGGCCTTCTGTGTGGTCATATCCGCGCTCGTCTTCGTATTTGCAAGACCTCTTATGGCGATTTTTGTGGACGCCGGAGAAACCGAAGTCATTCTGGAAGGCGTGCGGTATCTGCGCATCGAGGGTGCGTTTTACTGCGGCATCGGCTGCCTGTTCCTGCTCTATGGCTTGTATCGTGCGTTGGGGAGACCGGGCATGAGCGTGGTGCTTACGGTCGTCTCGTTGGGCACCCGTGTCGCGCTTGCCTATCTGCTGTCCGCGATCCCTGCTATCGGCGTCATCGGCATCTGGTGGTCGGTCCCGATCGGCTGGGCCTTGGCAGATCTGACGGGCTTATTCTATTACAAAGCCAGAAAGAAAGAACTTCTTGCTTGAACCGTGGCAGAAGTGCATGCCTTTTTTCATTCAACGCCCTTCCGATTGGCTCGAAAAGGGGATTGCCGCAGCGGGCTGCGGGGCGCAGTGAAAAGGAACGGTGAAGGGCGGCAAGGGTCAATGATTAAGGAAGTCTCGCAGGCTGACGGCTGTTTTGCCGCGGATGCCGTGCGTGGTCTCGGCGTGGTAGAGTGAGCTGATGATCGCCTCCTCGACCGCTTCAACAGAGGCCTCAAACACCTTGTCGATGCTCTCATCGTAGAACATTCGGCAGGTCAGAATATCGTGGTCGCTGTCATGCGGAATGCGGTTGGCCGTGGTGAAGGCGATCGCGATATCGCCGCTGCCGTTGCCGCAGAACGATCCCACGCGCCCGAGCGAGATCATAGCGCGCTTGGCCACGCGCCCGAGCTGCCGCTCGGAAAGAGGGATATCCGTTGCCAGGATCATGATGATGGAGCCGCGGTCTTTCACGTCGGAGACGTGGGCCTTGCTTGTGTCGTAATGTTGACCACCGATCACAAGGTTGCCGGGCGCTCCGAAGTTTGACATGACGAGCGCACCGACCGTATATTTTGCGCCGTCGATCTCCAACACGCGCGAAGCGGAGCCGATACCGCCTTTGAGCCCGAGACAGCGCATGCCGTTTCCGCCGCCGACGCAGCCCTCGGCAAAATCCTGCGCTGCTGTTTCAATGGCATTGCGGACGTCCGATTCCTGCACATGCATGCTGCGGATATCGTTGAGCGAACTGTCGTTGCACTCGGTGACAAGGCAGTTGACGGTGCCGGTAGTCACCCCAATGTCAGGATTTTGCTCCAGCATGTATTTGCACAGGGCCGTATAGGCGGTCCCGATGCTCATCGTGTTGGTCAGAATGATGGGGGTCTCTATCGTGCCGAGCTCCTGCACCTGCAAAAGGCCGATGCTCTTGCCAAAGCCGTTGATGACGGCGCAGGCGGCCATGACCTTGTCACGGAACAGATTGCCCCCGTGTGGAAGCACTGCCGTTACGCCCGTGTGGATATCCTTCGCCGGATCGGTCAGCGTGGTATGACCGACCAATACCCCCGGCACGTCCGTGATGAGATCCTTTTCGCCGCAGGGCCACTTGGCGTGCAGGTCAAGACTTTTTACATGATGAATTCCCATATATCGGATTCCTTTCTTTTGGCAGCAGCCGCGGCAATTTTTGCTGCGGCTGCTTTTTTGATTCCATTGGTGAAGCGATGCCGCTTATCACTTGTTGACGCAGGTGTCGGCGAAGCTGAAGCCGTTCTTCATCTGTTCACTGGCGCTGCGCAGAACCTTGTTGAGGATCTGCGTGCTCTCCTTCTGCGCCATGGCGCAAAGCTCGTCGTTCGCCTGCGCGGTGAGTGTGAAATCGCCGCTCTCGCGCATAAGCTTATCATACTTGAGGATGAGCTGGCGGCCGCGGATATTCACCGCGTCCTGATAGCCCCAGATACTCTGAATGCACGAGCCGTAGCACTTGTCGGCCAGCGCGCCGACAAAGCGGCTGACCCAGTAGAGATTGTCCGTTTCGGCGTCGAGCGTCACCTTACTTAAATAGTCCGGCATCTGCGCCACGTTCGTATACACCGGCAGCCATGCGGAAAACGTCGTGGAGCCAAAGCACACCCATTCAATGCCCTTGATCGCGTCAGGCACGTCGCTGCGGATCTGGCAGATCGTCGTCACACCCGTGCGGTTGATGCCGATGGGGCGGTAGATGCAGCTCTTTTCCGCGCTGCGGCCCGCGTAGGGGTCGTAGGGCGTGCCCTGATAGTGGGACGAGAGCAGGTACTGAATATCCTCGGCAGCAACCTTGCGCTCCGGTACATACGACCACGGAATGTCATCGCTCTCGGGCGTGAAGTCCGCGTTTTCCCCGTCCCAGCGGTAGGTGTGCGGTGCAAGAAAGCGTCCCATAAACCATGCGCGCGGCGTGTTGTAGATGTGATCCATATCGCGGTGCGAGCCGAAAATGTCTCTCGGGTTAAATTTGCCGTTCTGGTTCAGATCCAGATGATATTCTGCAATGAACTCTCTGAGGTCCGCCGAGCAGAGGTGGGACTCCTGCGCACCGAAGGCGTCCTCCAGATCGAACGAATCCATACCGAACTGGTTCGGGTTGATGACGACGCGATCCTCGGGGATCTTTTTTGCGATCCAGTGGTGGCCGCCGATGGTCTCCAGCCACCAGACTTCGTTTTCGTCGTTGAAGGCAATGCCGTTGGACTCATAGGTGCCGTATTGCGTGAGAAGCGAGCCGAGACGCAGCACGCCCTCGCGCGCGGAATGAATGTAGGGCAGGACGAGAACGACGATGTCCTCCTCGCCGATGCCGCCGCAGCGTTCCTCCTTGCCGTCCTCGGCCTTTTGCAGTTCGACCATCGGGTCGGCTGCGAGCACGCGCGGGTTTGAGGTCGTGGTCTCCGTTGCGGTCATGCCGACGTTTGCGGCATTGATGCCGGTCGCGGCCCAGATGCCGTGCGTGGGATCCACGCTCGGGCAGGACGTGTAGCGCATGGGGTTCTCCGGCAGTGTGATCTCCACGTGGGACTCTACGCTTTTATAAATCTTCGGCTGCTGGTCGGGCTCGACCACGATCAGCTTTTTCTCATCAAAATGACCGTCGTCCGTCCGTGCGATCATCGTCGAGCGGTCATTGGTCGCCAGCCTGCCGGCCAGCACAGTTGTACAGGGCATATCGTTCGATCTTCCTTTCTCGTTCTGTTTCGCGCAGCTTGCGATTTCTGTCAATTATATGCCGCGAAACGGCTGCTGTAAAGGGGCAGGCGTCCGAAAAGCGCCCGCGCCGCGTTTGGGCGCAGGCGGTTTGTTTTTTACAGCTCGATGGATTCGGGAAATGCTTCCTCGCGCAGGATGCCCCACATCTTGTCGATATAGGAAAGCGTGTAAAAATTTTCGTAGTAGTGATAGAAAAACGCGCCTTTCAGCGTCATTTCGTATGTGCTGCCATGCTCTGTGACAAAGCCGAGGCGCTTTGCAAGCCAAAGCTCCATTCCGTACATCTTCTTGAGCGGCACGCCGAAGAAGGCTTCAAAGTCATCGGCGTTCACTCTTGTGCTGTACGCCGTCCAGAACAGCCAGTAGACCATTCTCTGCCGCCTCGTGAAGCGAAGCGTCAGCGCGGTCGCAAGGCGGCCGGAGCGGATTCTCTCACAGTAGGAGTCCACATCAAAGGTATTGATCTTGAACTGCTCTTTGAAAAGGCTCGTGGCCGAGCAGCCGAAACCGAGGAAGTTATCCCGGGTCATGGACGAGTAGCTTGCGTTCGGCTCGTTTGAGAAGGTCCAGATGGAACTGCGCGGATAGCCCCGGCTCATGCAGTAGCGCGTGATGGCGTCCAGCAGTTCCCGCTTTTCTCTTTTTGGCATCGCCACAACGCTGCTGTCCGTAAAGGTAAAGTCGATAAACGGATAGATGGCGACGTGATTCGCCCCCAGTGAGAAGGCCGCGTCGATGTCGGCACGCAGATCTTCAAAGGTCTGCCCCGGCAAGGCAAAGATGAAGTCCATCGAGACCGTTTCAAATGGGACCGCCGCGAGAGCCGCCGCCATTGCCGCGGTATCGACTGTCTTTCTGCCGAGAATTTTTTGATACTTGTCCGAAAAAGACTGAATGCCGATGCTGATCTTTGTCACGCCCGCTTCCTTCAGCGTTTGCAGCGTCTCGACCGTCACATTGTCAGGGTGAAGCTCAAGGCCAATCCCCTCGGTGATGATGAAGTGCTCGCCGAGCGCGTCTATGATCTCTTTGATACGATCTGCCGCAAGCGCGGGCGTTCCGCCGCCGAAATACAGGCTGGTCGCCTTTTTCTGCCCCGGATACTGCCCGCCGACAAGATGTATTTCCTGAATCAAAGAATCAATATATCGGTCGCACAGCTTTGCGGAATAGCGCACCTTGCAGTAGGGGCAGAAATTGCAGATGCTCTTGCAGAAAGGAATGTGGACATATAGCCCCAGGCTCTCGCACTCCGCAAACGGCAGCGCCTGATCATATTCTCTTCTAAAGGTGAAGGGCTGCACGGTTCGCGTGAGCCACATTCGAGTTAAGCTCGTAAAAAAGTGCATGGCGCTCTCCTAAATATATTTCAAGTAAGTGCGGAGCATCTCGAAGATGATCTTGGGATTGCCCCGGAACAAAAGCGTATATTCCGCAACAAAAAAGTATCCACACTGCTCGCAGAGGCCGGGCACGTCAATGCAGCGCCCGCAGGTGGAGAGTTTTCCGTTTTCCATCACGACGCACTGGTGACAGGGCGTCGGAAAGCGGTTCTCGATGAGATAGGGAAAGGCGCTTTTCAGGTTAAAGACCGGCGCGCCCTCTTTCATCATCTGCGCGATCACATCGCAGCAGGCGGCCTTTTCTTCTTTGCTCAAGGCAAGCTCCCTCGTGTCGGGGTATGGCGTATGGAAGTTGAAGGATACCGCCCGCACATTTTTCGTGTCGCGCGCGGCGATACACACATCGCGCACATGATCCTTGTTGATCTGGTTGATCGCCATGTAGAAGCAGATGTTGTCCGCACTCGCGCTCACGATGTTCTGCATGATGGTGTCGTAGGTATCACCGCGGATCTCATTGTGGCGCTCCCTGTCGCCGTCCAGACTCAAAAGGACCAGATCTGCTTCCGGAAGATCGATGGGAAGCGTACCGTTCGTCACGACATTCACAATGAGAAAGCCTATGGCCTTCGCTTCGATGACCAGCTCTCTCAGCGTGCGCTCACCGTCGCGCCAGAGGAAGGTCTCGCCGCCGCAGAAGAAGAGGATGCGCACGCCCATATCATAGAGCTGCTGCATCTCCCGGCGGATCTGTTCATATGGATGGACGACTGCCGTGATATTATTGACCGAGCAGTGTTTGCAGTGCAGGTTGCATTTGTCGGTCAAGATCACCGTCCCGAGGATCGGCTCTTTTTTTCGCAGCAGGATCGTCTTGACGCCGAAGGCGGCAAAGTGCAGAAAAGAAGATGGTTTCATCGTTTTTCTCCTTTGTATTATCGCGCGATCGCTTCCTCGCCGCGGTGCAGTGCGTTCCAGTCGTTGATGAACTCGTCCGTGCTCCAGTCGATGTCATCGTTCTCGGGGTGTGTGATGCAGCCGTCGGACGCTTCGATGATTTTGGCCGCCTCATCGCGCGTCAGGGAAGAGAGGTATCTTATACGGATCTCATCGATCAGCTCCCAGTAGGCGGTGCGGGCAAAGGAATCGAGATCTGCGGGCTTGATCCCGAGAAGGCCGGCGAGCGGTTCCTGCTCGTGCGCGTCATATTGATCCTGAATGGCTTCGAAAATATCGTCCGCGTCGCCGCCGTACCGACTCAGCAGACCGATGAGGTTCGATTCAGGGAAAAGCTCCGCAAAGCGGGCGGAAACAGTTGCTGCGTTCATAAAAGATCTCCTTGTCAAGGCGTAGTGTTCTCCCATAGTGTCACATAACGGGGGGCAAATGTCAACACGAAGGCGGCGGAGAATGAAATGGGGACAGAGGGGATCATTATTTCACATTGAATCATATCTTGCATTTTTCTAAAGTTGTGGTTCCCAATTTCAATTTGTAGTGATATAATACAAATACTTTTTATGCCTGCGGAAGAGAGTTACAGCTTTCGAATTGGTTCTTATCACGGCGCAATCCCTTATGAGAAATGCTGATAGCGGCGTGTAACATGAGCGAAGGTCTGCTGTCTTTGATGGCTGCGGCGCAGGAATTTCTCAAAAACCGGACGGGAGATGAGATCTCCGTTCCCCTTGAGCGAGGAGGCGTATCTATGAAAAAAAGAAGATATCTGCTGTTGGCGCTTGCGCTGTCCCTGATCCTTGCGCTGAGTTTTACCGCCTGTGGAGAAAAGAAGGCGGAACCCACCACCGTGACGATCTGGCATGTCTACGGCGGCGAGGTGACCTCGCCTCTGAACGTGCTGGTGGAGGAGTTCAACCGCATTGTTGGACAGGAGCAGGGAATTCGCGTGCGGGTGGACAGCGTCTCCAACACCAACACCATTCACGAAAGCGTTCTTGCCGCGGCTTACGGTGACCCCGGTGCGTCCGAGCTGCCGGATCTGTTCATTTCCTACGGCTGAGAAGATCGATCATCAGAGCGGAGACTCCGAAGGGAACCACTTCGGAGTCTCTTTTTTGTGAAAACTACGGAAAACCTCAACAAGAGTTGATGTTACGTTGAGGGAGAGTTCATCTGCCTGCGATATAAGAGTACAATCCGATTATATCATTTCCACCGGGAGTACCCGCGTAAATCTGACCTACGGGGAAGGAAAACACGAACAATGCGAGTAAAAATCATTTCAGACAGCACCTGCGATCTGTCACCAGAGCTGCTCGAACGCTACGATATTGCCATTACGCCGCTGTGCATCATCAAGGACGGAGAAGAATTTCACGACGGTGTGAACATCACGCCTGCGGATATTTTTGCCCATGTGGACGGCGGCGGGAGCCTTTGCAGCACGGCGGCAGTCAGCCAGTACGAATACGGTGAAGTGTTCGCGCGCTATGCGAAGGAATACGACGCGGTGGTGCAGGTCACCATCGGCGCAAATTTCTCCTGCTGCTATCAGAACGCCTGCCTTGCCGCGCAGGAGTTCGACAATGTCTATGTGGTCGATTCAGAGAACCTGAGCAGCGGGCAGGGGCTTCTGGTCGTGGCGGCGGCAAAGCTTGCCGCGCAGGGGCTTTCCGGCAACGAGATCGCCGAGCGCGTGCGCGCGCTTGCGCCGAAGGTGGAGGCAAGCTTCCTCATCGAGCGGCTCGACTACATGCGAAAGGGCGGGCGCTGCTCCGCTGTGGCTGCGCTTGGCGCGAACCTTCTGCACCTCAAGCCCTGTATCGAAGTGTGCGAGGGGAAGATGGGCGTTTGCAAAAAGTACCGCGGCTCGTTCGAAAAGTGTATCCGTCAGTATGTCAAGGAGCGCCTCGACGGGCGCGAAGACATCACGGAAGACCTTGCCTTCATCACGCACCCCGCCTGCGAGCAGAGCGTGGTAGACGCGGCGATGGAGGAGGCGGCGGCATACGGCGCGTTTGACGAAGTTGTTGAAACGCATGCGGGCTGCACGGTGTCCTGCCACTGCGGGCCGAGCACGCTCGGTATCCTCTTTGTGCGCAAATAAAAAGAAACGAAAGGGAGCGCTCCGGCATTTGCCGGAGC
>OHEG01001212.1_pt1 | contig 10596 bp, 7 predicted proteins | sample 1567181 | NCBI WGS metagenome assembly OHEG01 (sample SAMEA3879534, study PRJEB24766) | human gut metagenome | biome: human-associated habitat; feature: feces | place: USA | collected 1985/1987 | reverse complement strand
CAGAGCATCTGCCTTACAAGCAGAGGGTCGGCGGTTCGAATCCGTCAACGCCCACGAAAAAGAGGTCGCAAGTTGATTGCGGCCTTTTTTCTTTTCCCTTTTTTCTCGGCCGTAGAGTGCGATGTTTTTTCGTAAACGTCTGGAGTGTATTGGGCTTGCTCCGAAAGTCAGAGCCGATATGAGCCTGCTCATAGCGTAGTCCGGCAGAGGTTTGATGCCATTGGACGTTGGTCTACGGTGAAAATAGATTTTGGTATGGCATGATATTGCATAGCAGCGCCGGCTTGTCATCGTCTGTGGCAAGCCGGCGCTGTTTGTGTTTGGTCAATTTTTAGTCGATGTAGCCGGAAACCTGGAATTGGATGCCTCCTTTTCCGGTTATCTGTTTGTAGAGAATTGCTCCAAACTGGAACAGGGGCTCTCCTTTGATGATAACCTTTTCGGCATAGCGGGGAAGCCTCGGCACTACCATTCCGACATGCGGACGGACAACTTCATAGACCGACGGTTCGCATTCGATGTAGTAAACACCGTCATCGTACCAGTAGTCGTGTTTGTCGTATTTTATCACAACGGCATTTGCCGGGTGTTTCTTGACTTTAGTGCCAACTTTTATTACGACGGGTTTTTCCTTCTTGGCTTTCTTCGCTTTTTTAGGTTTCTTGTGTTTCTTGTCCTTTTTAGGGCCTTTATTGGCGATTACTACTTTTGTAGTCGACGGAGCGGGAGAAGGGGTAAGTCGTGTTGCGGCTTCGACTGGCATGCAGCTTGCCAGCATGAGAATAAGGCAGGTTAATAAAGCAGGTGTTTTCATAATTTTTTCGTTTTAGTTGTACGTTGCTAAGATACGAAAAATTATGATATGCAGCGATACATTTGGCCCGTTTGAGTACGAACGTAACGGTTTTGGTGGCAAACGTAAAGTGGGCGGTTACAGAATGTCGTGATTGTGGCTGTGCAGAATGCTGCTCTGCGCAAGATAGTCCTGCTTTTCGGCATAGATGAACAGGACACTGCCTCCTTTGATGGCATCGATAATCGGGCGTGTCAGCGCGCGCGGAAGGGCAGGGCAGCCGAAACTTCTGCCGAGGCGTCCGCTTTTTGCCACTTCGGGATTGGCATAGTCGGCTCCGTGTACAACAATGGCACGGTTTCGCGCCTGGTCGTTTACGCCCTTTTCCAGCCCGTCGAGGATAAGCGAGTAGCCGTTACGCCCCTGGTAGGTGGTTCCCGTAAGGTAGAATCCCAAGGAGCTTTTCAGCGAGCCGTTTTTGTTGGAAAAGGAGGTGGCATATTTGCCTCCGCTGTTTTTTCCGTGGGCAACCACTGAAGAGTAAAGCAGTTTTTTGCCTTCCATGTCGAACACGTACAGGCGTTTTTCGGTCGACGGCTTTGAGAAGTCGATGAGTGTCAGAACCGGCCTTTTCTTGTTCTGTATTTTTTCGTATCCTTCCACAGCCTGTTCAAATGCGGTATAGTTTACAATGCTGTCGAGGTGCATTTCATGAAAAAGCCGTTCGTAACGGGTGGTTTCCGTAGAGTCGCACGGCGTTTCGGCAACGACGGTTTCCGCCTTGCTTTCAATGAGCCATGTCAGTGGCAAAAGAAGTGTAAATAGTGTGAGAAAAATTGACCGCATTTTTTCGTATCCTGAAATCGGTGCAAAGTTACGCTCAATTTTTCTTCGGTGGAATGGGTTATATCGTTAAAAATCAACAAAAAAGCTTGATTTATTCAATCACGACAATCAATGTCCGTTCGGTCGGCGCCCATTCGTAGATGAACTGTGCATGCGATGTGGCGTTGCGTACGCACATGTGCGATTTGGGGACAGTGCCCAGCGACCAACTGTATTCTATGATTCCCGTTTGAGGCAGGTTGGTCGGCACACCGTGGATGTAGGCTCCGTTCGTGAAGCGGCTGGCAAACGGTGCTTCACCGCCCAGTTCCGTAGAGCCGTCCTTGAGAAAGAGCATCTGCTTTTTCTTTTCCTGCAGCAGGAACACGCCCAGCGGTGTCTCCTGTGCGTAGGGAGGAGCATGGCGTCCCGTCGTGGCAGGGTTCATGCTGAGTATGTCCCATTTTCCCCTCGATTTCCTTTCCAGTGTCGTGATGTTCTGGTCGATGCGGTCGACGACAATGACATGCGAAAATTCTACCTTCCCTGGCAGATGTTTCAGATAGCGGCGCGGAACGAGCCATTCTTTTCCCGTGTTGACCGGCTGTATCCGCCAAAAGTTGCCGGTGGTGTCGTTCAGCCACACAATCGAGCCGTCGCGGCCGTAGCGGACAGGGGTGACGGTGTCGTTCAATCCGTAAATGGGAACTGACTGGTAGCGTTCTACTCCGAGAGTGTCGGAAATGCGCGTATATTCATTTCTGACAAAAGTTTTCACGAGCGGTGCTTCGCCATAACGGTTTTTATAGTTTCGCATGACGGCCCATCGCATTTTGTCGCTTTGCATGTTTTCAATGTCGGCAAGATACTGCTTGATCTTTTCCCATTTGAACGAGCGCGTCGTGTCGCGGTAGGGATAGACGTCATCCAGCGTGTATTTGTCGAATTCGAGATTCTTTGTGAGCGTTATTTCTTCCGGGGTCAGTGGCTTTATGACCGGTACAGCCGGAATGACTGGCTGTGGTTCGACTGGCTCCGGAGTAGGGGTGACAGTGGGTGTGTCTGTGCAGGCGTATATTAATAAGGTGTAAAAAATTGAAAGTGCTTTGGCAAATTTCATAATTTCTCGGTGATTGTGGTTATGGCTTGTCTTGCGAATATAGGTAAAAATAATCAGAAAAACAAATATATAAGTGGTTTGTTTGCAAATATATAGGTGATTGTGGAAAGTTGTGTTGCCGTTTGTTCGTTGTTTCCTGCCATTTGTGGCATTTTGCTTGAAAATTCAGGTTTGGTTACAAGTTGTAAGGCACTGTGTCCGTTCGTTGATTCGTTGTGAAGAAAACCCCATAAAATAGTTGCAGAATGTAATTATATAAACATGTTATACAGCATATTTTTATAGCGAGGTTGATTTTATTTACGAAATGACAGTAAAAAACCATAAAAAATTTTGTCTATTTCCTAAAAAAACACTTACTTTGTCTTAAAACAGTAGTGATTGACACTGAGAAAACACTGTTTTTGACTTGGTGAATTGAATATAAATGTTAAAATTATAATAACCTGTCTAAAAAAACACTTTATTTTAACGCTTATGAGAAAAAAACATGTATTATGCGTCGCACTTTTCCTTGCGTTGGGTTGCCCTACATGGTCAGGCAGTCAATTGGCTGCTCAGACTACGGCTTCTCAGGTACAAGCCGGAAAAGTCAGTGGTGTTGTTACCGACAACAACGGTGATCCAGTGATTGGTGCATCCGTCATGATTAAAGGTACAAACACCGGAGTCGTTACAGATGTGAACGGACATTATGTTTTGCCAGCAAAGGCCGGCCAAACTATCGTGGTATCTTATGTGGGCTTAGGCCAACGTGAAGTACGCGTAACATCCAACAAGCACGTCTATGATGTGAAATTGTCGAGCACGACAAATTTGGACGAAGTTGTAGTAACCGCATTGGGCGTATCCCGAGAGAAAAAGTCGTTGACTTATGCAGTCGATGAAATTGACAGCGAAGAACTTTTGAAAAACAAGTCAACCAACGTGTTGAACTCTCTTTCCGGTAAGATCGCTGGTGTGAACATTACCCAAGGTTCTGGTGCTGCTGGTGCCGGTACGCAAATCATCCTTCGTGGTGGTACATCATTGGAACGTGATAACCAACCGTTGTTCGTTGTCGATGGCGTTATCTATGATAACTCTACATCATCTGTCGGTAACTCTGCATTCGACGGTATGACAACTACCGCTACAACCAACTCTAACCGTGTGATGGATATCAACCCGGAAGATATCGAAAGCATGTCTGTGCTGAAGGGTCCGGCTGCTGCCGCTCTTTATGGTTCTCGTGCTTCTGCGGGTGTCGTTATCATCACAACTAAGAAAGGTCAGGAAGGCGCCGTTGAAGTGAACTTGAATGCCAAGTACAACACTTCATGGGTAAAGAATCTTCCTTACGCACAAACAAAGTACGGCCGTGGCTACTATGAAGAAAGCGGTTCGTACAATGACTATTCAACTCAGTCTTGGGGTAAATTGCTGGACGGCTCAACACCGGTTTACGACAACATCGGTGATTTCTTCCAGCAAGGCGGTGCCTGGGATACCAACTTGAGCGTATCCGGTGGTACAAAGAACAGCACGTTCTTCCTGTCAGGTTCATACTATGATCAGGACGGTATCATCCCGACAACCGGCTATCAGAAGGCTACTTTCCGTTTCAACGGTGAACAAAAATTCAAGATGTTCACATTCGGAGCAAGTGCAGCTTATTCTCAGGCCAACACTGACAAGACTTTGACGTCAGCCGGTCTTTACGGTTCAGGCGGTACAGGTTCTATGAACTCTGTTTATACTTGGGCTCCGACTGAAAACATGAAACACTGGTTGAACGAAGACGGTTCTAAATATCGTATGTTCGAAGGCCGTCAGAACCTGGAAGACGATGTTGAAAACCCGTACTGGATTTTGAACCGTTATAAAATGACGGATGAAACAGAGCGTTTCACGGGTAACTTCTCCATCAAGGCCGACGTTACCGACTGGTTCTGGATTTCCTATCGTATGGGTATCGATAGCTATACTACGGAAAACCGCAATATCATCGGTGAAAACAGTGCCGTTAAGGTAGAATGGCAGGATGGTATGATGAGTGAAAACTCACTCCGCTACCGTTACTTGTCATCCAACTTGATGATGAACTTCAACAAGCAGTTCGGTGACTTCGGTACAAACTTGTTGATTGGTACATCTACCGACGATATCAAGTCTGTAACTAACTATCGTATGGGTTGGAAGTTTGAAGTTCCTGAATTCTATTCATTCAGCAACGTCTTGGCTACTAACTCCAAATTCCAGGAATCAACTTCACAGCGCCGTTTGGTTGGTCTTTACGGTGAACTTCGTTTGGACTGGCGCAGTGCATTGTTCTTGACAGTTACAGGTCGTAACGACTGGACATCTACTCTTCCAATCAACAACCGTTCTTACTTCTACCCGTCAGTGGGTGGTGGCGTTGTATTCACAGAATTCATGCCGAAGAACGATATCTTCACATTCGGTAAGGTTCGCGCATCTTGGGCTCGCGTAGGTAAGGATGCTGCTGCATACGTTACCAACACTTATCTTTGGGATGTTCGTACATTTCTTGGCAACAAGTCAGGTGTCGGTCAAAGCTGGCAACGTGGTAACCCATATTTGAAACCGGAAATCACAGAGTCAACGGAAATCGGTCTTGAAATGCGTTTCTTGAAAGATCGCTTGCGTGTTGACTATGCATTCTATACGAACAACTCTTACAACCAGATCATGACTCCGCGTCTGTCACAGACAACTGGTTTCATTCTTCTGTCAGTCAACGCAGGTGACGTTTACAACAAGGGTATGGAACTTTCTATCAGCGGTACTCCTGTTCAAACAAAGGACTGGACTTGGGAAACTGGTTTGAATATGTACGGCAACCGTGGTACGGTTGACAACCTGATGGACGGTGTTGATATCCTTTATGTAACCGACGTACAAGTTGGTAATGCAAAGGCTGCATCTTTCAACGGCGGTAACTTTATGGCTATTTCCGGTTCTCAATGGAGCCGCACTCCGGACGGAAAGGTAATCCTTAACGATTCTTACATGCCGGAGACCGACGGTAAGACAACTTACGAAATCGGTAACCGTGAACCGAAGTTGCAAGGTGGTTGGAACAACACTGTAACTTGGAAGAACTGGTCATTCAATATGTTGTGGGAATTCCGTTTTGGCGGTCACGTATATAACGGAACTCAATATGCTATGACAAATGCAGGTTTGAGCAAGCTGACTGAAAACCGTGAATCTTTGACAATCACCGGTGTTCAGGAACAGGCTGACGGAACTTATAAGGATGTAAGCAAGACATTCACTGCTGAAGGTACATACGACTTGAACGGTGCTCAGGTTTCTGGCCGTTACTTGATTCAGAACTACTATCAGAGCTACTACACTCAGGAAAGTGCAAACTTCATGACTGACGTAAATTCACTCCGTTTGCGTTCAATCTCCTTGACTTATACTTTCCCGGAGAAATTGTTGGAAAAATCTAAGGTATTCAAACGCGCTTCAATTTCTGTAACAGGTAACAACTTGTTGCTCTTCACTAACTACGACGGTGATCCGGAAGTTGCTGCTGCAGGTTCAGGTGCTGTAGGTTCTTCTTCTGTAGGTATTGACTACTGTGGTGTTCCTTCAACTGCAAGTATGTCGTTCGGTGTTAATTTGACATTCTAAATTGAAACTCTTAAATCTGACAAATATGAAATTTTGGAAATCAATAATATGTGCATTGGCGGTATCCTTGTCGCTCAGTTCGTGTAGTGACTGGTTGGATGTGAACACCGACCCGAATACCCCATCAGCAGCTGCGGCTAAAGTAGAAAACTTGTTGCCGTTCTGCCAACACCACTTGCTTTATGCTTATGCGGCACAAGGCTATCGTTCACAATTTATCTGCCAGGCGTTTACTGCTACCAGCCGTACAACCCGTGACGGATGCTCTGCTCAATGGGAAGCTACAACATCCATGAGTACGACTCCTTATCAGAACTTCTTCGTTTGTGTTGGTCCGAACGTAAATGATATGTATACTAAGGCTATGGAACAACAAGCTTGGCATTATGCCGGTGCTGCCCGTCTTATCCGTGCCTACGGTTTTGCCTTGATGGCCGATATGTACGGTGAAATGCCTTATACTGAAGCTCTTGGTGAATCACTTACTCCGCGTTACGATGACGGTAAGACTATTTACCTCGGCTGTATTTCAGAAGTGGATGAAGCTATCGAATTGTTCCAAAAGGCTCAGCCGGTTGACGTTGTAACATTGGCTACTGGCGACGCTTGGAATAATGGTGATGTTTCTAAGTGGCTCAAAATGGCTTACTTGCTGAAGGCTCGTTTGCTGAACCACTTGTCAAAGAAAGCCGAAGGCAGCTATAAGGACGGTTTCTATGATCCGGCTGCTATCCTCGACTGCTTGGCAAAAGCACAACAGAGCAATAGCGACAATACGTTGATTCAACACTACGATATGGCAGAAACTTCTTCTGACGTATTGGTTGGCGACCCGTTGCAGACTTCTCCGATGTTCGACAATGCCGGTATGGGTGGCGGTGCTACAACTCGTCCGACTCAATGGCTGGTTGACATCTTGACTAACTTCAACAACAAGGGTATCGAAGACCCGCGTGCTGACTTGATTCTGCCTTGGATTCAGGTTAACAACCCGAACAAGTGGGAACGTTCGAAAGGTGTTGAAATGCGTACAGCTCAAACAATCCGTTTGAACCAGGGTCCGTTCGCTCTTTCTCGTAACAGCTCTGATGCTGCTATCGAAAGTGCAAATGCCGGAACTGTTAACGCTCACTCTTGGTATTGCAACACTGATAATGCCGATCGTCTCGGTGATACTGCTTACGTAGGTTTCCGTAGCGGTGCTATCGGTTACTACAAGACTAACAATGTACTTTACACTAAGGGTTACGATGACGGTTATGCAGAATCTTCCAGCAACGTATTCTGCCGTCCGACCAGCCCGACACAATGGTCAATGTATGCTGAAGCATGTTTCATCAAGGCTGAAGTATTGTTCCGTCAAGGAAACAAGGGTGGTGCATTCGAAGCTTACAAGAACGGTATCCAGGCAAGTATCGACGTAATCAAGGAAGCTCAGTCTATCTGGAGCTCTGACCGCGAATTGGGTGAAATGCGTCCGTTCCAGCCGATGTCACAGGAAAAGATTGATGCATTCATGGCAAATGCTATCGGTGACGCCGGTTCTATTACACTCGAAATGATCATGACTCAGAAGTTCATTGCAATGCTCTACACTCAGGAAAACTGGAACGACATGCGTCGTATGGACTACCAGAACTATCAAGGTTGGAGCAAGCCTTATGAACTTTCTGTTAACGGTGTTGCTCAAGGCCGTTTGGGTACGAAGCAGGAATGGCGCCGTATCATGCAATGTAGCCACGAGTTGAACTACAATAGCACAAACTTGGAAGAAGTATTCCAACGCTTGGGTTATAACGGTATCAGCCCGTCAGATTCAAATGGCGCTGTATGGTCAATTCCAGTTTGGTGGGATAAGGCTGAACAATAGTCAGAATCTTACAATTGACACAATATGAAAAGGTGGACGCAAGTCCACCTTTTTTTGTTTCCTTCGGTTTGTCAGAACAAAGTTGGCTGAAATGGTAGGCAAAAACTCTCCGTCAATCGTAAGTTCATGCCGGCTGATTTGGGTTAAAAATGCGTTAACATGCGTCGAGAACATTATATTTGTCCTATCTTTGCAGTAGAAAAGCCGGATGATAGCCCATTCCGGCATCAGTGTGAGATAAATGGGGAGAATGTGACTACATTCTTTCTGTGGATGTAGCAAGCGGTTCGCCGTGAGGTGCTGCCGTTAGTATTAACAATCAAACAAAATTTTATGACATTTGAAGAATTAGGAGTACGCGAGGATTTATTGAAGGCAATAGGTGAGATGGGTTTTGAAAGTCCTATGCCTGTTCAGGAAAAAGTAATCCCCCATTTACTCCACGAGGACGGCGACGTTGTCGCCTTGGCACAGACGGGAACAGGTAAAACGGCCGCATTCGGCTTGCCTGTGATACAGCGTATAGATATCGGTTTGCGTTTGCCGCAGGCCTTGATATTGTCGCCAACGCGTGAACTCTGTCTGCAAATCGGCGGTGACCTTGCCGATTTTTCCAAGTATACGTCGGATTTGAAGGTATTGCCGGTTTATGGCGGTTCGAGCATCGAAAGTCAGATTCGTGCCTTGCGTCAGGGTGTGCAGATTATTGTGGCTACTCCCGGCCGACTGCTTGACTTGATTAACCGGGGTACGGTGGATTTGTCGCATGTCCACACCGTTATTCTCGATGAGGCCGACGAAATGCTTAACATGGGCTTTCTCGACGAAATCAACGCTATCCTTGAAAATGTGCCGCAAGAGCGCAAAATGCTGCTCTTTTCTGCGACGATGCCCGACGAGATAGCAAAAATTGCCAAAAACTATATGCACAATCCTGTGGAGTTCGTCATCGGTACGAAAAACGAAGCTGCGCAGAATGTGAAGCATGTCTACTATATGGTCAATGCGAAGGACAAATACTTGGCATTGAAGCGCATTGCGGATTACAATCCGAATATCTACGGTATTATTTTCTGCCGTACGCGCCGTGAAACGCAGGAAATTGCCGACAACCTCATCAGCGACGGCTATAATGTCGACGCTCTTCACGGCGACCTTTCGCAGATGCAGCGCGATACGGTGATGAAAAAGTTCCGCGAACACACGTTGCAACTGCTCGTTGCCACCGACGTTGCCGCCCGTGGGCTGGATGTGGACAATCTTACGCATGTCATCAACTACGGACTGCCCGACGATGCAGCTACCTATACTCACCGTAGCGGCCGTACGGGTCGTGCCGGAAAGACGGGCGTTTCGGTATCTATCATCCATTCGCGCGAGAAGTCGAAGGTGAAGGAAATTGAAAAGCGTATCGGAAAAAGCTTTGAACGCGCCATGGTGCCGACACCGCAGCGGATTATCGAGAAGCAGCTCTACAATCTTGCCGACCGTCTGGAGAAGGTGAAGGTGAACGACGATGAAATTGAAAAATATCTGCCCGGCATTGTGCGCAAACTCGAATGGCTGTCGGAAAACGACTTGCTGAAACGTGTCGTGTCGCTGGAGTTCAACCGCCTGCTCGACTATTACAAGGACGCCCCGGAGGTGGCCGACTATGAAGAACGCAAGCCCCGCGAGCGTCGTAAGGACGGTAAAGGTGAAAGAGGCGAAAAGGCCGAGCATCGTCGCTCGTCGGCCAAGGACAAGGACCGCCGTATGGCCGAGAAAGGCTTTGAGCGGATCTATGTCAATGCCGGAAAGTCCGACGGATTTTTCCCGGCACGGCTGATTGAAACGCTCAACCAGAATATGGACGGACGGGTAGAAGTGGGACGCATCGATTTGCTGAACAATTATGCCTTGTTCGATGTTCGTAAGGGTGATGGCAAGAAGGTGGTGGCCGCACTGAAAAACGCCCGCTACTTTGGAAAACGCCTGTATGCAGAAATTGCCGATCCCGACCGCGACTATGCCAAGGCTTCCACGCGGAAATCAAACAGCAAGGGCCGCCATGAAGGAGATGACGATAATTTTTCGAAATTCAGAAAAGATAAAAAAAGAAAGAAATAGGAGGCAAACGATATGAACAAGCTCGTCAGTATTCTATTGTTGTCGGTTCTTCCGCTATTGGCTTCGGCAAGAACCATCGGTGACTTTTTTGTCAGTGAAACCGGCAATGTGTTCGCTTTGCTTGAGCAGTCCGACCGTATGGATATGGTGGACTACTACAAAAGCGGCAAGAAGATGAAGGTGTCGAATGTGATGGACGGACAATCGTAGTAGTCCACCATATCCATACGGTCG
>OHEG01001210.1_pt1 | contig 10609 bp, 8 predicted proteins | sample 1567181 | NCBI WGS metagenome assembly OHEG01 (sample SAMEA3879534, study PRJEB24766) | human gut metagenome | biome: human-associated habitat; feature: feces | place: USA | collected 1985/1987 | reverse complement strand
CTGCTGGCAAGATATACTTAAGTTAATTTATAAAAAGGCTAAGGGAGAAAAGATAGTATTACTGATAGATGATGTGCAGGAACTGGAAAACAGTTTTAGTGAGCTGTTGCCTGAAATAATTGCATGCCTGCAGACTGAGGCAGAAAAATTAAGACTTTTGCTGGTATTTAGCGGCAGAGAATGTGACTATGTATTACATTTATTAGGAAAAAGCAAATTGCCGCTATCTAAAATATTTTTGCAGTCATTAAATTATGAAGATGTTTTTCCTTGCTTAATTCCATTTAGCAATGAAGAAAAAGTGTTGCTTTATGGAGTAACTGGAGGAAAACCAGCCTATTTGCAGCTTATAGACAGTACGTTAAGCTTTAAGGATAATCTGTATAATTTATTCTTTAGTCCCACAGCTTCGTTACTGCATATTGCCGAACAGATTTTAGCATTGCATTTTCGTCAGCCGCACATTTATCATGCAATATTATGCTCAGTTGCCTGTGGCGCAATACATATGAAGGAGATAGCGGAAGCAGTAGGCATGCCTGATAATAAGACTTCAAAGTATGTTGGCGTACTGGTAGAAAAAGGGTTATTGAAAAAGCTTGTACCTCTTGTAGAAGCAAAGCTTGGTAAGCAGCAAAAAACGACATGTTATATATTAACTGATTCTATGCTGACTTTTTGGTATCGCTTTGTTTATCCATTTTTAAGCAGTATAGCTATGGGGTGCGGAAACTATTTATTACGTACTAAGGTACTACCTGCTTTGGACGATTACGCAAAGGTGCTTTTTTTAGAAATATGTCGACAGTATTGTTTTACACTGCGCGAACGTGGTGATTTTCATAAATTTATGCAATTTGGTTATCTTTGGCCAAAAGATAATTGCGCAGTAGAACAGATCCGTTTGATTGCTTATGATAAAAATAGTGCGGGTTTTATGCAATGCATATGGGAAAAAAGTAAGGTTGATGTTCCGTTAATAAAACAGTTACAAGGAGAATATGCTGACATAACAGGACGCAGTAATTATTATATTGTTTTTTCGCGGCGAGGATTTACTGATAGAGCTTTAGGATATGCAGCACGGACTAAGGAAGTCAGATTGGTATCGTTGTTTTACTTTAAATAAATCTAAACGTGAGTAGAATAGAGTGAGAATTTATTTAGACCCATTGCTCTATTCTACTTATGAGTTGAATAATGAAAACTGGCTTAAAATAACGCTTTAAGCCAGTTTTTCCTTTTCGAAAAAAGAGTCCATGAATTTGCTGTTAAGCATTGCAGTTTAAAGCAAGTAATTATATAATCTTTATCGTAATGATTTGCATTAGTTTTTTGGGTGTGATTTAGTAAAGGAGCGAATGAACTATGATGAAAAGAATGATTCCCCTAAATTTATTACTTGGATTAAGTATATTGGCAACTGGAAATGCAGCAGCACAAACAGAAGCTTTGCAGGAATACAGCTTGCCTGGCATGAATGTTACTGCTTTGGGCTACGAAAAATCTAATTTAGAAACACCTGCCGATGTAACTGTTTATTCTGGTGAGGAATTGAAGAAAACTGGCGCAAGCGACGTAGCTAACGCACTGAAGTATACTGCTGGCGTATATTTTACGCAAATGGGACCGCATGACCAAAGCTTTATTACCGGTAACAGCACCTTGAGTCTGCGAGGCATTAAAGGTGGAACTTTGGTCTTGATTAATGGCGTGCCTGCAAGCTTTAATAATGTAAGCCATTTGGATATGGTGAATTTAGATGCTGTAGAAAAGGTAGAAGTAGTCAAAGGTGGCGGCGCTGTGCTTTATGGCAGTGAAGCATATGGCGGTGTAATTAACGTAATAACTAAAAATGAATATAAAAACAGCCTTCATATTGCTGCAGGCAACAAAGGTCAGCGTGATTACAGTGCTGCAATCGGCGCTGGTAAGATGGGCATAACCTTGGGACGTAATGAAATGGGCGAAACGGGTATTTTAACTCAAAAGCAAGGAACCAAGACAATTAATGGTGTAAGAGTACCCTATTATACAGGCTTTGGTGATAGCAAGAAGGATCATCTTGGTGTAAGCTATAAATTTGATGATAAATTGAGCTTTAATTACATGTTTGACAAGAAAAAATATACTATCGATTACCTTGGTGCTGATAATAGCAAATTACAGCATTTCGATTATGATGACCGTGAGCATTTTGCACAATTGCATTTTAACGACAAAAATGGTTTTGATGCAACTGCGTACTATAATGAGCGTATTATCCGTAATCCGGATTATTATATTGTAAGACCTGATAATTTGGAATGGGAGCGTAGCAATCATAAAAACTATGGTGCTGATTTAAAAAAGGTTTGGCAAAATGATAAAGACAAGGTTTTGCTTGGATTTAATACAAAACGCGAACTTTATGTAGATGAAAATCAAAAATTTGCTTCGTTTGGCAATAGCAGCAGTGCTCTTAAACCTTATGCACGCTTTGGCAGCTATAGCTTAAATGGTTATTCCTTCTATGGACAATATGACCGTAAGCTAAGTGAAGCAACTGATGTTGTTTTAAGTATGCGTGAAGACTTAATTCGTTCTGATGCAGGTAATTATAATGCATTTTTGCCGCAGTTGCAGATTTTAACAAAGATTGACCAGGAAAATTCACTTTATGCTAATGCTGGTCGTTCTTTCAGAATGCCTACATTCCGCCAGCTTTATTATTCCAGCGGTGTAATATTGCAAAACCCTGACTTAAAACCGGAATATGGCTGGAATTATGAGGCTGGTTATAAGCATGATAATGGTAAAGAACAGTTTAAGGCTGCAGTTTTCCATATTGACTTAGATGATCAGATTACAAGCAGAAAGGTTAATGGTCTTTCTCAGTCCTATAATGCTGCTAAATATAAAAATACTGGTATAGAATTAAGCTACACCAATCAGCTTGATGAAAATCTTACTTGGACTGTTGGCGGTATTTATAGCAAGCCGCAAAACAAAACCACAAATACAGCACCTTGGAAGGATGTATTGGGCAAGTATCAGGTGATGACATCAATTGATTATCAGCACGATAAGACTAATGCATCTTTAAATTTGAGCTATATGGGTGGTCGTGTAAACAACAGCAAGCAAACAGATGTGAAGCCGATTCTGCTTTCTAATCTGCATGTCGGCCATGAGGTTTTTGCTAACGCAACATTGACACTGGATATTAATAATATCTTTAATCGTAGAGATTTGACTGATCCCGATGGTTTGTATTATACACAAGGAAGAACATTCCTGGTAGGATTGAATTATAATTTCTAAGCCTATGAAGAAATTATTCTGGTGCTTTTGTTTGTTGCTATGCTGCTTGGGATGCGTAGCTTGCGGACCTCAGCAAGATAAAAGTAGCGACCGGCAAAATATTAGTGTAAACAATTATAATTTTTTTGGAGATGAACAGAAGGTTTTATTTAAACAAGTACCACAACGTATTTTAGTGTGCGGTAATAGTGGAGTTGAAACCTTAGTGGCTTTGGGTGCTGGTGATAAAATTACAGCAGCTGTTCTGACGGAAGCTGAAGATAAAGGGCGTCTGCAAGCTCTTTTACCAAATACTAGAATTTATACGCAGCCTCTGCAGCTGGAGGCTGCTGTAGCACTACAACCGGATTTTATTCTTGGGTGGCGCAGGTATTTTGCAGATAATCAATTAGGTGATACGTCAAGCTGGATAGCTAAGGGAATACCAGCATACATTCAGGATGCATCAGGACCTGTACCGGCGAAGGGAAGATTTCCTGCCTGTACAATTGCCAGTGAGAAAAGGTTTATCAGCAATATGGGACTTGCACTAGGAAAGCAGCAGCAGGCGCAGGATATAATCCAAAGGATTGATGCAGAATTGCAGGCTGTTGAGAAAATACCGGCACAAAAGGTTCTGTTTGTAGAATTTCTCAATGGTAATATAGAAGTCTTTGGTAATGACCTTTTATGTGGAGATATAATTCGTCATTATGGTTGTTCGTTAGTGAGTTACAGCGCTCCCTTCATCAGTCAGGAAGAAATGATGGAAATGCAGGCTGCTAAAATCTTTATTGTCTATCATGGCGGGGAACAGCAGAAGCAAGCAGCGCTAGCACAACTGCATAATCCCCTGTATAAGCATTTACCGGCAGTAGCAAGTGGTCAGGTTTATCCTATAGCTTATAAGCAGATAGTAGCTCCAGGCAGTGATTTGTTAGGAACGTTGAAGTATATTAAGCAATGCTTACTTGCCAACCCTCCTCAATAATGATAAAATCAAATCAACAGCAAGGCTGAAAATGCCTGCAAGTTATTTTTTGGAGGAATATATTATGAAGAAAATAGCAATTCTGCGCTGCCTGATAACCTCCGCTTCCTGTGCGGGAGCAGGCTGCTTGCGTGCTTTTTATGAAAAGGACAAAGCCTTTGCACAGTATGGAGATGAAGAGCTGCGTCTGATGGCGATGTGGACCTGCAACGGCTGTGGCAATTCCAAGCTGGAAAACCAGGAGGGCATTCGCAAGAAGATTGAACGTATGAAGGCTCTGGAGCTGGATGCGCTGCACATCAGCCACTGCACGCACAAAAAGGATGACAATGGAGAAAAGCATCTCTGTCCCAAGATCAAAGCGATTATCGATGAACTGCAGGAAGCAGGCATTACTATCGTAGACGGTACTCACTAAAATAATATGTAGAATTCTGTTAAGCAACAGTCAGCAATGGCTGTTGCTTTTCACTTTATCAACTTAAAAAATCTCCCGTGGCAGGATTTTTTACCCGCTCTAACGAATAAATATAACTATGATTCCAAATACGAAAGGGGTAATAAAATGAGAGAAGCCGTAAAAAAGTATATTGCCGAGCATTATGAGGATTATGTGAAGGATTTGGAAGCCTTGACTAATATTGACTCCGGTAATGGTGACAGAGAGGGCACAGAGGCAGCAAATAAATTTGTTGCTGAAAAAATGACAGCTATCGGTGCAACCACGGAGTTCAGATATAATGACAGAGCCTGCCACCTTATTTCCCGCTTAAAGGGAACAGGCAAATACACGATTCTGCTTGTTGCCCATGTTGATACAGTATTTAAAAATGGTGAAGCTGCCCGTCGTCCGTTCCGTGTTGACGAGAATAACTTTGCCTGGGGACCGGGTGTAGGCGATGACAAGGCTACCGTTGTAGAGGTTATATATGGCTTGGAAGCCTTGAAGGCTGCAGGCTTTGATAATTTCAAGGAAATTATTTATTACACCAACGGCGAAGAGGAAGGTGGCAGCAAGACCGCCGAGGATATCGTAGCAGAGCTGTCGCAGCAGTCTGATTTTGCGATTATCATGGATGTTGCCCGTCCTAATTGGGGCATTGTTACCCAGCGCAAGGGCAATGCCAAATATCGCGTTGAGGTTACCGGTAAGGGCGGACATCACGGCAACGCATCCCAATCCTGCGCTAACGCTATTCACCAGCTGGCATATACGATTACCGAGCTACAGAAGCTCGCCAGCCCCATGCCGGGAAATCCGGAGGATTATACGGCAGCAGCGTTGAAGGCGCGCGGTATTGTTGATGCAGGCCAGTTTATTCCGCAGAATACCGTTAATGTGGGCGTAATCGGTTCTACCAATGACAAAATCAGCGTTATTCCGGGCGATGCTTTCTGCGAGGTAAATATCCGCTGCTTTACGATTGAAGAGCAGCAGCGTATTGATGCTGAGGTTAAGGCGCTGGCAGATAAGGTTGTTATCCCCGGCACCAGCATTAAAATTACCGGCGGCATTGTTACCGGACCGATGCAGAAAACGGCGCAGGCACAGAAAATGGTTGATGTCTACAAGCGCATCGTTAAAGAGGAATACGGCGCTGAGGTAAACGAATGGGTAGCAGGCGGCCTGACCGACGGCAACCGCACAGCGAAGTTCGTACCGACACTGGATGCTTTGGGCGTAGAAAACTATGATGAGCATACCGACCATGAATCTGTAGATTTGAACACCGCAGTTCCCAGAACTACAGCCTTTGCACTGACTCTGGCTGAGCTGGCAGAAACCTTCTGATAAAATTTTAATAATGAGCTGAAAGCTTTCCCCGCGTACTGAATGTGCGTCGGGGAAACTTTTTTGCTATATTCTGACTTTCTGCCGACCTTTATCTGTTTTGCATAATGACTAGACACTGCACTTGTGGTATAATAAAATAGTTAAAATCTTACAGATAAGGTGTGATGATATGTCGAAAAAAAGTAATAAATATGCAGGTGATCAGCCTGCCGCTTACGATCCTACAGGTGTAAGCGAGTATCTTGGCCTGGGACGCCCGATTGACTTTGATAAAAAGCCGGTGCGTATTGCTATGATGTGCGCTGTTGCTATTTCCGTTGTGGTAACGCTGTGGAAATGCTCTACCGGTATGGATTCAGGAGCTGCTGTAGTAAGCGCTTTGGGCTATGCTTTGTCCTTCCTCTTCAGCTACATGTTAGCTCTTGAGCTTGATCCCGACCGTCAGCTTGGCGGTTTCATCGGCGGCGGTCTGACGCTGGCAGCAACCTATTTTATGGGCGAGGGCAATATCCTGGTGATGCTGTGGCTGCTCTTTATCCTGCGTATGCTGAACCGCAGCTCCGGTGACAGACATCGTCTGATTGATAACGTTATTATGATTGGCAGTGCTGCCTGGCTCGGACTTCAGGGCTTGTGGGTATTCCCGCTGCTGACCGGTGCTGCCTATATTCTGGAAAGCCAAATTCAGGCAGGCTATTTCCGCAGTCTTTATCTGGCACTTATGATACTATTGCCAATGAGCTGTCCATGAGCAATATTATTATCATGGCACTGGCCTTCATTCTTTTCCTGCCGGAAATCCGCGTGGCAGATTACGTGAAGTCCAAGGGTGATAAAAACGGCAAGCGTCTGCTGCCGAAGCGTCTGCAGACCATGCAGGGTTATTTCTGCATGATGCTGTTCAGTCTGACATTTTTGCATGGCAATGCTATCGTACCGTCTTTGATGCCGGCTGTAGGTGCTGCGGCAGGCTGCGGTATCTATCTGTTTGTTGCGTTGCTGAAGCATGAAGTATTTTAAAGCTATTCTGGAGGTAAATATCAATGAGTGAAAACAGAAAAATTAAATTTACGACTAATAAAGGTGTTTTTGTTGCTGAAATGTTTGAGGACAAGGCTCCGCTGACTACCAAAAACTTTATCGAGCTGGTAGAAAAAGGCTTTTATGACGGTATTATTTTTCACCGTGTAATCGACGGCTTTATGATTCAGGGCGGTGACCCGACCGGTACCGGTATGGGTGGCCCCGGCTACAAGATTAAAGACGAGTTCGGCGAAGGCCTGAAGCATGATGACGAGGGTATTCTGTCCATGGCAAATGCTGGCCCGAACACTGGCGGCAGCCAGTTCTTCATTACTCTGGCACCTACTCCCTGGCTGAACGGCCACCATGCAATTTTCGGCAAAGTTGTTGAAGGCATGGATGTTGTTCGCCTGATCGGCGTGGTACCGACTGATTTCCGTGACCGTCCGCGCGAAGCTGTGACCATGGAAAAGGTAGAGGTTGTAAAATAAATGGCGGCGTTTGTATATATGCTGCGCTGCAAGGACGGCAGCTTATATACAGGCTGGACCAATGATCTGGAGCACCGTCTGGCGATGCATAACAGCGGACGCGGCGCCAAATATACGCGTGGACGCGGTCCCTTGGAGCTGGTCTACAGCGAGGAGCTGCCGGATAAGGAAGCGGCTTTGCGGCGCGAATGTGCCATAAAAAAGCTGCGCCGGGAGCAGAAGCTCGCTTTGCTGCAAAGCTGGCAGGCGCGTATTGAAGAATAAAATTATAAAGATTCAGACAAATATTTGCTTTTCCTGTACATATAGGCTATAATAAGCTAAGTGAGTTTTAGAGGCTCAAATAGGAATTAGGGAGGCCTACAGATGACAGGCAAAGTTAAATGGTTTAATGCAGAAAAAGGCTATGGTTTTATCCAAAGAGAAGGCGGCAAGGATTTGTTCGTTCACTTCTCCGGTATTAAAAGCGAAGGCTTTAAAACCTTGGAAGAAGGCTGGAACGTAGAATTTGACGTTATTCAGGGAGACCGTGGTGAACAGGCAACTAACGTTGTGCATGTTGAATAATAAATGCAAATAAAAGGCTGATGCTAAGGCAGGTAACTGCCGGAGCATCAGCTTTTTTGCTGTTTGCGGGAGAATGAGAGTTCAGTTGGTGACAAAGGAGGATATAACGGAAGCCTTGGTGACAATACCGCAAAATAGTTTATTATCGTCAATTACAGGCAGAGGGAAGGGCGTGCTTGCCGAAAGTGGCATAATATCTGCCACAGGTGTATCAAGATTATCTATCACTGGCACATTGCGCAGAATACTTTTCTCAAAGGTTGTATAGCCTGAAAGCACCTGCATAGCGCCGTCAAGTGTGATAATACCTATAAAGTGCAGATGCTCGTCAACTACGTAGGCACTGGATACGCCGCTGTTTTTCATATTGCGCAGAGCTACGGCAGCACCGTCGATATTGCGCACTATACATGTCTGCGTGCTCATAACGTTGCGCACAGTAAAAATTTTACTGGAATCGGCATTGTTGATAAAGCTGCGCACATAGTCATCGGCGGGATTGGTAATCATTTCCTCCGGCGTACCGATTTGCACCATGCGGCCGTCGCGCAAAATGCCGACGTGTGTTCCCAGACGGAAGGCTTCGTTGATATCATGCGTGATAAAAACAATGGTCTTACCTGTTTTTTCCTGAATACGCAGCAGCTCAAACTGTAAATCATTTCGTACCAAGGGGTCGAGGGCGGAAAAGGCTTCGTCCATCAGCAGGATATCGGGATCGTTGGCAAGTGCGCGGGCGATGCCTACGCGCTGCTTCATACCGCCGGAAAGCGCACTGATGCGAGTTTTTTCCCAGCCCTGCAGGCCAACCATTTCCAGCATCTGCATAGCCTTTTCGGTACGTTCCTTCAGCGGTACGCCGCGTATTTCCAAACCATAATAGGTGTTTTCCAAAACATTACGGTTGCTGATAAGTCCGAAGTTCTGGAACACCATGGCAACCTTAGTGCGGCGCAGCTCCTGCAGCTGTTTGCTGCTGAAATCGGTAATGTTATCGCCCTCAAGGTAAACTGTGCCCGAGGTTGGTGGGTTAAGCATATTCAGGCAACGGATAAGCGTGGATTTGCCGCTGCCGGAAAGACCGATGAGGACAAATACTTCGCCTTTGTTGACCGTAAAATTTATATCAATCAGACCTGCGGTGATGCCGGTGGCTTCCTGTACCTCGGTGCGGGAAGCACCTTGCTCCAGCATGGACATAGCCTTTTTTTCATTTTGCGAATGCTCCAGAGGAATAAACAGCTTGTACAGGTTTTTTACTTGCAATACGGGTACAGTCATTTATTTTCCCTCCTTTTTCTTGTCTGCCAGGCTTTGCGTCAGGCGATCAATGATAATTGCAATAATAACGATAGAAATACCGGCGATAAGTCCGCGACCGGATTCAGTACGGTTGATGGCAATCAGCACCTCCATGCCTAGGCCGTTGGCACCAATCATTGCGCAGGTTACAACCATCGCTACTGCCATCATCATTGTCTGGTTGATGCCTGTCATAATCGTGGGCATGGCCTGCGGAATCTGCACCTTGAACAGTGTTTGCCAACGCGAAGCGCCGAAGGCAGCGGAGGCTTCGACAACGTTGGGGTCAACCTGCTGAATACCGTGGCTGGTTAAGCGGATGACGGGCACTACAGCATAAACTACCGTAGCAAGAACTGCAGGCACCTTGCCGGGACCGAGCAGCATAACCGCAGGAATCATATAAACAAAGGTGGGCATGGTCTGCATTGCGTCAAGCAAAGGACGCAGCAGTCGGTTTGCCAGTTTGCTGGTGGACACGAGGATGCCGATGGGCAGGCCTAAAAGCAATGAGATGATAACCGAGGAAATAACTACTGCCAGGGTTTCGTTCATCATGCTCCAGTAGCCGAAGGCACCGATGGCGAACAGTCCTATCCCGTAGATAATACCGCGCGACAGCTTGCCTGTGAGCACCTTGCCCAAGGCAGCGATAGCGATGATAGTCAGCCACCAGGGAATAAAGTTCAGCAATCGTTCGATAGAAAGAATGCACCAGGTAAGAATATCCTTCACCTTATTGAAGAAGCTGGCGTAGGTGGTGTTGATGTAGTTGACGAAATTGTCGATGGGCTTAGTCCAGTCCACCTGAACTTCTTCGGGAAAGCTAAGAAGCCAGTTGGCTGCAGCAGCATTATCACCTTTGAGTGCTTTGTTGATGCTTTGCAGCTTATCCTCGGGCAGCCACTGTGCGAGCAGCTCGGGGTGGCGCTGCATGAACCAGATGGCAGCCTCGTCATAGGTGCATTTGGTATCTGCAATGTGCGCCAACGCTTCCGCGGTGAGTGCGCTGGTGGTGTGATATTTTTGCAGGAAGGCAACAAATTCCGGTGATTTGCTTTGCAGCTGTTTGTTGGCAACGATGCAGACGGGAACAGAGCGTGCTTCCGTCAGGCCGCGCTGAAAGCCGACTTCGTTGTAGGGCTCGTCCTGCAGCAG
>OHEG01001209.1_pt1 | contig 10618 bp, 8 predicted proteins | sample 1567181 | NCBI WGS metagenome assembly OHEG01 (sample SAMEA3879534, study PRJEB24766) | human gut metagenome | biome: human-associated habitat; feature: feces | place: USA | collected 1985/1987 | reverse complement strand
CGTTCGGGGGGGGGAGGCGTTCGGCGGGGAAGGCTCTGTTAACGGAAAGAGGCGCGGCCCGACAGGTCGCGCCTCTTGTTTCGGGCGGGATGATGGCTGTGCCGGATGCCCTTTCGGGCAAAACCGACGCTCTGCTGCCCGTTCGCCCCGGAGAGGATGCCGGATGCGGAGCGGGGCCGCTGCGCCGTTGCTGCAGGCTATTCCATCGGACGGATGCGGACCTCGGTCGTACCCTCCAGTTCGCGGACAAGACGGTCGATGTCGGTCTTCTCGTCCACCTCGCCGTAGTGGTAGGGGTAGAAAATCGCCGGGCGGATGGCCTTGACGGCCTTGACGGCCTGGTCGACGGTCATCGTGTAGGGCTGGTTGACGGCCAGCAACGCGATGTCGATGTCGCGCAGCGCCTCCATTTCGGGGGTGTTTTCGCCGTCGCCCGAGATGTAGATGCGCGTGCCGCCGATGGTGAGCAGGTAGCCCACATCCTCGCGCTCGCGCGGGTGGTACTGCTGGCGGTCGGGCGAGGTGTTGTAGGCCGCAACGGCCTCGACGGTGACGTAGCCGCGCGGGCGGGCCGTGTCGCCGGGTGTCATCACATGGCAGTCGAAGTCGAATGCTTCGGCCGTGGTCTTGTCACAGAGCAGGTCGGTTTCGGGGGTTTCGAGCGCCTCGACGGCCGCGCGGTCGAAGTGGTCGTAGTGCGAATGGGTCACCAGAATGAGGTCGGCCTTGGGCAGCGCCGCGTAGTCGGCGTATTCGCTCACCGGGTCGATGTAGATGTGTTTGCCGGCAACCTCGACGGCCAGCGAACCGTGTTTGAAGAAAATCAGCGAGAACTGCGAACCGTCGCGGGCCGTGAAGGTATCGGTCGGATATTCGGGGGCGTGCGATGCGGAGCCGCAGCCGAAGAGGGAGAGGAACGACATAAGCAAAAGCGTTTTTCGAATCATCGGGGTGAATTTTACATAATCCGGAGCACAATATAGCGAAAAAAAAGAATAATTCCTATCTTTGCGGGTGCCAAATGGTTGTGCGGAGCGGAAAAAATTTCATCCGGCGTGCAGTATCCGGCGCAGCCGTGCATTTAACGAAAAACAACAAGGACAAATACCATGTATAAACTCAACCACATGTTCGTTGCGGCCGCAGCCGCACTGACGCTGACGGGATGTCTCAAGAGCGAAGGAGACGACCTTTTCAAGAAGCTCGAACCCGTGCGCCCGGGTATTGCCATCTACAATGCCGCCCATCCGCAGAATATGCTCTCGATGCAGTCGGCCGATGCCGCGCTGCGTCTGGCGATGCTGATGGCCGAAGCCGAAAAGCAGGCAGCCGAGGCCGAGGAGAAGGGCGAGGAGCCGGGCAACCCGCTCGATGTCGAATACCTCAAGAAAATCGAGGTCAGCGGTTCCAATCTGAAGAACATGCTTTTCGGCTACAATACCGAGCTGGAGAAGATTCCGGCCGGTTTCCGCATCATCTACAACGGCAGCAAGGGCAGCTACGACGCCTACAACCGTGAGGGTTCCTATACGGTGGTGACGAACGACCTGCAGCTGGCGGCAACCGATGCCGGGAACCTTTGGACCGTCTCCATCGACACGCCCGTCGAGATGTCGACCGGGACGGACGAGAAGGTCATCTGCGAGAGCGGTACGACGCGCATCCATGCCGATGCGACGGGCGGCTATGTCATCGAGATGGCGGCCATGAAGATTTACGTCGAGGAGGACTACCAGTCCGACTGGAGCGGCACCTTCCGCTGGAAGCCGAAGTCCGAGACGCTCTGCTATTCGGATTTCGCCGAGGAGGGCAAGGGCAGCCAGCTCGAGGGCGAGGCTTCGGGTCGTTCGTTCGCAACCTTCAACCAGGTGACGGCCCTGGCGCTCGAATACGAAATCGAGGGCGGCGAGTATATGGGCTACAACGTCATCAGCGGCGGCGTGGAGACCTGCCGCATGCCCGATGCCGGCGATTACGATGCCGAGCAGTTCCCGTCGAACGAGGTGTCGGTCGAGTGGGAGCTTCAGGGAAGCTATGCGTTGATTTATACGATTCGCTACAACGGCAACGTCGTGGTCATCGACTGATGCGGGCGGAACGTCATGCGATTGGCGGTGCGGGGTGCAGACTCCGCACCGCTTTGTTTTGGCGTGGGGGATATCCTCGGCAGCCTTAGCTGCGCTCCTCCGTTTCGGCCGGTAGCGCCGGGTCCTGCGTCTGGCGTTCGGCGACTTCGTCGCGGTCGATTCCGCGGACGGAGGGGATGAGGAAGGCCGTGATGCCGAGCAGGCAGATGATGCATCCGGCGATGACGAAGGTGGGGCGCAGTCCGACCTCTTCGGCCAGGAATCCCGTGCCGAGCAGGCCGAGGGCCGCCGGGAGCAGGCTGAGGCTGAAGTAGAGCGAGAGCACGCGGCCCAGCACATCGGCCGGAATGCGGTGCTGGACCACCGAGATGAACGATGCGCTGAAGACGCTCGACGAGATGCCCGTGGCAGCGGTGAAGAGTGCGAAGAAGCCATACCCCGAGGCGGGCAGAAGTCCCGAAAGGAGGAACGAAAGCCCGGCGACGACGTACATGCCGTTGATGAGCAGAATCCGGTTGAGGCGGTAGTTGCGCAGCCCCATGACGGTGCCGCCGGCGAGTGCGCCGGCTCCCCATACGATTTCGATGAGGCTCATCTCGTAGGTGCCTCCGCCGAAATGTTCGAGGGTCATGAGCGGGAAGAGCACGCCGACGGGCATGATGAAGAAGAGCACGGCGATGGCCAGCCCGAAGAGCCACGGCATGCCCCGTACGGCGAAGATGGCGGCGATGCCTTCGCGGAATTCGGCGGCCAGGTCGGGTTTGCGCTCGTGACGCTCGGGGTCGGGTATGCGGACGAAGAGCAGTGTCGTGCAGGCGATGAGGGCCCCCGCCACGTCGAGCATCAGGATGGTGCCCATGCCCGTGAGCGAGATGAGCAGCGCGCCGAGTGCCGGTCCGGCGATGTCCGAGACCGAGCTGATGACCTGGTTGATGCCGGCGATGCGTGTCAGCTGTGTGTGGGGGGCAAGCAGCGGAATGGAGGCCTGCATGGCGGGACGGTGGAAGGCCGAGCCGGCCGAGCGGCAGGCGAGCAGCAGATAGATGTGCCAGGTGCATGCCGTTCCGCACCAGAAGAGCACGGCCAGCAGCAGCGTGCAGAGGGCGATGAACATGTCCGAGAGTATCATCGTCCGCTTGCGGTTCCAGCGGTCCACATAGGGGCCTGCGAAGAAGCCGATGACCGACTGGGGCAGCATGCCGCAGATGGCGGCCAGCGCCAGCACCTCGGCCGAACGGGTCTCGATGCTCAGCCAGAAAATCACGGCATAGCCGACAATCGAGCTGCTGAGCACCGACAGAAACTGTCCGCTCCAGATGATGGCGAATGTCTTTTTCCAGGTCTGTTCCATGCTGTGCTGCGGGTGCGGTGCCCGTGACTCTCCGTCGGTCCGATGGCGCACGGCCTCCGTTGCGGGCTCCAATCAGCCGCTAAATTACGCAAAATTTGCGTAAAATCATGCGAAAACCTCGGCCCCGGGGTGCCGAAATGCGCCGTGCGGCACCTCAGCCAACGAACAGGGGGCGGAACAGCTCCGCCCCCTGTATCACCTGTTTTCCAACTTCCGGAGGTTTATTCGACCTCCCACGTGGCACCCGAACGCAGCAGGTCGTCCACGCAGTGAATCGGGCTCTTGGCCTTCACCTCCTCGACCTGACGCTCGACGGCGCGGTCGTAGACGGCATCGTCCTCCACCTCGCGGATGACGCCCAGCGCCACCGGATAGTCGGGATACTTCATCGAGGCGAGCATCACGTGGAGCGTCGTGTCGCGTTCGTGGGCGTCGTGCGTCAGCACGTCGTCGAGCGTATAGCCGTCCTGGCCGACGGTCACCACCTTCAGCTTCATGTTCTCGAAGACGAGACCCTTGTCGCGGTTCGTGCCGAAGAGCATCTTCTCGCCATGACGCAGCGTGATGGTGCGCTCGGCGCGCGTAGCCTTGTCGGCGGCAAAAGCAGCGTGGGTCTTGTCGTTGAAGATGACGCAGTTCTGCATCACCTCGATGACCGACATGCCCCGGTGCTTCGCGGCGGCGACCATGCACTCCTTCGAGAGCTGCACCTCCATGTCAATCGAGCGGGCGAAGAAGGTACCTTTGGCGCCGATGACCAGCTCGCCGGGGTTGAACGGCTTCTCGACGGTGCCGTAGGGCGACGTCTTGGTGATTTTGCCCAGTTTCGAAGTGGGGGAGTACTGACCCTTTGTCAGACCGTAGATTTCGTTGTTGAAGAGGATGACGTTGAGGTCCACGTTGCGGCGGATGGCGTGGATGAAGTGGTTGCCGCCGATGGCCAGCGAGTCGCCGTCGCCGGTGGTCACCCAGACGTTCAGGCGCGGGTTGGCCACCTTGACGCCCGTAGCCACGGCATTCGCACGTCCGTGTACGGAGTGGAAACCGAAGGTCTTCATGTAGTAGATGAAGCGCGACGAGCAGCCGATACCCGAGACGAAGGTGAAGAGGTTGTGGGGCGTGTCGGTCGCGTCGGCGATTTCGGGCAGCGCACGCTGCACGGCGTTCAGGATGGCGTGGTCGCCGCAACCCGGGCACCAGCGTACCTCCTGGTCGCTTTTGAAGTCGGCGGGAGTGTATTTGTAGTCTGCCATGGCTTTACTCTGCTAATAAGGTGTTGAACTTCTCTTTGAGCTCGACGACCGTGAAGGGAAGTCCCTCGCACTTGTTGTACTGGTCGTAGTGGAACTCCTGGAAATGCTGGCGCAGGTAGCCGGCGAACTGTCCTTCGTTGAGCTCGCAGACGACGATGCGCTTGAAGCGTGCGAAGATTTCGCGTACGTTCCGCGGCAGCGGGTTGATGTAGTTGAAGTGGCAGAGTGAAACGCTCTTGCCCTCCTCCTGCATCTGCATGACCGCGCTCTGCAGGTTGCCGCGCGTACCTCCCCAGCCTACGACCAGCAGGTCGCCCTCCTCGGGGCCCAGAACCGTCTGTGCGGGGATATCCTCGACCACCTTGGCCACCTTGGCGGCACGCGTGTCGACCATCTTCTGGTGGTTGGCCGGGTCGTGCGAGATGGAGCCCTTCACGCTGTCCTTCTCCAGACCGCCGACGCGGTGCTCGAGACCCACCTTGCCGGGGAATGCCCAGCCGCGGGCCAGCTTCTCGTTGCGCACATAGGGCATGAAGCCTCCTTCGGGAGCCTTGTCGACGATGGGCGGAACGATGGTGGGGTAGTCCTTCATCGAGGGGATGCGCCACGGCTCCGAACCGTTGGCGATGAAGCTGTCGGTAAGCAGGATGACGGGCGTCATGTGCTCCATGGCGATGCGTCCGGCCTCGAAGGCGAAGTGGAAGCAGTCGCTCGGCGTCGAAGCGGCCATGACCACCACGGGGCACTCGCCGTTGCGGCCGTAGAGGGCCTGTACCAGGTCGCTCTGCTCGGTTTTGGTCGGCAGACCCGTCGAGGGACCGCCGCGCTGCACATCGACGACGACGAGCGGAAGCTCGGTCATCACGGCCAGACCCAGCGCCTCGCTCTTGAGCGAAAGGCCCGGACCCGACGTGGTCGTGACGGCGAAGTTGCCGGCGAAGGCGGCGCCGATGGCGGTGCAGATGCCGGCGATTTCATCCTCGGCCTGTACGGTCTTCACACCGAGGTCCTTGCGCTTGGCCAGCTCCTCGAGAATCACCGTGGCGGGGGTGATGGGATACGAACCGCAGAAGAGCGGCAGGCCGGCCTTCTCGGCTGCGGCGCAGAGACCCCATGCCGTGGCGACGTTGCCCGAGATGGTGCGGTAGGTGCCCTTTTCGAGCTTGGCGGGAGCCACCGTATAGGTATTGGCGAACTGGTGGGTGTTGGCCGCGTAGTTGTAACCGGCGTCGATGGCCAGCTTGTTGGCTGCGGCCACGGCGGGGTTCTTCTTGGCGAATTTCGAATCGAGGTAACGCTTGGCGTAGTCCTCGGGGCGGTTGAACAGGTAGAAGCAGATGCCCAGTGCGAACATGTTCTTGCACTTGACAATGGCCTTGTTGTCGAGTCCCGTCTCCTTGAGCGCTTCGCGCGTCATGGTGGTGATGTCGGGAATCACGACGTTGTATTCGTCGAGCTTGAGTTCGGCCAGCGGGTCGAGCGTGGTGAAGCCGGCCTTTTTCAGATGTTCCTCGGTGATGGAGTCTCCGTCGATGATGACCGTAGCTCCCGGTTTGAGCCATTTGCGGTTGGCCTTGAGTGCCGCGGGGTTCATAGCGACCAGCACGTCGCAGTAGTCGCCGGGGTTGAGTCCCGGACGGTTCGCGAAGTGCACCTGGAATCCCGAGACGCCTGCCACGGTTCCCTGCGGGGCGCGGATTTCGGCCGGATAGTCCGGGAACGTCGAGATGCCGTTGCCCAGCAGCGCCGAAGTGTCGGAGAAGAGCGTGCCGGTGAGCTGCATGCCGTCGCCCGAATCGCCCGAAAAGCGAATCACGACATCCTGCAACTCGCGCACATTGGTTTTGTCCATGTCTGAGTGGTTGGTTTTAGGTTGGTTTTTTGAAACTGTAATACAAATATATAAATTTATTGTTAGATTATTCACAAAAGGTGAAAAATTTTGATAACCCGTAACCGGACGTCGTTTTTGCCAAAGAGTCCGGACGGGGCATGTCGCTCCGCCCGGACTCTTCGTCGGGGGAATGGGGCGCCGCCGGTCGCCGAACGCCCGTTGTTCATCTCTTCGGCGCCGGGGCTCAGAAGGCGACCTCCGCCTCGGAGGCGCCCACCTTGATGACCACGTTATCGTCGGCCACCAGCGCCTTGCCGAACGAATATTCGCCCATCATGTCGTCGAAGTCGGCCGGATAGATGGTAACCGTTTCGCCGACCTTGACACCCACGTAGAACTCCGTTCCCTCGTAGTTGTAGACCGTCAGGTAGAACGTTGCGCCGCGGTTCATCGTAAAGCCTTCGGCGAAATCCCAGTCGTAGTTGGTCGTGCTGTACACGTCGAAGGTGTCGGCATTGTAGTAGGCAATCACCGAGACGGTCGAGCCGGCATCGATATCCTCATAGGTAACCTCTACCGTAACGTCCGATGCCGGCATGACGAAGCCGGCGTAGGGCAGGTTGAGTGTCACTGCAACCTCTCCGCCCTCGGCGTCGGTCGCCTTGACCGAGGCGATGCGCTGTCCCTCGGGCACATAGATGGACATCGAAACTGTCTCTCCCTCGGCATAGAGCGTTCCGCCGTTGAAGGTGATGTTTTCGTTGCCCGATACGGTGTAGGCTTCGGCAACCTCCACCGTGGCCTTGAGCTCCGTGGCCGTGTCGGGAATCCGTACGGCGGCGCGGTACATCGCATAGGCGTAGTGCTCGAAGGCGAAGGTCTCACCCGACGAGATGTGTGCCTGCATCGGCTTGTAGCCCTCGTCGGCCGTGGCGAAGAGGTAGACCGTCTCGCCCGGGATACCCTTGTCGGTCGGTACGCCGTAGTAGATGTCGTCGGCGTCGTAGAACGTCGCCTCGCTCACATGGTCGCTGGCCGTGCAGCTTACCGCAATCTTCTCCATGAAGTTCAGCGTCACGGTCACATCCTCGGCCGGCATCTCGAAGCGGACGTAAATCCGTTCGATGAGCTCCGGCTCGACGCCCTGGGCCGAGATGTCGGCCGAGGCGAGGTAGTAGTCCGGCTTGACCCGCAGCTCGGCGGTCACCTGCTCGCCGTCAATCGACTCCGTGGGGAGGGTCGACTGTTCGAGGTCGAGGTAGGTATCCTCGGCATGCTCCCAGGTGATGGAGTGGCGGGCATGCTGCTCGCCTACGACGCGGAGCGTCACGTCGCCCGTCACATCCTCGTAGTCGGGGCGTACGGTTACCTGATAGACGTTGTCGACCAGAGCCGAACGGGTGAACGAACAGCCGGTCGTTTCGGCCAGCGAGTGCCATTCGCCCCCGCCGATGCTGAACTCGACATTGGTGATGGTATAGGCGTCGGCCGTCAGCAGGTAGCAGTCGAAGTAGCGGTAACCCTTCTCGGGGCTGACGCCGTAGAGCCGCACGCTCGGATTCTCCTCGAGGAGCATCGTGTGGCCGCCGTCGGTCAGCTGCTGCTGGACGCTGTAGCAGGCTACCACCTCGAAATCCGAGTCGGGCACCGTGATGTCGACCGAGAGCGTTGTCAGGCTTTCACCTTCGGATGCCGTGAATTCGGGCATGTAGACGGCGTCGTTCACGTGGATGTGGATATGCTCCATGTGGTAGCTCTCGAAGCCCGACGAGAGGATTTCACCGGGGGTGAGCGTCAGCGTAAGCGTCGAGCCGGGCTCGTAGTCGCCACCCTGTTCGATGCCCGAGAGTGCGATGAAGTCGGGTGTCAGGTTCAGCACCGTCGTTGCGGAGCTTGCGGTGTTGCCGCCCGGACCGGGAGCGTTGTCCGTGTCGTTGCAGGCGGTGAGCAGAGCGAAGCTCTGTACGAGAAAAAGAGCACAAGAGTCAGGGGGAATCGATGTTTCATGACGAATCCTTTCTTTGGTATAAATGTGTTATAAATATGGTATGGGGGTGATGCGAGGCCCGAAATGGGTACGGAAAGCCGCCGGGCGGCCTGTTGCATCAGAACAAAGATAGCGATTTTTTGCCTTTATGGCTAAAAAAATGGTCGATTTTTCCTCCTTCTCCTGGTGCGGATGGAGGCGGTCCCGATAAAAGGGGCACGATTTGAGCCTGTTGGCTGATGGCAGGAAATGGTGCAGGGCAGAGGCGTGTGAAGCCGGTATGGCCTTGCACGCACGAGAAGGGATGCTGCCGCAGGAGCTCTTTCCGGAAAATGGGCCGTTGCCGTTCAACGGTACGGCGTGTGGGGCTCTTGCCGAAAATGGGGCGCAGATTATGAGGCTGCAGGATATGGGGCGCAGAATATCTGGCCGGAGGATATCTGGCCGGAGGTGCGGCGGCCGGCGCGGTGCATCTTCTGTGCGGCGGCGGAGATTTCCGGTACGGCAGCATTGGCCCCGTGCTGTCGCGGCTTCGGGACCGGCCGTACCGCTGCGCCGCGCCTAACGGATGGAGTTCATGCGGATGCTCGCCTTGACCAGCGCGATGGCGCGGATGCGCTCGACGCGCACCTCCTTGTCGGCATGGTGGGGGTTCTGGCTCACCAGTTTGACGTATCCCTCGCGCTCCGATTTCTGGATGTACTTGACGGTGATGTACTCCTCGCCGTCGATGTCAATCGAGAGCAGGTACATGTCGCCCCAGAAGACGTCGTTGATGTCGTGCAGCTGCTTGTAGAGCACGATGTCGCCGCTCTTGAGCAGCGGATACATCGAGTCGCCGACCACATAGATGGCACCGTCGCACTTGGGAAGGTTGGGGATGTGGATATAGTTCACCGGTTTGGTCTGCACGCGGTCCGTAAAGAGCGGTACCAGCCCGGCCGTCCCCTCAATCGAATAGAGCGGCACGCTCTGCAGCGGCAGCGACGAGTCCGTGCGCCGCATGTAGGCCGTCAGGTCGGGTTCGGCGTTGAACATGTTGCCCTTGCCGGTTTCGAGCCAGTCGGGATTGACGTTCAATTCCTGAATAAGAATGTTGCGGTTTCGCGACGAAAGTCCCGTTTTGCCCGTCTCAATCATCGAAAGGGCTGCTTTTCCGATGCCAAGGCGCTGTGCCAGTTGCTCTTGCGTCATGTTCAACGCCTTTCGTATAATTTTTATGCGCTCGTTCATGGCTCCTCGATTGGAAAAAATTATAATAAAAAATTGTATTATCTTGTATCAATATTCAATTATTGAACTATCTTTGTCTCTGCAAAGTTAAACAATTTATTCCGGTGATGCAAACTCCGCACCGGAAAAACCATTCATCCACAACAAGACATGATGTATACCGTATCGTCTGAACTTTACCGGGAGACGGCCGCGCGTCTGTGCGACGCGCTCGACGGGGAGAGCTACTACTCGGGCTCGCTCGAGTTTGTCTTCGACGGGATGGAGTGTCGCCTTGTGGTGTCGGTGATTGCCTACCGCCGCCGTGAGGTCGCCCCCGAGGGGGTTACCGAGCCGATTTCCGACCTGGTGCCCGTCTGGTGGGAGTTCCACACCGTCGGCAGCGACGGCGAAGCGCTGAACGACGCGGAACTGGAGGGCTTCCTCTGCCGGGAACCAATTTACCGCCGCACGCCCCTTGGCCGGGAGATCTGCGACGTGATGCTGGCGGTGCCGAGGGCGTTCCAGCGGGCGGATTATCTGCCCTGCATCCTTTGGGGCAGGACGGCGCAGGAGGCTTCCCGGTGCCATACCCGGGATAAGATCGGCATTACGGGCCGATTGCAGAGCCGCGTCTACACGAAGCTGACCGAGGAAGGCGCAGAGGAACGAACCGCCTACGAGATATCCGCCCTCACCGCTCAGATTCCCATGGATTAAAAACGTGTCTTTTTTTGTTGCAAAGCTGCGGTTTTCGTGGTATATTGGGGCAAAACAGATAAAGGAAACGATTCTCGTGAACAAAAAAGAAAAGGCAAAAGCCATCATTGATATTCTCAAACAGCGCTACGACGATGCGGCCTGCGCCCTGCATTACGCGAAGGACTACGAGCT
>OHEG01001206.1_pt1 | contig 10632 bp, 7 predicted proteins | sample 1567181 | NCBI WGS metagenome assembly OHEG01 (sample SAMEA3879534, study PRJEB24766) | human gut metagenome | biome: human-associated habitat; feature: feces | place: USA | collected 1985/1987 | reverse complement strand
GCCCTGTCGGTAAGCCGCTGGGGTGTCTGTCTGCTCAACGAACTCTACGTCGGCGAGAACATGCTCCCCTTCTGGGACATCTACGGCTACGGACTGTATGCCGGCACGCCTTTCTACGGCACCCCCAAGAAGATCTACAACCAGACGGCCGTCACCTACAACCGCCGCTTCTTCAACAACACGGTGGGCGTTTCGGCCGGATTCTATTTCCATTACGACGGCGTGGGCCTGGGCCTGCAGCAGATCCTGAAAGTATCGGTCAATCTGCAAAAAACCGTTTACCGTCCCAAGAAATAGGCGCAAAGGCGGAAAAAAGTTGTAATTTTGTAAAAAATATACCTGCTATGGCAATCGCAACCAACGACACCAATACCAAGGAGAAAGCCGCGAACTTTCTCGAAGAGATCATTCAGGAGTCTATCGCCAAGGGCGACACGCGCGTACAGACCCGTTTCCCGCCCGAACCCAACGGCTACCTGCATATCGGCCACGCCAAGAGCATCTGCATCAACTTCGGCCTGGCGAAGAAATACGGCGGCAAGTGCAACCTCCGTTTCGACGACACGAACCCCGTCAAGGAGGATGTCGAGTATGTCGACTCCATCAAGCGCGACATCCGCTGGCTCGGCTTCGACTGGGCGCTCGAGCGCTATGCGTCGGACTATTTCGACCAGCTCTACGAGTGGGCCGTCGTCCTCATCAAGAAGGGGCTGGCCTACGTCGACGACCAGACGCAGGAGCAGATTCGCGAGAACCGCGGTACGGTATCCGTACCGGGCACCCCGTCGCCGTGGCGCGACCGCTCGGTCGAGGAGAACCTCGACCTCTTCGAGCGGATGAAGCGCGGCGAGTTCCCCGACGGCTCGAAGGTGCTGCGTGCGAAAATCGACATGGCGCACCCCAACATGCTCTTCCGCGACCCCATCATGTACCGCATCATCCACGCCGAACACCACCGCACGGGCAACAAGTGGTGCATCTACCCGATGTACGACTACGCCCACGGCCAGAGCGACTCGATTGAGCACATCACCCACTCCATCTGTACGCTCGAGTTCGACGTCCACCGTCCGCTCTACGACTGGTTCATCCAGGCGCTGGAGATTTTCCCGTCGCACCAGTACGAGTTCGCCCGTCTGAACCTCACCTACACGCTCATGTCGAAGCGCCGTCTGCTCAAGCTTGTGCAGGAGGGCGCCGTGATGGGTTGGGACGACCCCCGCATGCCGACCATCTGCGCCCTGCGCCGCAAGGGCTACACGCCCGCGTCGGTGCGCAACTTCGCCGAGATGGTGGGCGTCGCCAAGCGCGACAACGTCATCGACCTGGGCAAGCTCGAATACTGCGTACGCGAGGACCTGAACAAGGTAGCCGAGCGCCGCATGGCCGTGCTCAATCCCCTGAAGGTGGTCATCACCAACTACGACGAGGCGAAGACCGAATACTTCAAGGCGGTGAACAACCCCGAGAACGAGGCCGCCGGTACGCGCGAGGTTCCCTTCTCGCGGGTGCTCTACATCGAGCGCGACGACTTCATGGAGAATCCGCCCAAGAAGTTCTTCCGCCTGCAGCCGGGCGGCGAGGTGCGCCTGCGCTACTCCTACCTCATCAAGTGTGAGGAGGTGGTCAAGGATGCCGAGGGCAACATCACGGAGCTGCACTGCACCTATGACCCGATGTCGGGCGAGGGCTCGTCGAGCGACGGCCGCCGCGTCAAGGGCGTCATCCACTGGGTATCGGCCGCCCATGCCGTCGAGGCTGAAATCCGTCTCTTCAACCCCCTCTTCACGAAGGAGAACCCCGACGACGTGGAGGAGGGCCAGACCTGGGAGAGCAACCTCAACCCCGAATCGATGGTCAAAATCAAGGGCTTCCTCGAGCCGTCGCTGCGCGACGTACCCGTCGGACAGGCCGTACAGTTCGAGCGTGTGGGCTACTTCTGCCCCGACACCGACTCGACGCCCGAGCATCTGGTCTTCAACCGCACGGTGACGCTCAAGGATTCGTGGGCCAAAATCAACAAGTAAGCCCCACCACCCCCCTGTTGCACAGCCCGGGACTTCGTCCGCCGAAGCGCCGGGCACCCGTGAAACAAGCTTCCGCCCTGCCGCACCGAAAGCGGCGGGGCGGATTTTATTTTGGCCGGGAAGCCCTTTTCTTTGGGTATGAAGAACATCCTCGCGAAAAAAGACTTCCTTTTTCGGAAATTTGTTTCTAACTTGCTCTATCGTAACCCGAAAACCCGTCAAAACCCTTAACCCACCCATCGACATGACGAAAGTCACCACACTCAACCAGTTCATCATCGAACGGCAGTCGGAATTTCCCGAAGCCACAGGCGGCTTCTCGCGGCTGCTCCACCACATCGGCATCGCGGCCAAGAAGGTCAACCGCGAAGTGAACAAGGCGGGCCTCGTGGACATCCTCGGACGCACGGGCGTCGAGAATGTCCAGGGCGAGGAGCAGCAGAAGCTCGACCTCTACGCCAACGAAACCTTCCTCGACGAGCTGCGCGCCAGCGGCGAATGCTGCGGCGTCGCTTCGGAGGAGAACGAGGAGGTGGTTCTCTTCGAGGAGGGACTCTCCCAGGGAGCCCGCTACGTGGTCTGCATGGACCCGCTCGACGGCTCGTCGAACATCGACGTCAACGTCTCCGTAGGAACCATCTTCGCCATCTACCGCCGTCTCTCGCCCGCGGGCGAACGGGTCGGCCGAAGCGACTTCCTGCAGCCGGGCCGCGCCCAGGTAGCGGCCGGATATGTCATCTACGGCTCCTCGACGATGCTGGTCTACAGCTCGGGCAGCGGTGTGAACGGCTTCACGCTCGACCCCTCCATCGGCGAGTTCTGCCTCTCCCACCCCGACATCCGCATTCCGAAGCGGGGACGCATCTACTCCATCAACGAGGGCAACTACGAGCGCTTCCCCGTGGGGGTGAAGAAGTACATCAAGTATTGCCAGGAGCGGGATTCGCGCACGGAGCGCCCCTACACGTCGCGCTACATCGGGTCGCTGGTGGCCGACATTCACCGCAACATGCTCAAGGGAGGCATCTACATCTACCCCGAGACCGAGAGCCATCCGCACGGCAAGCTGCGGCTGCAGTACGAATGCAACCCGATGGCCTTCATCGTCGAGCAGGCGGGCGGCCGGGCCACCGACGGCAAGCGGCCCATCCTCGACCTCGAGCCCGGCGACATCCACCAGCGCACGCCGCTCTACGCCGGCTCGGAGGCAATGATGGAGAAGGTGACCGACTTCCTGCGCTTCTTCGGCTCCATCTGAGCGGCAGCGGGAAGAGAATATATCATGGACAAAAGTCGCCTCTGTTTTTTAACAAAAAATCCCGGCCGTAAGAGCCGGGATTTCTCATTATCGACTTATAGTCAGATACACGACGAATCTTATTCGCATCTCATGGGATTGATTTCAACGCTATATGAATGCAGGCCGTTCCCTTTACGGATTCTTACCGATTTCTGATATGGCCCGCTCACAGTACCGTCATAACGAGACAATGCTACATTTCCGCCTCCGGCTCGTACACTTCGATAATCCGGAGTCAAAGCATATACGGTATAAGATACTGATACCTTATAGGCATTCTGATTTGCAAAATTTACTACGACTTCCCCTTCATATTCTGATATTGTAGCCATGACATTGCCTACTGACACACAGCTGTCAGAGGTTTGCATGACAGCGGAAGCATTATTCTCCCCGGCATATACGGAAAATACCAGCACAGTAAACAACAGCATTAGAATCTTTTTCATCTTTCCTGAATTATCATCATTCCCTACTCACTTGACGGCTTTTCGGGAAACTCCGTTCGTACCTTAATCAAGAGTGAGATACGCGCATAAAAAAAACGCGGTACTTTCAGTATATTCTCTACCCAAGGTGTTTGGCGTAACCTATCAGCAGAATAACCAAAAGCCCGCGCCGTTAAGCGCGAGCATTCTTGCAATATTCCTGCTGAAAATCCTTGAGTCGCCAAACTTTTGGGTAGCAGAATACAGCTAAAACGCTTTTCCAATACGTCTAAAATGCGCGTATCGACTAACGCTGTTACATAGGCAGTTTCTTATTTATCTTCTCAAAAGTAGACAAATCTTCTCAGAAATCAAATTGGACAACAAAAAAGAGCAACTCCGTCTTCGCCTCGCCGTCACATCATCCGACGGAAGGTGCGGCGGCCCAGCAGGTAGCGCAGCACGATGGAGCCGCGGTAGATATGCCGCTGCAACACGCCTTCGCGCCCGTCCCGCCCGGGTCCGGTTGCCAGCAGCGCCCGGGTCTCGCGCCGCTTGCGGGAGAGCATCGGATGCCACCGCACGAAATCGCGGTAGGCGCAGCCCACGGCCCGGAAGTTGTCCCAACGCCCCTGCGCCAGGTAGGAAAAGGCTGCCAGCAGGTCGAGCACGGGCCGTACGACCGCCACGACGCACCGCTGCAGGGGCGAGGCGCACTTGTAGAGCATCGCCAGATTGTTGCGGTGGTTGTAGAAGACCTTCGACGGAGAGTCGGTCTGGAGCGTGCCGCCGCCCAGATGGTAGACCGTACTTGCGGGCACAATCCGCACCCGGTAACCGGCCAGCTGCATCCGCCAGCAGAGGTCAATCTCCTCCATGTGGGCGAAGAAGTCGGCATCGAAGCCCCCCAGCGCCCGGAAGACATCGGCCCGACAGCAGAAGGCGGCGCCCGTCACCCAGAAGACATCGCGCGCATCGTCGTACTGTCCCTCGTCGCGCTCGGTACGCTTCAGAATCCGGCCGCGGCAGAAGGGATAGCCCAGGAAGTCGATATAGCCGCCCGACGCACCCGCATATTCGAACTTCTCGGGTTCGCACAGCGAACGCAGGCGAGGTGCGACGGCCGCCACGTCGGGATGGCGTTCCAACTCGGCGACAAGCGGCGCAAGCCACCCCGAGGGGGTCTCGACGTCGGAGTTGAGCAGCACGTAGTAATCGGCCTCGACCCGTTCGAGCGCCCGGTCGTAACCGCCCGCAAAGCCGTAGTTGGCGTCCATCGGCACCACCTCGACCGAGGGGAACTCCTCGGCGAGCACGCGCAGCGAGTCGTCCGTCGAGCCGTTGTCGGCAACGACCACGCCTGCTCCGTCGGCCGCCGCAACGACGCTCGGCAGAAAGCGGCGCAGATGTCCGACTCCGTTCCAGTTGAGTATGACGATTTTAACCGTTGGCATTCTTGCGTTTGTGTTTCCAGCGGCGATGGGACCATATCCACAGTTCGGGACGTTCGACAATCATCGCCTCGAGCCGGCGTACGTAACGTTCGGTGATTTCGTTGGGAGCCACCACCTCCTCGCCGTCGTAGAGCAACTCGAACGACATCTGGTAACGGCCGCGCTGCAGCCGCTCCATGCGGACGAAGTAGACGGGAAGGTGGCACCGCAGGGCCAGTTTCTCGCCGCCGTCGAAGAAGATTGTATCCTGATTGAGGAACCGGAACCAGTGGCTGTCGGGACGGCGCGGCGGATTCTGGTCGGCGATAAGTCCCATTACAAGATTCTTGCCGTCGATACCCGTCTCGCGGTTGCGCAGATAGAAACGCAGGCACTCCTTCATGGCCACCGTGGTCGAATTCTCGTAGTTGCGCAACCGCTGGTAGAAGCGCTCCATCACCACGCTGCGCAACGGATGGTAGACCGCCACAAGCATCTGCGAGGGTTCGTACAGTCCCCAGTAGGAGCAATACTCCCAGCAGCCGTAGTGGGCCGTCAGTGCAATCCAGTCGCGCCCCTTGACCGCGGCACGGTGCTCCTCAAGACCCTTGACCGTCAGTACCGTCCGGGCCTTGTCGGCGCTCATGTGGGCCATGTTGATGGTATCGACGAAGAGTTCGGCCAGCGTCCGGTAGAAACGGCGGCAAATCTCCGCGAGCTCCCGCTCGCTCTTTTCGGGGAAGGAGTTGCGCAGGTTGCGCCGCACCACCTTCCGGCGGTAGCGCAGCACGTAGCAGAGCAGGAAGTAGAGCAGGTTCTCGACCACGTAGTATTTGAACCAGTAGGGCATCACGGCAAAGAGCCAGGCCCAGAGCCACAGCAGTTCGAGTTCCGCCCGCTGCAGAAGTGTCATTTCCGTCCGGTTCATGGTCTGTCGTTCTCTACGAATACCTTGACGTTGGCGACCTTCGTGCGCACGCGCAGCCAGCTGCGGAGCGATTCAAGGTCGACCTGCTGCGTCGAATCGACGGGCGAGACGACACAGACGAGCGTCGTATCGCGCGGCTGCCCGTCGACACCGAAGGTGATGCCCTTGGTCAGCGAAACCGTCGCGACGTTGTGCACCACGACGCCCGCCTCGCGCGAGATATCCTCGACGGCGACGTTCGTCACCCGGTAACGGGCCAGCTGCGAACTCATGCGCTCGATTTGGGCGTTCTTCTCCTCGAGCAGCTCGAGGTAGCTTTTCTGGAGCGTCGCCATGTCGAGCCGGTCGCTGTTGCTCGCCTGGCGGACCACCAGTTCGGTGTTCTCCAGCCCGCGGAACCCGGCCAACTGCGCCCGCGCGTTGTCGAGCACGTCGTCACCGAGCGTCTCGCCCAGCAGCACCAGCTCGATTTGCGACGGACGGCCGCCGCGCGCATAATGCTTGTTGCACTCGATGACGCGCGTATGGGCGAATTTGAAGACCCGCGAGACGTATTTGTCGGCCGCAGCCTCGAAGAGCGAGACCTGCACCATGTGGAAGCCCACAAAGACGCTCGGGATAAAGGTTGCGAGCGTGATGACCATCATCAGCCGCTTGACATTGCGCTCGCGGACCTTGTCGATGAAGACCTTCTTCTCGTACTTGAGGAAGCGCACCATCAGATAGGTCGCCAGAGCGATGAACACCGAGTTGATGAAGAAGAGGTAGAAGGCTCCGACGAAGAACCGCAGCTGCCCGGTCGCCAGACCGTAGCCCGACGTACAGAGGGGCGGGATGAGCGCCGTGGCAATCGCCACGCCCGGGATGACGGTCGAGGTGCGCTCACGCCGCGACTGGGCGATGATGCCGGCCAAACCGCCGAACAGGGCGATGAGCACGTCGTAGGTCGTCGGCACGGTACGGGCCAGCAGCTCGCTCTGGGCCGTACCGATGGGCGAGATGAAGAAATAGAGCGTCGAGGTGATGATGGCCACGATGAACATCAGCGCATAGTTGCGCAGCGAGCGTTTGAGCAGCTCGAAGTCGTTGATGCCCAGCGAAAGGCCTATGCCCATGATGGGGCCCATGATGGGCGAGATGAGCATCGCGCCGATGATGACGGCCGCCGAGTTGACGTTCAGGCCCAGCGAGGCTATCATCGTAGCGAAAATCAGCACCCAGAGGTTCACGCCGCGGAACTCGACTTCCTTGGCGATATTGGCCACCACTTCGTCGCGCTGCGCCTTGTCCTCGTCCTCGAGGCTGAACCGGTCGCTCAGGTAATCGCGCAGGTCTCGCAGCCATGCGCCGAAAGAGCGGTGCACGGACGCCGCGGAGGAGGAGCTCTTCTTCTCCTCGGCCGGGTCGTTGCAATTGCAGTTGTCTTCCGGATTATTGCGTTGTTCGTTCATCATGCTTCATCTTGAGGGTTTTCCATGACGTCGGATTCCGTATCCGACGCTGCGGCACTGCGGCGCAGCCGGGGTTTCCCGGCCACCACCAGGACGAATTCGCCCTTGGGTTCCGTCGTGCGGAAGTGGTCAAGCACCTCGGCCACCGTACCGCGCACGGTCTGTTCGAATTTTTTGGTCAGCTCACGCGAGACCGACACCGGGCGGTCCGCCCCGAACGTCTCGGCGAACTGTTCGAGGCACTTCACCACACGGTAGGGCGACTCGTAGAAAATCATCGTGCGTTCCTCGTCGGCCAGCGCCTGCAGGTGCTTCGTACGCCCCTTCTTCTGGGGCAGGAAGCCCTCGAAGCAGAAGCGGTCGCAGGGGAAGCCGCTCTGGAGCAGCGCCGGCACGAAGGCCGTGGCTCCGGGCAGCGATTCGACCTCGATGCCCTCCTCCAGGCAGGTGCGCACCAGCAGGAAGCCCGGGTCGGAGATGCCGGGCGTTCCGGCATCGGAGACCAGCGCCACGGTACGTCCCGCAGCGATGTGCTCGGCCACCATGCGGACGGTGGCGTGTTCGTTGAACTTGTGGTGCGAGCGAAGCGGTTTCTCGATGCCCAGATGGCGCAGCAGCACCGACGTGGTGCGCGTATCCTCGGCCAGGATGAGGTCCACCTCGCCGAGCACCTTGACGGCGCGCAGCGTGATGTCATCCAGATTGCCGATGGGCGTAGGAACGATATAAAGTTTGGCCATGCTATGCGTATTTGCGCTCGAGGAGCTCCATGAGGAAGCGGGCGCCGTCCGACGAAGAGTTCCAGGCAAAGTTCTCGGCAATGTAAATCATGCACTCGTCCAGGTCGTGGAAGCCGTCGAGCTCCGTTATCGCCTGCTCGTAGGCATCGGCGTCCCCACCGAACAGGTCGCGAATCATCAGGAAACGATCGTTGATGCCGATGGCCCGGCGCAGGTCGGTGACCGGCTCGCTGCGGGCGATTTCCGCCGCCATGTCACGCGGCGGCGCGATGGTATCGGCCAGCGTCCGCACGTCGTGGTTGATGACCTCACCCAACACGGCACCGCCCTCGGCAGCAACCGGGGATTGTACGAACGGCCCCGCAGTCGGGACATTGCCGGTCGTCCCGGGCTCCTCCGGCTCGGACTCCTCCGACACCGGCTCCGAGGCGTCACCGCCGACGGCATCGAGCTGCACCTCGACAAAGAGGTTCTCCTCCTCTTCGGCATACTGCTCCGGGACCGTCTCCCCGGCACCGGCACCGTCGACCTCCGCCTCTGCAGTTTCAGCCTGCAGCGAAGGCGAGGGCGATTCGGATGCTACGGGTTGCGCTTCGACGGTCGCCGTTTCGCCCACGGGGTCCGCTGCCGGCATGCGCTCCGCAGCCGCAGCATCGGCCGGCATGGCAGCATCGGCCGCCACGGTCTCCCCGGCCGCCGGTACCGTGACCTCCGGTGCGGCAGCAGGCTGCCCGGCTTCGTCGTGACGCAGGGTCTCGGCGGGCATCTCCGCCATACGGCGTTCGGCCGGAGCAGGCGCCGCATGGCGCACCGTTCCCGCGCCCGAAAGGCGCTCGCTCACTGCAGGCTCCGTGTCGCCGTAGAGCGACATGATGACCCGCTGACGGTGACGATGGCGTACGACCGGCTCTTCGACCCCGAAAAGGCTGCCCATCAAGGGTCGCCGCGCTCCGCCGCCACGGTGCTCCGCCGCCGCATGTTCCGCAGCCGGCATTTCGGCAGCCGGCATTTCGGCAGCCGGGGCTGCGGGTTCAGCGGCAGTGTCCGGCGATGCAGGAGCGGCGGCCTGTTCTTCGCACACCAGCTCGGGCTGGTGTGCGGCTTGCTCCTCCGCCTTGGCAACGGGGGAGACGGAGGCCGGCTCGGCGGCAATCACAACGGGCTCGGCGGGCTCTTCGGCAGGCCGGTGCGGCTCGGTATTTTTATCAGAAGGTTCGGAAACTTCGGACGGCTCCTCGGCCGGCTCCTCGTCGACCGTCGCAGCAACCACTTCGGCCGTCTCGGCCTCGGACTCCTCGTCGGCGGATGCGGCAGCATCTTCAGCCGAAACGGAGCTCTCGGCCTCCTCGGCAGCAAGAACGGTCTGGGCTGCATCGTCGGCATCGGCGCCGGCTGTTGCCGGAGCGGCATCCGGCTCGGCGTCCGACACGGAGTCTGCCGCAGCAATACCGGCCGACCCGGCATCGAGCAGACGGTCCGCTTCGGCCTGCTCCTCATTGCTCGAGGGGAATGGCTCCGGGACAACCGCCACCGGCTTGAAGGCGAGCACCTCGGCCAAATCGATGCTTTCGGGCATCTCGGCCGCAACCGGCTCGGCGGCAGCCTGCGGCGAAACCTCCTCCGCGCCAAAGCGCACGCACTCATAGAGACGGCGGAGCATTCCGAGCGCAAGGTCGCGCTCGAGGGCCGGAATCCCGGCATCCGACCGCCATCCCTCGACCAGCGATTCGAGGTGCGACAACTCTTCCCGTATCGTTTTCAAATCCATAGTTGCAAGGCTCTTTTTTGACCTCCAAAGATACGCATTAAAGCGATTCGAGTCAAGCAATGGGCAGTATATTTTGCCCCCTGCCGCCCGGGCCGCGCCCATCGCCCGGGCAAACGTTTTGAAACTGAGCTCCGAGGTCGGAGGACGCCCCTTCGAAAAATAAATAAACCCGCATGCGCATCCCGTTCCCGAAAAGTTGGTTATCTTTGCAGCACGAAACGAAAATTCCGATTCAGATAATGGCTTTACAATGCGGCATCGTCGGATTGCCCAATGTCGGCAAATCGACGCTTTTCAACTGCCTGTCGAACGCAAAGGCCCAGAGCGCCAATTTTCCGTTCTGCACAATCGAGCCCAATGTGGGCGTCATCACCGTGCCCGACGACCGTCTGACGCGCCTCGTCGAGATGTGCGAGCCGCGCTCCGTGGTGCCCGCAACCGTCGAGATCGTCGACATCGCCGGCCTTGTCAAGGGCGCGAGCGAAGGCGAGGGGCTGGGCAACCAGTTCTTGGCGAACATTCGCGAGACCGATGCTATCTGCGAGGTTGTTCGCTAC
>OHEG01001197.1_pt1 | contig 10690 bp, 10 predicted proteins | sample 1567181 | NCBI WGS metagenome assembly OHEG01 (sample SAMEA3879534, study PRJEB24766) | human gut metagenome | biome: human-associated habitat; feature: feces | place: USA | collected 1985/1987 | reverse complement strand
TGCCGATGTTCATGTTGTCGCCGTGGGCCAGGAAGAGGCGCTGCCCGCCGAAAGTTTCGACGCGGGGCGCCGTGCAGACCTCCACGCCGCATTCGCGCGTGAGGTAATCGCGCATCCACATGTCATGGTTGCCCGTGAAAAAGAGGACGCGTATGCCGCGGTCGGTCATCGCAGCCAGCCGGCCGAGCGTCCGGACGAAGCCGCGGGGCACCACCTCGCGGTATTCGAACCAGAAGTCGAAGATATCGCCCAGAAGAACGACCGTCTCGGCATCGGCCGCGACGGCATCGAGCCAGGCGACGAACTGCCGCTCGACACGACGGGCGACCTCGGGGCCGCCTCCGCCCAGATGGACATCGGATGTGAAGTAGACCATGCGAATCGGTAGGTGTTGCGGCCGGCCGCCGAAGCGGCAACGCCCCGGCCGGAACCGGGGCGCAGGGCCTTATTGGAGAAGCTCCTCGATTTTCCGGGCCAGCTCCTCGCCATCGAGGTCGCGGGCCACGATTTCGCCTTCACGGCTGATGAGGAAGCTCGTCGGCAGACGCTGCACGTTGTAGAGCTTGAGCGTCGGCGAGGCGCCGCCCTGCAGGTCGCTGACCGATACCCACGGCAGCTGCTGCTCCTGCACGGCCGTAATCCAGAGCGGCTTCGAGGTGTCGATGGCCACCTGGTAGATTTCGAACGGCGCGCCGGCACGCTCATACTTCCGGTAGAGCTCCTTCAGCTCGGCGTTGCGCGCATTGCCGTTGCCCAGCTCGGCCGACCAGAAGTCGACGAGGATAACCTTCCCCTCGAGCGACGAGAGGCGCACCTTCTTGCCGTAAATGTTGCTCAGCTCGAGGTCGGGATAACCCGTGACGGTGAGCTGCGAGGCGAGATTCAGACGGGCGTCCATGCGGCCGATTTCGGCCAGCAGCACCGGCAGATAGGGCGAATCGGGATAGCTCTTCTCGAGCGCCTCGGCCACCGTGCGGTAATAGACCACGTCGCTGTCGCCGTTGAAGAGGTTGGCATCGCCCGGCAGACGCTGGTAGAGCGCGAAGAGGGCCGCCAGCGACGACTTGTTCTCGATGATGAAGCGCAGCTGCTCGCGGCGGATGCGGTAGTACTCCTCGGTATAGGCCTTCACCAGCTCGTCGTGCTGCTCGCCGGCCTCCTGCCGGGCGACCTGCTGGGCGATTTCGTCGAGCCGCTGCACGCCGGCCACGTAGTTCTGGTAGAACTGGCGCAACAGTTCCGATTCGGCCGAGCCCTCGACCGTATAGTTGCGTGCCACGCTGCCCACCGAGCTGAGCGTCAGGCGGTCGCCTGCGGCCAGCAGCAGCGGGATGCGCTCCCCGTCGTAGACCACGTTGTAGAGCGACGGCGAGGCGGGCGCCTCGCGCAGTTCGAAGCGATAATTGCCCTCCTTGTCGAGTTGCGCCGAGTCGATGATGCGCTCGGAGAGCGGCGTCACCTGCTCGAGGTAGATGCTGCGGGCTTCGTTGCCCACGATGCGGCCAGAGATGCGCACCTTCGACGACTGGCAGGCGCAGAGCGCCGACGCTGCGGCCACCGCCGCTAAGATAACCTTTCCGTTCATTTATTGTTTTGCGTCATTAACGAATTCCGCCGGACATTCCGATGCACGGACGGCACGGCCGCCCGAAAACGTCCGGATATTTGCACAAAGATATTCAATTCCGGGAAAAAACGACGAATTACTTCTGGAAATTGTGCCGCGACCCGTTGTTTTTCGAGTAATTGCGCGCATGCTGCTGATTGCGGTTCTTCTGCTGCCGCTGCTGCTGGCCGCCCTTCTGGGGACGTGCCGTAAAGTGCTGTTTATAGTCGCTTCGGAGATTGTTCAGTGCAACTTCGTCGATTTCGATATCCCCTCCGGACATCCGTTTGATGTCCTTTACAATCACCTCGTTGTTGGGATGCTCCTGGTTGTATTCGAAGCTCTTCGTACGCATGTACCGTGCCAGATTGTCGACCGTGCGGGCCACCGCCTGACGGTCCTGCACGCCGCCCAGACTCTGCAGCATCCGCTCGACGTATTTGCCGTAGTGCTTGTAGGCGATGCGGCTCTGGGTATAGGGCATCCGGTGGGGCGTGACGGTCAGCTCCTCGCGCGAAGGACGCGGATAGGGCGAATCCACATCGAGCTGAAAATCAGACATGATGAACAGATGGTCCCAGAGCTTGTGCGTAAAGTCGGCCGTATCGCGCAGCAGCGGATTCAGATTGCCCATCACGGCGATGACGGCCCGCGCCTGACGGTTGCGTTCGCGCCGGTCCTCGATGGTCAGCAGCGAATCTATCATTTCGTGGATGTGGCGGCCGTACTCGGGCAAAAAGAGTCTGCGCCGCATGTAGTTGTAATTCTTTTCCATACCGTAATTGTCGTCCATGCGCAGCCGCGTCCTGTTCCGTTTCGTCCCCTTCCTGCCACGGAAGGGCCCGCGCAATGGTCCCATTCAGAATGACTTCCCGCATTTGAGCATTTGACCGGGCGGAGTACCCAAAATTGTTTTTACACCGCGGAAAGCAATAACTTTGGGGCAAAAATAACAAAAAAACACTAAAAACAAGAGATGGTAAAGGTTTTAATTTTGGACCATTCAAAAAGCGTGCGAAACATCCTGCGCGAGCGGCTCGAATACGAAGGTTTCTCGGCCGAGGCGGTCGACGACGAGGCCGCCGCATCGCGGCTCTGCGAACGGATTCCCTTCGACGTCATCCTTTCGGACACGGAGTGCCGGGTCCCCGATGCGGGCATCCCCTTCATCGCCCTTTCGGGCGAGGCCTCCATCGACTCGGCCGTCCGGGCCGTCCGCAGCGGCGCGCGCGACTTCGTGACCAAACCCATCGACATGAACCGGCTGCTGCAGTCCATCCGCCGCACGGTCGAGGAGCCGGCCGATGCACCCGCTGCGCGCGCAGCGGCGCCGCGTCCCGCCGCACGGGCCCGGCGCTCGCACGCAGCCCAGACCGAAATCATCGGGCAGTCGCCCCAAATCCGGCTGGTGCGCGAACTCATCGAAAAAGTGGCCCCCTGCGAGGCGCGCGTGCTGGTCACGGGCGAAAACGGCACGGGCAAGGAGCTCGTCGCCCGCTGGCTCCACGCCAAAAGCAACCGGGCCGCGGCCCCCTTCGTCGAGGTGAACTGCGCAGCCATACCGTCGGAACTGATTGAGAGCGAGCTGTTCGGCCACGAACGGGGCGCCTTCACCTCGGCCGTCAAGCAGCGCAAGGGAAAGTTCGAACTTGCGAACGGCGGCACGCTCTTCATGGACGAAATCGGCGACATGTCGCTTGCCGCACAGGCCAAGGTGCTGCGGGCGCTGCAGGAGAACAAAATCTGCCGCATCGGCGGCGACAAGGACGTGGAGGTCGACGTGCGCGTCATCGCGGCGACAAACAAGGACCTGCGCGAGGAAATCCGCAAGGGGAACTTCCGCGAGGACCTCTACCACCGCATCGGGGTCATCGTCATCCGCGTCCCGGCGCTGCGCGAGCATCCGGACGACATCCCGGCGCTGGTCGACCACTTCATCCGGACCATCTGCGCCGAGCACGGCTCCGTCCCCAAGGAGGTCACCCCCGAGGCGATGCAGCTGCTGCAGGAGATGCCCTGGACGGGCAACATCCGCGAGCTGCAGCATACCATCGAGAAGGCCGTCATCCTCTGCGACGGAGGGGCCATCACCCCGTCGACGCTGCTGCTGCGCCCGGCTCCCGCGCCGGCATCGGCCGAACCCGGCTTCACGACGCTCGATGAGATGGAGCGCTCGATGATTGCCCGCGCCGTGGAGCGCTGCAACGGCAACATGACCGAGGTGGCCCGCCAGCTGGGCATCACGCGCCAGACACTCTACAACAAAATCAAACGCTACGGATTATGAAACTCCCGAAAGGCATCGCCTACGGCCCCATCATCACACATGCGGGGCTGCTGGCCGCGGCGGCCCTTGCCAGCGGATGGTTCGTGGCGCAGCGGCTCTATCCGCTGCTGCTGGTCAGCGTGCCGCTCATGGCGCTGGCGCTCTATCGGATTCTGCGCTGCTACGGCGATTCGGTGCGGCGCGTCAGCTTCATGTTCAATGCCATCGAGAACGACGACCTCACGTTCCGCTTCAACGAGGACCCCTCGAAGGTCGACAATACGATGCTCAACGCGGCGCTCAACCGCATCAAGGAGATTCTTTCGCGGACCAAGCTGCGCGCCGAGGAGCGCGAACGCTACTACCAGCTCATCATGGAGAGTGCCCAGACGGGGCTCATTACCGTCAACGATACGGGCAGCGTCTACCAGGCCAACAGCGAGGCGCTGCGCATCTTCGGCCTTCCGCAGCTGAGCCACATCCGGCAGCTGGAGGGGTCGGCACCCGAGGTGGCGCGGGCGCTGGCGGCCATCCGCCCCGGCGAGAAGCTCCGCGTCTCGTGCACGACCGAGACGGGCGAGATGGCCCTGACGCTGGGCTGTGCGGAGATTACGCTCGAGGAGCGTCACCGGCGGGTCATCTCCGTGAGCGACATCAACAGCGAAGTGAGCGAAATCCAGGTCGAATCGTGGAGCAAGCTCTCGCGCATCCTGACCCACGAAATCATGAATTCGCTGGCGCCGATTACCTCGCTCAGCGATACGCTGCTACAGCTCGACCGGCCGCTGGACCCCGACATCGAACGGGGGTTGGAGACCATCTCGGCAACGAGCCGGCGGCTGGTGACATTTGTCGACAGTTATCGCCGTTTCACGCGGATTCCGGCGCCCCAGCGCGAGCCGTTCGAGGTGCGCGAACTCGTCCGGCAGGCCGTGGTGCTGACGGCCGCCGAGGACGATGCCCTGCGGATTCATGTCGATATCGAACCGGCCGATACGATGATTTATGCCGACAAGGTTCTGCTGGGGCAGGTGGCCGTCAATCTGCTCAAGAACGCCCGCGAGGCGATTGCCGGGCGCCCCGACGGCGAAATCGGGATTCGTTCGCGTATCGATGCCGCGGAGCACGTCGTCGTCGAAATCAGCAACAACGGCGGAGCCATTCCCCCGGAGGTGGCCGAGAACATCTTCACTCCCTTCTATACGACCAAGCCCGACGGTTCGGGCATCGGGCTGAGCCTCTCGCGGCGCATCATGCAGCTCCACGGCGGCTCGCTGCGCCTTACGAGCAACACCGACCGGCGGGTAACCTTCACCCTGCAGATTGGATAACGCCGGGCTGTGCCGGCGTGCCGATGTGCGACGGGACGCAGCGCCCCGTGTCCGAATGTCCGATTTTTTTCGTACCTTTCAGCGGCCGCTCCTGCACGGCGGTCGCAGCCATGCAACCTGAAATCATTCCATAACGTGAAAACTCGCTTCAACTTCTGTCTCCTGACCCTGATGTTTGCGGGTGCGGCCTGCGGATGCAGCTCTGCGCCCGAACCCGACCCGTTCGTCCGTGTCGAAAACGGGCACTTCGTGCTCGACGGCGAACCCTGTTACTTCGTGGGAACCAACTTCTGGTATGGTCCCATCCTCGGCTCGGAGGGGCCTGGGGGCGACCGTGAACGCCTGGCGCGGGAGCTGGATACGCTGGCCGCCTGCGGCGTAAAGAACCTGCGCGTGCTGGTCGGTGCCGACGGCGGCCCGGGCGTCCCCTCCAAAATCGAGCCGACGCTCCAGTATGCACCCGGCAAGTACAACGACGAGCTGCTCGACGGACTCGACTACTTCCTCTCGGAGCTGGGACAGCGCGGCATGAAGGCCGTGCTCTACCTGACCAATTCGTGGGAGTGGTCGGGCGGCTATTCGCAGTATCTGGCCTGGTGCGGCGCCGGAAAGCCGGCCATCCCGGCCATCGACGGATACGAGGCCTACGTGGAGTATGTCTCCCGCTTCATTCCCAGCCGCGAGGCCCGTGCGCTCTTCGCCGACCACGTGCGCTTCATCGTCGGGCGGACGAACCGCTACTCGGGGCTGAAGTATACGGACGACCCGGCCATCTTCTCGTGGCAGATTTGCAACGAGCCGCGCCCCTTCGGCGAGGAGAACAAGGAGGCCTTTGCCGAATGGCTCGCCGAAACGGCCCGGCTGATACGCTCGCTCGACGCCAACCACATGATTTCGACCGGTTCCGAGGGCTTCTACGGTTGTGAAGCCGACATGGCGCTCACCGAGCGCATCCACGCCATCCCCGAAATCTCCTACGTCAACCTCCACATCTGGCCCTACAACTGGGGCTGGGCGCCGCGCGGGAATGTGGCCGCAGGGCTCGACAACTCGCTCGACAAGACGCTCGACTACATCGACCGCCATCTCGAGGTGGCCCGGCGTCTGGGCAAACCGGCCGTCATCGAGGAGTTCGGCTTCCCGCGCGACGACGTGCGTTACGAACGGGGGACGCCGACCACGCTGCGCGATACCTACTACGCCTGCATTTGCGACCGGCTGCTCGCCTCGAAGCGCTCCGACGACCTGCTGGCTGGCATCAACTTCTGGGCCTGGGGCGGCGAGGCGCGTCCGGCCCACACCGTCTGGCAGTCGGGCGACCCCTTCTGCGGAGACCCGGCGCAGGAGTCCCAGGGGCTCTACTCGGTCTTCGGCGACGATACGACCGTCGGGCTCATCCGCCGTACGGCGGAGCAGTTGCGATAGCCTGCCCTGCGATGCAGCGGAGCCCTGTCCACCAAGGACAGGGCTCCGCTTTTGTTGTCGGTCGGGGTGTGGTGAGGGGAAATTCCGGCCCGGGCCGATGGCCGGGACCTTCCGGCTGTCGGAGCGGAGGCTCCGCGGCGGCCGGTCAGAACAGCAGCGAATGCGCGGCCAGAAATTCGTAGAACGGCTGCCGGTAGTTGTCCGAGATGGGGAGGTACTCCTTGCCGAAGACCAGGCGGTTGCGCTCGATGGCCTGCATCTTCGAGGGTTGGATGATGTACGAGCGGTGAATCCGGACGAAACGGTCGGCAGGCAGCTGCTCCTCGAGCGACTTGAGGCTCATGAGCGAGAGCACCGGATGCGGTTCGTTGTCGACGTGGATTTTCACGTAGTCCTTCAGCCCCTCGATGTAGTCGATGCGGTCCAGCTCGATTTGCTGCAGCCGGTATTCGGTCTTGACGAAGATGCTTTCGGGGCCGGCTCCTGCAGGCGATGGTTTGCCGACGCTGCGGCGCTTGAGTTCGAACCATTCGAAGGCTTTGTTGGCGGCCGTCAGGAAGTCGGCATAGCTGATCGGCTTGAGCAGGTAGTCCACCGCACCCACGCGGAATCCTTCGACGGCGTATCGGTCGAAAGCCGTCGTGAAGACGACGCGGGTCTCTTCGGGCAGCATCCGCGAGAGCTCCATGCCGTTGAGCCCCGGCATCTGGATGTCGCAGAAAAGCAGGTCGACCGGGTGCTCGCGCAGTGTCTCGCAGGCTGCCACACCGCTGCCGAACGAGGCGCGCAGCTCCAGGAAGGGGGTCTTGCGGGCGTAGGATTCCATCAGTTCGACGGCCAGCGGCTCGTCGTCGATTATGGCGCAGGAGAGTTTCATCGGTCGGTGAATTTGATGCACAGCAATGCCCGGTAGTCGGCTTCGCCCGCCGGGCCGTATTCGAAGATGTAGCGGCCGGGATATATCATCTCGAGCCGTTTCGAGAGGTTCTGCAGCCCGATGCCCGAGCCGCTGCGGTCCGAATCGCTCTTCGGGAAGCTGCTGTTCTTGATGCTGCAGAGCAGCTGGTCCTCCATCTCGTGGATGTCGATGGTGATGTAGGAGGGCTTTTCGTAGCTTACCCCGTGTTTGAAGGCGTTCTCGACGAGCGATATGAAGAGCAGTGGCGCGATGCGGGTCGACGACGGGGTGTCGGGCAGCGAGACGAAGACCCGTACGTGGCGCGGCAGACGGATGCGCATCAGTTCGATGTAGTCGCGCAGAAACTCGATTTCCGAGGCGAGCGGGACCGTGGCGCGGCAGCTGTCATAGAGCACGTAACGCAGCATGCGGCTCAGGTCGTGTACGGCCTGCTGCGCCCGTACCGTGTCGAGCTGGATGAGCGAATAGATGTTGTTGAGCGTGTTGAACAGGAAGTGGGGGTTCAGCTGGCTCTTGAGGTTCTGCAGTTCGGCTTCGGTGCGGCTGTGTTCCAGCTCCTTGCGGGCCGCCTCGGCCCGGTACCAACCTCCGGTCATCCGGATGGCGACGCTGACGCCCACGACCAGCAGGTAGAGTGTGGCGTTGCCCAGAAAGAAGCGGGCGGCATCCTGCCACGGCCGGTCCATGGGCGGGTGGTGTCCCTGTCCGGGCGGGAGGACATGGCGGAAGAGCAGGTGGATGCTCACCATGACCAGCAGAATCAGCAGCAGGTTGTATGCGGTGAAGAGGGCGAAGCGGCGGGTAGTGAGGTAGCGGTCAATCAGCCGGAAGAAGTTCGTGTAGAAGACAATCATGAATGAGAGCGGGACCAGCAGGAAACGGCCGTATTCCGGTCCGTCCATCAGCGGTCGGTCGGGCCCTGTCACGAAGAGCGGCATGCCGAAGATGACGGCCCAGGCCGTCAGGTGGATGAGCCACGCGGTGTATTTCGATTGTGCGGCGTTCATGTGATGCAAATATAGCTTTTTTCGGTGATTATTCGTAGCGGATGGCCTCGATGGGGTCGAGCATGGCGGCCTTCTGTGCGGGATACTATCCGAAGAAGATGCCCGTCAGCGTACAGACGGCGAACGAGAGGAAAACGCTCCACGGCTGGATGTAGATGGGGAACGAGGCTGCGACCTTCACCACCACGGCAGCGCCGATGCCCAGCATGACGCCGATGAGTCCGCCCGTCACGCTGATGAGGATGGATTCGATGAGAAACTGCGCGAGGATGTCGCGCCCCTTGGCGCCAATCGACATGCGGAGTCCGATTTCGCGCGTGCGCTCGGTCACGGAGACATACATGATGTTCATGATGCCGATGCCGCCCACGAGCAGCGAGATGCCCGCCACGGCGGCCAGCAGCATGGTCATCATGTCGGTCGTGGAGGTGAGCATCGACGAGAGCTCCTGCTGCGAGCGGATGGAGAAGTCGTCCTCGTCGCTCTCCTTGAGCTTGTGGTTGGTGCGCAGGATGGCACTGATTTCGTCGATGGCCTCTTCGGTATAGGCCTCGCTCAGAGCCGAGCAGACAATTTCCTGCAGGTGGGTAATGGCCAGGATGCGCTTCTGTACGGTGGTGTAGGGGGCGATAATCAGGTCGTCCTGGTCCATGCCCATGCTGTTGTAGCCCTTGCTCTCCAGTACGCCTACGATGCGCAGCGGGATGGTGCCGAAGCGAATCACCCGTCCGACGGGACTCGCCCCGTCGGCGACCGTCTGGCCCACCAGGCAGACCTTCGCCGCCGTGCGGATATCCTGCTCGGAGAAGGTATCGCCGTCGGCGATGCGGTAGCGGCGGATTTCCATGTAGTCGGTGTTGACGCCGTAGACCGTCGTCGGGGTGTTGTTCGCCCCGTAGATGGCCTGCCCCGCGCTGTTGACCATCGGCGAGACGTAGGTCACGAAGCGTGTCATGTTCTGGATGTCCTCGAGGTCCTTCAGCTTGAGCGACTCCATGTCGTCGGCATCGAGCCGTACACCGCCGCGCACGTCGCCGCCCGGGTGGAACATAATCATGTTGGAACCCATTTCGCTGATTTCGGCCTGGATGCTTCGCTTCGAACCCTGGCCGATGGCCAGCATCGTGATGACCGACGCCACGCCGATGATGATGCCGAGCATCGTCAGAAATCCGCGCAGCTTGTTGTTGCTCAATGCCTTGAAGGCTATTTTGAAAAGGTTTGCGAAATTCATGGCTCAATCGTCGTTTTTGGGCAGCCCGGCCAGCGCCTCGGCTGCGCTCAGTATGTTGTCGTTGCGTGTGTCGCTGGTGATGTGTCCGTCGCGCAGGGTGATGTTGCGGCTGCTGTACCGTGCGATGTCGGGGTTGTGCGTCACGAAGATGATGGTGCGGCCGGCCGCGTGGAGCTGCTGGAAGAGCACCAGCACCTCGAAGCTGGTGCGCGTGTCGAGGTTGCCCGTCGCTTCGTCGGCCAGGATGACCGCCGGGTCGTTCACCAGCGCCCGGGCTATGGCCACGCGCTGCATCTGTCCGCCCGACATCTGGTTGCTGCGGTGAAGCAGCCGGTCGCCCAGTCCGACGGCCTGCAGCGCCTCGACCGAACGGCGGTAGCGCTCGGCGGCCGAGTAGGCCGGGTTGTACATGAGCGGCAGTTCGACATTCTCGATGGCCGTCGTCTTGGGCAGCAGGTTGTAGTTCTGGAAGACGAAGCCGATTTTGCGGTTGCGCAGCGTCGCCCGCTGGTTCTTGTCCATCGAACGGACGGCCACGCCGTCGAGGTAGTATTCGCCCGAGGTAGGCGTGTCGAGGCAACCGAGCGTGTTCAGCAGCGTCGATTTTCCCGATCCCGAGGTGCCCATGATCGTCACGAACTCTCCTTCGGTGATCGTCAGCGAAATTCCGCGCAGTGCGTGCACCACCTCGTCGCCGACGACGAAATCCCGTCGTATGCGGTCCAGTCGGATGACCTCTTTCATCATCGCTCGCTATTTTTTCTTGTTGTTGCTTCCCGGAGGTCCCGGCATGAAGGGGCTGCGCTCGATGGCGGCAGCTTCCTCGCGGGGTTTGGCCGTTACCAGTCCGGTAACGATCTCCTCGCTGCCCGTGAGCCCTTCGGTGATTTCGGTCATATCGC
>OHEG01001192.1_pt1 | contig 10716 bp, 10 predicted proteins | sample 1567181 | NCBI WGS metagenome assembly OHEG01 (sample SAMEA3879534, study PRJEB24766) | human gut metagenome | biome: human-associated habitat; feature: feces | place: USA | collected 1985/1987 | reverse complement strand
GTTATTTATTTAAAGAAAGAGGAAAGGGAGTGAAGCTGAACGAGAGATTACTTTTTAATCATTTTTTTAATAGTGGTGCTGGTTCTGCTTCTTCCGTTTATCCTTTGGTGGAAGCACAGGCACAAAGAAACAGATAGAAAGGGGAACAGTAAAATGTAATAGGGTGAATGATTATAGCAAAAAGACCAGTATCAATATATGATTTTAAGGCTTTCGGGGCTGCCATTAAAGCCGCGAGAAACGAATACGGAGAAAGTCGCAAAAAAGTAAGCGACGAGTTATATATCTCCCCGCGCTATCTTGCGAATATCGATAACAAAGGACAGCAGCCGAGCCTACAAGTTTTCTATGACCTCGTTACCCGTTATGCTGATATTTGGGTGTGTTCTGACTATATGTATCATTGTTATGGCAATACCTAATGCGTGCTGATTAGTATTTTTTTATATTGCTCCGCAAGCTCTTTCTTTCCCCATCTCATATACAAACTATACAAATAACGAGCAGTACTTTTGGAATAATCATTATCAGGGTTCTCGTTCATAACAGCATGAAAGACGGCATCTGCGTTAAGCAGGTGCTGTTCTGCTATCACAGGCTGAGAACGGGTATAAGCAATGACACCACGATAGAACTCGCACATACCATAATCAAGGTTATTTCTACCCATAACTTCATCAATGGTGGATTCACAGAAATCAATAATTTCCAGAGCAGAATCATATTCCTTATTCTGCACCAGCATGTTAGCAAGTGAGAGTGTCTGCTGCAGGGTATCATTATTCTCTATCAATCCAAGACTGGCATATTCCCTGCGTACTGTGAAAGCTGTCTTGAGTTCTGATACGGCTTCTTCCAGTTTCTTCTGGAACAGATAAGCTGTAGAGAGGTTGTTGTGCAGGTTTGAAAGCAGATTGGCGGAACGGGCATCCGCAGTATTGGTCTTATGGTAATTTTCCATGAGGGCAATCGCCTTTTTATATTTCTTAATGGCATTATCATATTCCTTGCGTGGGAACAGAAGCTGTGCTTTGTAATCTAATAATAATGCTTTGTCACAGGCAGAAATGTGGTTGGTTTCTTGCGTAATATCTGGTGTGCCTGATTTATCTGAATTATACGATTTACTCGTTTCATCCGACTTGCCCGAATCATTCATAAGATTCATCACATATTCTATACGTTCTACCAGCTCCGACAGATAATCGGTATCCAGATATTTGTCAAAGTAAGGGTACATATCCTGTAAGAACAGTAGATAGTAAGCCCTGTTATCTAGGATGATGTGTCTGTTGATGCTTTTCAGACATTCCATGACAGTCACCGGTCTTTTTACATCCAGACCGTGAGCAAGGCAAATCAAATGCAGGTGATTTAACATCACATGGCAGTCTGATACGGTTGGAATGGTCTCTGCGATTGCCACTTCCTGAATGAGAGGATGGAGTGCAATCGTCTTATTTTCGGTATCTTCACTGATAATGCCATAGCGTATCAGCTCATTAACATTTTTGAGAGAATCCAGTTCCAGCCACATTTTGAACGCACTTTTATAAACTCCTGATACCGGCAGGAGTGAGAGGTTACGGAGGATATCAATACTGTCCTCATTTAATCTATTAAGCTTCATCAACATGCGAAGGTGTCCTATCATACTGGCATAGGAGAATTCATCATCCTTGAATACCTCGATTTCTTCCATGTTCTGCCCGATACCGCAGGAACGCAGCTCCTGTAACAATTCTTCCGGTTCCATGCCGCTGGCTTCTAAGGTAAGAGCAGCCATGCAGACAGTCAGGGTATGACAGTTCACTTCTTCTATAATGGCAGACACACTGTCCGGATCACGTTTTGCAGAAGGACAATGCTTGTAGAACAGTTCCTTCAGTTCTTTGTCCTTATCCAATTCCTTTATTTCTATAGAATCATAATTCTTAAGTTTGCATCTGCTGGTAATCAATAGCTGCATATCATTCTTCATCAGTTCCTTTAAGAAGGGTTCGTCCTTTGGAAGCACATTGAAGTTGTCCAGAATCAGCAGTGTATCTGTGTGGAGTCTCTGCATCACCTTATAGTGATTCTGAAAACGGACTTCCTCATTCATTTCTACGGAATCATCTGCAAATGTAAGGTTTGCGATGTCTTTTCTCAAATCACCGGTGTAATACAGATAAATGATATTGGTGTACTTTTTACGGTTCGTCTGTGCATAGGCTTTGGCAACTTCGCTTTTTCCAATGCCTGCCATACCAGTAATGAATAAGACGGATTGATTGGAAAGATGGGATGCGATTGCTTTTATCTCATCCTTTCGTCCAATGAATGCATGATTGCAGGAGGGAAGCTTATTGCAAAGAATCACTTCCGAAAGGTCGGGAGAATAGAGCGCACCTGTGCTATGGTCATTCAAAATCGCATATCTTACCACAGAGCAGAAAAAGGCTGCATTATCCGGCTCCTGAATCAGTGCATCAGCCATTTCCTGCCCGATGGTTTTTATACTGTCTGTAATCAATTCCTCCATCTGGATTCGAGCCTGTGCTTCGTTCAACAGGTTCGGAATAATCTTATCTCTGAAATCATCCTCCATCGTATCCCATTCATCCTCATCTTCATAAGTCTTTAGGATATCTATAGGAATCGGGCGGGCGCCATTGCACCAGCGGCTGTACATCGTCGTGTCATCTGCGATTAATTCCGAAGCTGTCAGAGTATCATCCAGATATGCAGAGAACAGACTGCGTACAAGCTGGTGCTGCGGGTAGGTTTTCTTTTTATTTTCCAATAATACACCAATCACATTGGCGAAGGTCAGTCTGTTTCTCATCTGTGTGCTCCTTTCAGAGAGGATTTATCAATCCCGCTATCTATCTTATCTGTCTTTCTATATTTTCATTCTTTGAAAAGTTTCTATGTCAAGTCGCGGTCAAGTGACCGTCAATTATTTTATTCTCTATATTTTACTACAATTAACTTACAAAACGTAGCCGGGCGGCATCAGAAATGAAGCAAATCGGCTACAACAATCATAACACAAAACAAACTTATGTTCTACAAGAATATCGAAATGTTTTAACTGTACATTGAAAACTTCATGAGTTGTATTCACAGTCAACGGACTTTGCGATGATACTTAAAGCAATTTAAGCGGAGCAAAGAACAGACACTTCCGTCAAGGGTGGGAGATGATCTCGCGCAGGAGAGGCCCACAGGCAGGTTTCAGTAGTGAGAAATCGGTGCTAAAGAATCCAGACAGTGGATACGTAGAAAACCAAACTAAGAGTACTGGAACAATCTTACTTTAGGAACCGCTTATTGCGGGTAGGAAAGAAGGTGGTTAATGAGAATATTACGAGAGGAGGCAGGACTACCATGAAAACAGAACTTGATACAAGAGCGTTATTAAATGTAAAGGAAATGTGTAAGTACCTTGGTATTGGACAGACGAAAGCAAGAGAATTGCTTTCCAATCCGGCCAATGGTTTCACGGTAAGAATCGGTAACAGACTATATGCTCATAAGGGCAGATTAGACCACTGGTTACTGAATCAGATTCTTTCATAAATAAGAACACGGAGGAGTTTCAAAATGAGAATTCAATTTTTGAAACGGATTGATAATTGTAAGGTTTTATGGTAGAATAGGGACGATATTTGGAATCCTTCCTATTCTACACTTAGGAAGGAGGCATAAATGGGTAAATCCCTTAATGGTAAAGAATTAGGTAAAGGCTTATCACAGAGAAAGGATGGTCTTTATCAGGGAAGATTCGTGAATCGTTTTGGCAAGAAGCAGACGGTTTACGCAAAGACGCTGAATGAGGTAAGACAGAAGCTTAGAAACGAACAGTATGAGGATGAAAAGGCACTCAATGTTGTTGCGAAGGACACATTCTACTACAATTTATATGTAGTGGCAATCGACACAGGAATGCGTATTGGTGAGTTGATGGGGCTTCAGTGGTCTGATGTAGACTTTGAAAAGAAGGTTGTACACGTCAGACGTTCCTTATGCTATTTCCGCAAGGATGGCAAATATGTCTTTGAATGGCATGATACCAAGACGCATAACAGCAAGCGAACCATTCCCTTAACAACAAGAGCTATGGAAGCTCTGAAAAAACAAAGAGTTCGCGGGCAGGAGATTCTGCTTAAGAACGCACAAACAGCACAGGACGAATACAAGAATCTGGTTTTCGTAACCAGAAACAATCGACCTACACAGCAGTTCATCGTACAGGAATGTATGGATGTAACAACGAGACGAATTCAGAAGGAACACCCGGAATTTGAGAGGTTCTCTCCTCATTGTTTCCGTCACACCTTTGCAACAAGGGCAATCGAGAACGGAATGCAGCCTAAGAGCGTGCAGAAGCTTCTCGGACATGGCTCCTTACAGCTGACAATGGATTTGTATTGTCACGTAACAGATGATACCTTGTTTGACGAGATGAGGAAGATGGAAGCGGTGTAAAGTGTGTAAAAAGTGTGTAGTAAAGCAATTTGAGACAATAATAAAGGCGTGAAAGCCTTATAAACAGGAGGTTTTAAGATAAAATGGAACAGTATAAGCAGGAATTTATAGACTTTATGGTGGAGAGTGACGTGCTGAAATTTGGTGATTTCACATTAAAGAGCGGCCGTAAATCACCATTTTTCATGAATGCGGGAGCATATGTGACAGGCTCACAGCTTAAGAGACTCGGAGAGTACTACGCAAAGGCTATCCATGCAAACTATGGAGATGACTTTGATGTATTATTCGGACCTGCATACAAGGGAATTCCGCTTGCAGTGGTAACAGCCATCGCATACCATGAGCTTTATGGCAAAGAGGTGCGCTACTGCTCAGACAGAAAAGAGGCAAAGGATCACGGTGCAGACAAGGGAGGCTTCCTTGGAAGCAAGCTTAAGGATGGCGACAGAGTAGTTATGATAGAGGATGTCACCACATCAGGCAAATCAATGGAGGAGACAGTTCCAAAGGTAAGAGAGGCTGCTGATGTCACAATCGTAGGCCTTATGGTGAGCCTTAACAGAATGGAAGTCGGACAGGGCGGCAAGGTGAGCGCGCTCGACGAAATCCATGAGAAGTACGGCTTTGAGGGCAGGGCTATCGTTACAATGGAAGAGGTCACAGAGTATCTCTACAACAGAGAGCATGATGGCAGAGTAGTCATTGATGACACAATCAAAGCAGCTATAGATGAGTACTATAAGCAGTACGGCTGCAAATAGGAGAATATAAATTGCTTGGCAGAAGAAAACGTAACAGGTATAAGTTTACGGAAAAGAAGCAATCTAAGAGGGGGATAGCTGCACTTGTTGTGGCTATCCTCATAGAGATTGTATATATAGTTTTTTTGAATGCGGCATTCAGAGGAGATGGCAATCTGTCTATGTACTATGGCAGTGCCGGTATACTGATGCTTGGCATATCTCTGGCAGATTTCGGGTTTGCCATCAGAAGCCTCTTTGATGAGGAATCATTCATGACGTTTCCACGACTGGCAGTGTTTTTTTCACTCATAGCGGTAATCAGCTGGGGAGGAACATATGCTGCAGGTTTTATTATATGAAAGAAAGATTATAGGGATATATGAGTTATAAAGAGATTTATGAACTCTCCAATGAGCTTTACGCAGAGCGATTAGAGCTTGTGGAGGAGCGGATAGAGCAGATCATCAGAGAGCCTGCGATAGAGCCGGCTTTTGCAGATTATTTCACAAGTGTGGCAAAGTGCCTAAACACTATTAAAAACCATAGCGCAGATAAGGAATTTAACGATTTATTCTATTCACAGTTTGATAAAGAAAATTACGAGAAAAGCTATGCCAACCCGGCATATGCCGTAAAGGTGCTCGGAGATGAGTATGGTCAGCTTTTATCGGCTGTATATGCAAAAATTGCCGGAAGCATTACACATATCTATCAGGGGGATATAAAGTATCTCTGCATTTATGCAGAGCTTATTGTAGAGCTATACAATTATTTTGAGAATGCCAATGAGCTGAGTCCTGACGAGATAAGGGGCTGTATATACTCGTTCATGCATGATTATGAGGAGATTTTTGCAGAGGATGACAACAGAGCACTCCTTGACCCGGCTTATGATTACTATACAGAGCTTGTAAATGAGGCAGATTTGTCAAATGATGATTATCTGTATTCCTACGGACTGTATGTCGGAGAGAATGAGCGCGCCGGCAGAGCGCATCTGGCTTCATTTTCAGATGAGGAGATACAGGCCATGGCAGATACCTATACAGAAGGATACCGCATTGGCTTTATTACCTGCAACAAGGATATCTCAAAGAAGTCGGTGGTTCAGGTGCTTTATCCGCTTGGCTTTGAGCGTATGATAAGAGCAGCGTTAAAGAATTTTGAGAAAATGGGTATGAAGCCTGCCATGAGACCATTTTCCACATCGGTCAATAAGCAGTTTGACTATGACCACAAGGAGGATATGGCACTGTGGCTTGACAAGGCATATGTGGAGTATCGTCTTGAGTGCATGCACAATGCACTTGAGAGAATGAAGGATGTAGCATGTAAATGTGGTGGTCCTGCTGTCATAGAGATATTTGGCGAGGAGCCGTTTGCTCCGGTTTCAAAGAAGGAGGCTGCGCACTTTAATGATGAGCAACAGAAGCTTGTAGTCCATATGACAAGCGTGCGCTCACAGTATATGAACAGCTATATCCACAGCGAGGACAGAAGCTTTACGATTATTGCCTATCCGTGTGCTGCAATCGGACCTGATTATAAGGAAATTTTTACGGAGACTGTAAAGATTAATACTCTTGATTATGCACTCTACAGAGATATGCAGCAGAAAATCATAGATGTGCTCGATACAGCAGACAGGGTGCATATCGTCGGAACAAACGGCAACAGGACAGACTTGTATGTCAAGATTCATGAGCTTAAGGAGCCTTCAAAGGAGACGGCTTTTGAAAACTGTGTGGCTGATGTAAATATCCCTGTCGGAGAGGTGTTTACTTCACCGGTGCTAGAGGGTACAAACGGCAAGCTGCATGTCAGTCAGGTATATCTCAATGAGCTTAATTTCCTTAATCTGGAAATCGACTTTAAGGATGGCATGATTGATAAATATACATGCACCAATTTTGAGGATGAGGAAGAAAACAGAAAATATATATCAGACAATGTGCTTTTCCATCACGACACACTGCCTATGGGTGAGTTTGCCATAGGCACCAATACGACAGCCTACCGTATGGCGAGAGTATACGATATCGCAGCAAAGATGCCTATTCTCATAGCAGAGAAGACAGGACCGCACTTTGCGGTGGGTGATACCTGCTACACATACGATGAGGACAATATGACATACAACCCTGACGGAAAAGCAATCATTGCCAGGGACAATTCAGTTTCCATCCGCAGAAAAGAAGATATATCAAAGGCATATTTCAACTGCCACACGGATATCACAATACCATATGATGAGCTTGGAGCCATCACAGTTATTCGACACGATGGCTCAACATGTGATATAATAAGAGATGGCAGATTTGTGCTTGAGGGCGTAGAAGAGTTGAACAAACCGCTCGATACGCTTGATGCAGAAAGTAAATAATTGTTAGACATATAAGGAGGATAAAATGGCAAAGGTTGGAATAGTTATGGGCAGCGACTCAGATTTAAAGGTGATGAGTAAGGCGGCAGATATGCTTGAAGAGCTCGGCATAGAGTATGAGCTCACCATCATCTCGGCACACCGTGAGCCGGATGAGCTTATTGAGTGGACAAGAGGCGCTTGCGATAGAGATGTAAAGGTAATAATAGCAGGAGCTGGAATGGCAGCAGCACTTCCGGGAATGTGTGCAGCGCTTTTTGCACTTCCTGTTATCGGAGTACCGCTTTCAGGAAAGAATCTGGATGGAATGGATGCAGTGTTCTCAATCATGCAGATGCCACCTGGAGTGCCTGTTGCCACAGTTGCAATTGACGGTGCGAAAAATGCAGCAATCCTTGCAGCAAAGATACTCGCAGCAGGTGATGATGCAATCCTTGAGAAGATCAAAAAGTATACAGCAGATATGAAGGCTCAGGTTGTAGCAAAGGATGCGAAACTGAAACAGGTTGGATATAAGCAGTATCTTGCTGAAAAATAGATTGTATTGTCATCTATAGGAGGGTTTTTATGGGTATATTGCAAAAGGCAGACAGATGTATGGATGAGGCAGCAGCCTTATTTGGCGAGAATAAGCTTTTTTTGGCAGAGAATAAGGCACAGGAGACAGCCGGTCTTTATAAGAGCTGTGGCGCATATGAGCAGATGGCAAAGGCTGTTAATCTTATGGGAGTCATATATGCATCTATTGGAGATGTAAGCATGTCAATTGACTGCTACCTGGAGGCTATGGATGTAGCTGTGGAGCAGGGCTCAACAGAGATAATCATGCTTGTAAACAATAATATAGGCTCACTCTATATGGAGCTTGGATTGTATGAAAAGGCTATCAGATATTTTAACGAAGCACTGGAGCTGTGCAAGCCACCACTGCATGGAGAGAGGGATAGCTATTATCAGGAGCTTCTCATGCTTCATCTGAATCTGTGCATATCATACACAGGAATTAATGAGTTTGAAAAGGCAGAAAAGCATCTTTCTGACGCGATACTCTTTAATGAGATAGCTGGCAGTGATAAAAACAGATTTCTGATAGATATGTCACAGGCACATATGCTATGGAAGATGGGAAATGAGGATGAGGTCAGAGATCATGTGGAAGAGCTGGTTGAGGGTGCGATAAACAATATCAATTCTGCCAATTATGTGCTTGAGATACTAAGCCTTTGCAATCTATTTATGAATATGGGGGAGTTCGATGCATGGAAAAAGGTTATTGTGGAGTATGAAAGATTTGCCACTGATACGCAAAATCTGTTTTTCCAGAAGACCTGTGTCAAGATGTGGATGAAATATGAGAGCGCCATGGGTGATACAGAGGCGTACAACAAGCTGTGCGTATATTACGCAAATCTCCACTCTATGCAGGTGAAGGAGCAGATAAAGCGTCTTGGTGATACAATCGACCTTAAGCTTCAGCTTCAGGAGACTGAGTATGAGCGCCGTAAGGCAGTCAGACTCAACTACACAGATATGCTTACAGGCATGGGCAATAAGTTCAAGATGCGAAACGATTTTGAAAAGCTTGTGAGCAAAAATCAGGATTCAGATGGTGCAGGAATCACGTTTGGAGTAGTGGATATAGATTTCTTCAAGTCATTTAACAGAAACAGTGGCAGAGTCACCGGTGATGCAGTGCTAAAAGAATTGTCATCCATAATAAATGAGAGCATCAAAGATAAGGGAATGGGGTATCATTTCTATGGTGATGAATTCTACATAATCCTGCAGGAAACGGATGAGGATATCATTAAAAATATAGCCGAGCATATAAGACTTGAGCTTGCCAAAAAACAGATACTTCATGAGAGCTCTAAGGTGGATGAGTATCTGACTGTATCACAGGCATATGTTACCGCCCCGGATGTAAAGGTGCCGGATGAGTTTTCAAAGCTGTTCAAGACGGTGGATGAAGTGCTCAATGATGTGAAGGAAAATGGCAGAAATGCATATAAGATAGTCTGATGCTTTAAGTGTATAAGACAATTATAAAATGACACGCAGCCGTAAAACGTTGTGTGTCATTTTTAATGGATCTATATATACAGTTATAGTTATATTTGTACTTGTACTTATATTTGTACTTATACTTTTATATGGCTATATTGTCTCATTTATATTCCGGATATAACAATATCAGTGCCTGCCTTCTCATATATATCTGCTGTCTCAGGAGAGATACCGGAGTCGGTGATTACCATATTGATGTCATCAAGCGATGCATAGCTTGATATGGATGTGGTATCAAACTTGGTGTGGTCTACAAGAGCCACAGTTTTAGCGGAGGCCTTGATACACATGTGCTTTAAATCAGCCTCGTATATACTGAAATCAGTCAGTCCATCTTCTACAGAGAAGCCTCTTGCTGACACGAACGCGATATCTGTGTGTATCTTTTTGAGTAAATCAGCGCCAAGCAGTCCTTCTATGGAAGCGGATGCACTGGTTACGATACCGCCTGTCAGGATGACTGTGACACCCTGGATATCCTTTAGCTCTAAAGCCAGATTGATGCCATTGGTGATGACGGTCAGCTCTGTAAAGCCTGAAAGCTTCATGCCGAGAGTGTAGGCTGTGGAGCTGGCATCAAGGAATATACACATATGGTCACTTACGAGCTTTATCGCCTCGTTTGCAATCTCCTCTTTAGCTTCCTTGTTTTCCAGGGCGCGGTCATGGAACAGGTAGGCCCTCGAGGTTAAATCAGTCATGTCATGGGTTTTATCCTTGTAGATAGCACCCCCGTGAGTCTTTGTCAGAAGCTTTTCCTTATCCATCTGGTTTAAATCTGTTCTTATTGTCGTGGTCGATACACCAAGCAGTTCACTGAGCTCATTGGTGGTGGCCTTGCGGTTTTCTTTTAAATAATCGAGAATCTTTTGTTGTCTTTCTAATTGCAGCATAGATTTTCCTCTTTCTTTTGATTTCTGTTGTATTTTTGCGTACATATTTTTATCACAAAGCATTGCATAAATATATAATAACTCAAATAGGTAAATAAAGCCAGTGCTTTCGATTGCTTATGCTTTTTTTTATTTAATGACATTTAATTATATT
>OHEG01001188.1_pt1 | contig 10749 bp, 16 predicted proteins | sample 1567181 | NCBI WGS metagenome assembly OHEG01 (sample SAMEA3879534, study PRJEB24766) | human gut metagenome | biome: human-associated habitat; feature: feces | place: USA | collected 1985/1987 | reverse complement strand
CAACGTTCAGGTGTAAGTTCCTCACCTAACAGATAAATCACCGCCGAATTAGGCAAAGAAAAGATTTCCGCACTGTTTTATCTGTTAGGTGAGGAACTTACACCTGAACGTTGGAAAGTGCTTTCAGAAGCCCCCATTTTACTAAATCTCGAAACGCTGGACAAAGAAGACAGGCGCAATACAGAACTGCTGCTGGTCTCGCTGGCCATAGCTACTACAAAATTAGAATGATAGACGGAGAACAACTGAAAAGGGATATTCTATCCGATATGCGGGTGGAACTGTCGGACGAGTTCGACAAGAATTTCGAGCGTAAAGCCTTTTTCTCTGAGAAATGGAAACAGCGAGCCAGTCCGAACACCAAAGGATCGCTTTTGCTCGTTACTGGTACTATGCGCCGCTCCATCAAGGCGGAGGTTAAGGATAACGGAGTGCGTTTTTCGTCCGCCGTACCTTACGCGGCCATACACAACGAGGGCGGACAAGGGGTAAGACCTGTCAGGGCGCATACGCGCACCAGTAAAAAAGGCAAAAGATACGCGGTAAAAGCACATACGCAAAAATTCAAAATGCCCAAACGCCAGTTTGTCGGAGACAGCAAGCGCACCCAAGAGATAATAAAAGGGTGTATCTCCGACAATTTGGCCGCATACAACATTCAACTGACTAAATTTCTGAAAAAGCAATGAGGAAACAGATTTATCAAGCCATTTGCGACCGTTTGGCCGAATGTACGCCCGACGTGGCTTTCATTGACTTGTGGAACAACAACATCGCCACGCTGAACGGCGGCAAGGTATGGCCAGTTCCCGCCGTATTCGTGGAATTTGAAACGATTGAATGGCGGCAGATGAACAGGGGCGCACGCAGGGGCGACGTGGCCGTCCGCCTGCATATCATCACACGTACAGTCGCCACCAACGGCAGCAAGGACAAAAGGCAGGAAAACGCACTGGCATATTTCGACCTCATAGACCGAATCAACGCGGCCATGCAGAAGTTGAGCGGCGAGAACTTCGCGGGTTTCATGCTCACTGCCTCTGCCACCAACCACGACCATGCGGAACTGATCGAGAGCGTCGAACGGTATGTAACGTCGGCGCAGGATATTACGGCCATGCCCCAAAACGCAAAGGCTGTGCCGATAAAGGAGGCCGTTTTGCATAAAGGATAAAAGAAGCCCCAGCAGCCGATTGGACTGCCGGGACTTCTTTTTAATCAAACAGGCTCAACTGTCGGGGATCTTCTTTGGGGCGGGTGGTCGGTATGCCTAAATAGTTCAGATAGGTGCGGTAACAAATTTTATAAGCAGGATAAACATAGTTACGCCAAACTGACTTATAGCACCGACTGTTGTTTCCAGCCTCATAATGTTGCTCTGTAATGACACGCACGGCCTTTACACGCTCCAATGTGCTTTTGTGGTGTTTGCGCTTCTCCATCTGCTAAAAAATTTGTACCTTTGCAAATGTCCTTTTGTATCAGGGCTTTGCGCTGGTTTCATTTTGTAGATGGAGCTGGCGCGGCTTTTTTTTAATCAACGTCGGTCATGCCCAGCGGGACAATCACCCAAGCACCTTTTTCATTCTTGTACTCGGCTCGGATATATTTCTTTGTCTCCGTCGGCTGGTAACTTTCCTCGATGATTCTTACACCCTCTATAAATTTCTCGTCGCCTGTCTCTTCGGCCATCTTGCGAAGCTGAAGCACGCGGCTAGCTTTGATATTGCCCTGACCGTCGCGGGACAACAGCCGCAGCACGGCGTTTACGAGGGCTTTGCTGGTTTCGTCCTTGGCAAGGCTTTGGATATAGCCCTTTACCATTGCTATGCCGTCCTCCACCGTATCTCGGTAGCCGTCGATGGTGTTCACGCCGAGCGTAAGGCGCAGGCGGCTGTCGCTGGTGGTGAACGTGTGGCTGCGCTGGTCATCTTTGGTTATGCCCAAAACTTCGGACTTCATTTTCAAAATGGTCTCAAAATTGCCGAACACCGTGTTTTTGACCGTCTTAATCTGCTCGCTCAATTCACGGAGTATCGGTAATGTCGTCTTTATTTCCTCATCGACCATTGCCGCATAACTCTCGCGCTGCCGCTTGCGCTCGGCGGCTGCCGCTTTCTTCTGTCTTTCTGCTTTGAACGCCTCGTATTCCTGACGTTCTTCCGCTGTCATTTCTACTTTTTCCATTTCAATAGCGTTTAATTGATTATTAAATAGTGATTAAGTATCATTTATTCGTCCTCTGCATTGAAGTCTTCGGCGTAGTCGGCAACATCGGCCTGCGTATTCGCCCATTCGCCCAACTCGCGCATGAAGTCCACATAAGCCTCGGTTTCCATTTCACAGGTCAACTCACGGATCGTGCGCTGTACCTCATTCATTGTCGGGTTACTCATAGGCACAGATAAATCAGATATAACACAAGAACCTGCATAGCCTGACCGACCAAACCGCCCAACACCGTGGCGGCAATGTCCAGCCAGTCCCATTTACCGCCATAGGCATAATCTTTATACTCCAACCCCATAGCAACGCCAAGGGCAAAAAGGAATGTGCCTGCAAAGCCGCACAAAATGGCATACTTAAAATGTTTCTGCCTGTTGCTTTCCGTGATCCAACTCATAACTGTTTTTATTTGAAGTTAAACATATTGTACTGTATAGTATATCCCAATGCAACCAGCCGCCTTTCCTGTAACCTGCTCCGACGGCTGTAATCTTCGGGCATGACGGCCACGCACTCGCCACGCTTGAAATGATACCCTTTCTTGCGCATGGAATAGCGGAGGTTTCGAGCCTTACGCATTTGCTTGCCTGTCTCCATTGCCCAAAAGTGTTTGCAACATCAAGGCATTGGCTATGTCCTCGACAGACTGCGCGTCCTTGACCTTGTTGTTGAATGCGCCGACAAGGTTGCGCAGCCTTTCGCGCGGTATCTTGTTAAAATCCGCATAACCTGTCGCACGGCAGGCAATGCCTTTTATCACACTGGCGTTGCTTTCCTTTCCTATCGTGCGCAGATAGCCTCCGATGGCGGCCATAACGCGCTTGCGCAACTTGTCAAGGTCTGCCGTGCCTGTTTTTCTGTTGGCCTGTTCCGCCAGACTGGCGCACACGTCGATGAGGTCGTGCGTATCCATGTCGCGGCTGCTTTCCACACCGTAGCTTTCAACGATGGTGCGCTTCTCATCGTCCGTAAGCCCAAGCACGTGGCACAGGGTGTGAAACTTTTTCAGTATGTTCCTGTGGATTTCGTCCATTGTCTTGTTTTCTGCCATAGTCCTACATTTTATCTACCCAATAATCTTGTGCGCCTTGTTCCCAAATGATGAAGTCCGCGCCGCCCTCACCACGTTCTGCCACTTCGTAGCGGGTTGTTACAAAGGCTTTGTAACCCTCGACACGGATTTTTATCTCACTGTCGTATCGTATGTTTTGCGCCATCATGCCCTTGGGCATTCCGCCTTTTTCGTGGCTGACGAATATAAACAGCTTGTTGGGGAACTCATCGCGCAAGTTCTGATACTGATCCATGTTGAAACGCCGCAAGTAATGCACACTGTCAATCACTATCACGTCAGGGCTTTGTTTTTTCAGCAGACGGACGCGCAGGTCTTTCAGCTGTTCTTTGTTCAGCAGGATTATTTTGTTGCCTACCTCCTGCATTCCCACGCGCTCCCATGCCTTTTGCAATGAAAGCGAAAGCCCCTGTTCCAAACTGTTGTAGGCGACACGACGAAAGCGGGTGAGATATTTGCACACCTGCATTACAAAGGTGGTCTTTCCCGAACCGCTGCCGCCGTAGATAATCCATGCTCCGCGCAGTTCAGGCCGCCCGAAGCTGGCAAGGAACTCGCCATCGAAGTCGGCCACCTCAAACTTTGCCGTCAGCACGTTTTTATTGCTTATCGCCCTGCCCATGTCTATTCTTCCTCTATCAGCTTTATAGTCAAATAAGGGACACCGTTGATTGTCTTTATCGTTATGCTGTTTGCCCGCGCTTCGATGTCGTGGGTAATGCCGAGGCATTCTGTCGCGTTCCTGCGCTTGTAGTGAAATTCCGTCAAGTATCTTAATACGGTCTCCATCATGGCATACCGTTCTATATCGGGATAACTCTTGTTTCGGTCAAAGGGGAAATATGCCAAAACGCCCAACAGCCAAATGGGAGTGCGCTTATTGTGCCTCTCTATGATAAACCTTGCCATTATGCGCGTCCTCCCTCTTTTTTTATCGCCCACACGGCGCGCTTCACGCGACGCAGGTCGCATTCGCAATCGTCTATTATTCTGTTGATGGTCTTTACGTCAGTTACGCCGTTGGCCACACATACGGCAGCCACATCTTCGCCGTTCACCACCTGCAAGGCTACGAATTTGCGACCCATGCGGCTGTATATTTCCTCATATCCCTTACGTTTGGTACGCAGCCCCTTTTTGATACGTTTCTCCAAAAAGTTGGTGGCGCAAAGGATTATGCCGCAATGTCCCTCCAACTGGTTGTACAGACTGATAAAGAAGTAAAGCACTTGATCGGATAGTTTGTCGGCTTCGTCAAGCACCACCAGCGGGCTGTCCGTGCGTTTCAGCGTGTCGATGATGTCGTCCATCATGTCGGACACGGTGCTGCCTGTGAAGTCCACACCCATACATTGCAGCAATTTACCCATGAATGTGCGGCGATTCCAGTATTCGGAGCAGCACAGGTGGTAAACATGACGGTGGGCTGCCGTGTAGTTCTTAATGGCTTCCGTCTTGCCACAGCCCGCGTCGCCTGTTACGGCCAGCACGAGACTGTCCTGCTTGGCGTTGTCGAGTAAAAAGGCCATACGCTTGTAAGCCTGTGTTTCGGCAATGCTCCATTCTTTCGTTTCGTGTCCTGTCTGGGCGGCTATCGTGCGCCACATTTCGTCGCTTATGGTGTCCCAGTCGCCCGCCAGCACCTTGCTGATGGTGGCGGAACTTACGCCGTTCATACTGTTGGCCGCCTTGTTTTGGCTGCCCTTTTGCACGCAGTAGTCTTTCAGGCGTGCCGCAATCTGCTGTTTTTCGTCCTTTTGCATAATTGTATCTTTTAGAAAATTGAATAATCGTCTATGTCCGTGCTCGGTGCGCCCTGCGGTATCACAGGCACTTCAACCGTTTTTACCTCTATGGCTTCCACATCGGCGGCTTTCAAGCGTTGTTGCGCCTTGGGCAGTTTATGCTGGCCTCGGCTGTCGCACAGGCAATACCTGTTCAGTATGCCCAACTGCGGCATTTCGCTGATCAGTTCCTCTGTCTTTTCATAGGCCGAGGCGAGGCGGTCGGTTACGTGTCCCTCCAACTGCCTGTTGTAGTCAAACACGCGCTGCAATTCGGCTGCGTCGCCTGCCTTGCGGTCGGCAAGAGCCATCGGCTGCACGTATTTCTCAGTCAGCATGAAGCGCAGGCTGCCGTCTTCATTCACGGCCAGTATCTCGCCAAGGTTATCGGGGTCGTATTTGACCGTCCATCGTGTGCCTGCGTACTGGCGGAAGCGTATGTCGAAACAATCGTAATCGCGTTTAACGCCCAACAGCGTGGGACGCAGGCCGCCGCCCTCAATGGCATTCTTGAACCCTGTCTCCGCGCCGAAATTCAGCAGATACTGTTCACGGCTGAGCGGAAGACGGCGTTCGGCGGGCAAGTCGGCAAACATGGCCTTAAACTGTTCCACCTTGCGCGCCCTGTCAAGCTGGATCATCTGCACAATCTGCTCGCGCACGCCCGCCTCGTCAGGGAACGAGTGGCGCAGTTGGTTAAGGGCTTCCGCGTTCGGCTGTCTTTTCGGGTCGGTGGTTATGCCGTAACCTGACCAGTTGTTTTTCAACTTGCAGTAGGTCTTGTTCAGGTAGCCGAAATATGGCTCTACCGCCTTTGCTTTCGCGTTCTTCACGCGGGCGGGGGTCAGTTTGTCGGCCATTACGCCGTAAAGCGGTGTCATGGCCTTGATGGCATAGTGGTCGCACTGCAACTGGTTGGCGCGCAACATCACGCCGAAAAGCTCCTCGCTGTGCTTGGCCGCGTTGCGCAGGGCGGCTGTGATGAGTTCGGGCGTCTCGTGTGTGCCTATGGCAAAGCCTATCGGATAATTGCAACAGGGATCAAGCACTACCTCCAATGTCAGACGGTTGGTGTAGGTTGTTACGCTATGCCCGTTCTTGTCCGTCTTGGTAGCCTGATAGAGCAGCTCCACGTCCCAGCCGTCGAGCGTCCACATCAGGAACGGTGCTGTCGGGCGGCTGCGTTTCACCTGCATACTTTTCACGTTACGGAAATTTGTCGCTCCCAAGCGGCCTGCTGCCGTTACAAGGTCGCACTTCTCGCGCCACACCCCGACAGTCGAGGCCGTTATCGGCTTCCAGCCTTTTGTGTCTGCCACGACGTTGTACAGGTTGGCCACCGCCACATTGTCAAGGTTGTTGTGGTGTGCCAGCAGTTGCAACAGCACGCTTTCCTTTACATCATCGTCCACCTTGGCCGAGTTCTTGTTCTGAAACTTCTTGCTGATGAAGCACACATAACCGTCGTGCTGGTATTCGTTGAATTTGCGTTGCAGGCGGCGGTCGCTTTCAGGCAGGGAATGAGGGAAACGGTCGGCAAGGCGTGGCAAAGCGGCAGCCGCCTTTTTCCAAAACTCCGTCTTGTTCAGCTTCGGCTTGCTTTGGCGCAGGCGGTGGCTGTTTGACTTTTCTATGCACCTGCGAAATGCGTTCATGATGGCGCAGTTGTTGGCGTACTCCGTCTGCTTTTCGGGGGTGAGGTGGCGGCCGTCGGCCAGTACATAGTCGGCGTACCACTGCATGGCCACACCATCAGGCTCTATCGTGTCAAGGAAAGGCTTGCTGTCGGCCTTTTCCTGCAAATCGGGATTACGGCGGTAAACTTCCGTGCGGTATTTCAGCGGCAGGCTTTCAACGGCAAACAGCGCGGGCGTACCGAAGCAGGCTCGCCGTACCTGTTGCAGTTTACCACGATGGCGGAGTAATTTCAAGTTACTTTCCGTCATTATGCCCGCTAACAGTTCTGCGTGACTTATGCAAAGCGTGTTACCGTAATACTCCATAATCACATCCTTTCAGCAATCTGTTGTATTTCCGAAAACCGTTTCCATTCCACATTGTCGAAAGAGGCCGCCACCTCCCCGTCCTTGATCAGTTCCACATGGTCGGTCGTCTTCTCCCATTCCAGCATTACGCCGTTGGGGAAGTACTGACGCATATAGTTATCCGAATCGTGCAGCGTTTCCATATAGTTGCCCGCCACCATCAGCACTCCGCCACGCTCACGGGCTGCCTTGCGTATGCGTCTCGCCAGCGGGGTGTCGCCCGCCCGCTTGTCAAAATACAATGCCCGCCATACGCTCATTTTTGTCGTCTTGAACGCCTTTTGCAAGAACTCGCGTGTTTCCTTTGTTACTGCTATGTACTTTTCCATATCCCTGCTTATTTCAGATTGTCGTTGATATACTGCATATCCTCACTCCAAAGGGGAAGCCCCATTTTGATTTTACAAAGCGTCACTTGCTTCTGCCCGATTAATTTCACGGCCGCACTATAAAAATCAGTGTCGTTGTATGCGCAGGCCTTGCCGATGAGGAACTCCGCAATATCTGCCCGCTCTTTACTTACAGACTTTCTCAAAAAACTGAGTTCTGCGTCCATTCCGCCAACGCGCCTGCCGACCTCTTTCAGGCATTGGCGTAGCTCGATATGGTCGTTTGCGGCATCATAGGCACACATGGCTCTCATCTCCTTGCAGAACTCGTCCTTGTCCATGTTTCCAGCAGCCATGTAGAGGTTTTCAACCAAATGGTAATCTTCCGCTGTTATCAGCCTCCGTGTACGGTCTTCAAATTCTTTCTGTGTCATTGTCCTTTTGCTTTTTAGTGAAACATTCTTCGGTCTCGGCCTTTTTTAGTAACTTTGGCCGCTGCGTTATTAGTAACACGCTGCAAATGTAGTATGAAAATCTCATACCACAAAATAAATAGACGTATTTTTTCATACTAAAATGACTTTATGAATGAAAATATCAGATTTATAGAATTACTCGACGCCTTAAAGGCAACAGGAGCAATAAGTGATTATGTACAGGCTTCCAAAGAATTAGAAACAAACAAAGCCAGTATAAGCGACATTAAGAGCGGAAGAAAAAAATTATCTATCGATCTTCTTCGCCGTATGAAATTATCATACCCACAAACCAATATTGAATGGGTAATAATGGGGGAGGGGGATATGTTTATAACAACTAAACCCGCCACTAATGCAGTTCAAACAACTGGTATAGAGGAACGACTGCTTTCTCTTATTCAAGAAAAGGATACTGTTATACGTGAACAGGCCGAAGAAATAGGGCAACTGCGTGAACGCATAGCCCAAATGCAACAGCGTTTTGAAAAAGGTGCAGCCAATGCGAACACCGACACTATTGCCAATGTCGGTTAATTAGACGTACCAAGATACCGTTCACACTCACACAACCAATACCCCTAAAATGGCACAAAAAGGATAGTGATTAGCCGTTTTCCATCATTTTACAACGCAAAAACGCGCTTAAACAATGATTATCAGTAACTTAAACGCTATTTAATGGTAATTATTCATATACCGACACAGACATTAAAGGGGTAGATTTTCTTAAAAAATCGGCTTTTTGAAGTCGATTTTTTCTGTTATGGGGGTATATTCATAGCCCTCAAAGTAACCCCAACTGTAACCCCAACTGTAACCCCAACCATCATTTTCAAACGAAATGTACATCTTTACACCCTATCTCTACTCTACCAAACAGGCGTTTGAGGCAGGGGCATTTCAAGTCCATTTAACACCCGATTAAACACCTGTTAAACGCCATTTCAGCCACGTTTGGCAACAGTCCCCCACCCTACCCCATTCTACCCGTTACACAAGTCGCCATAAACCTGCAAAAGCAGCCATTTCACGCTATTTTCACGGCATTTTCCTGCAATCCCCTACCCTGCACAAGAAAAGCGGTCAGAAAGCCGAAAAAACAGCAATCTGACCGCTCAAAATATAAGCAAATTAAAGTCCGATTCAATCCAACACTAAGCCGCATTAAACACCTGCGCCCACGGGATTAAAGCCAAATTAAAGCGAATTAAACCTTTTGTACGTTTCGTTTTGTCCCACCAAGCACCCACAAACCAACGTAAAACGCTGAAAATAAGGCTATTTTACACACATTCAGTCATACAACAGTTGTACGCTTCGTTTTTGTGCCCATACAGGGACGCAGGTTCATGTCGCTGTTCAACCGCAAGGTGGTGCGGTTGAATGTGTTGTTTTCAATAATACCGTCCTGCCAGAAATAGCCTGCATTGGCAAAAATCTTGATGAAATCGGAACCTCCGCTGACACTGACAGAGTGGCTGTGCTGCATGGCGTTGTCTTTGAGTACAAGGTCCATCCAGTCGGTATCGTAGTAGTTGTAATTGTCCACTTCTCCGTTCCGGTAAATGTCAATGATGTTTGACGGATAGATTTCTTCCTGTCCGTTGTTTTTGTATGCCTTGTTCATTTGTTCCATATATTCCACGGCACCCAGCGGTTCCGGCAGGTTGGTCGGCTGTGAGATGCCGACATATCCGTCATAACGGATTTTTAATTTCCCCTTGTCTCCACGTTTGGTCGTGATCAGGATGACGCCGTTTGAGGCTCTTGAACCGTAGATGGAAGCGGATGCTGCATCTTTAAGTACGGAGATTGATTCAACGGTGCTGGGGTCAATGCGGTTCATGTCGCCTTCAATTCCGTCAATCAAGATAAGTGGCGATGTGGAGGAATTGAGAGAGCCTTTTCCTCGGATGGTGATGGAAGCGTTGTCGGCTCCCGGCTGACCTGATGATTGAACGGCAGTCAGACCAGTGACGACTCCTTGCAGGGCATTGGAAATATTGGATAGGCTTCGTTTGGTCAGTTCCGAACCGTCGATGCTCTGTACGGCTCCCGTCAGGTTTATTTTCCGTTGGGTACCGTAACCAACAACGACAACATCGTTGAGCACAGTCGACGATGTTTGCAGAGTTACGTTGGTCGTTCCGGCCTTGCTGACTTTTACTTTCTTCGTTTCCATTCCTATATAGGAGAAAGTCAGCGTTGACGGAGCTGAAAGGGATACGGAATAATTGCCGTTGGCGTCGGTGACTCCAATGGCCTTTCCGTTGTTCATGACCGAAACGCCGATAAGCGGTTCGTCATTCTCATCGACAACAGTTCCCTTGACGGTCAATGCCTGGCTGTATGCCGTGCCTGTGCCAAGGACAATCGCTGCCAACAACAGCGCTTTTTTCAGAGTGTGTCCAATGTGTTTCATCTTATAATGGTTAAGGTGTTTATGTTTCGTTTGTGTTAAGCTTGTTCCTCAAAGGCTTTGTTTCTTGCTATCGAGCACGCTCCCAAGAGCCCAACCTGGTCGCCCAGTTCGGAAAGTACGATTTTCGTGTCTTCGTTTACTAAGTTGAGGGAATAGCGTTTGACCCATGTGCGGATAGGCTGTAGCAGGTAATCGCCCGTAGTTGAAAGGGCTCCGCCGATGACTACTTTCTCGGGATTGAAAATGTTGATAAGTCCAGCCAGCCATCGTCCGAGCATTTGCCCGATTTCCGCTACAAGCTCTATGCAGAGCAGGTCTTCGCGTTCGACAGCTTCAATGATGTCGTTCAGCGACAGATTGCCGGTTTGGGCGTACTGCTTTGCGAGTACGGA
>OHEG01001180.1_pt1 | contig 10806 bp, 7 predicted proteins | sample 1567181 | NCBI WGS metagenome assembly OHEG01 (sample SAMEA3879534, study PRJEB24766) | human gut metagenome | biome: human-associated habitat; feature: feces | place: USA | collected 1985/1987 | reverse complement strand
CCGACATATATTTTACATAAGAAACGCTCAAATCCTGATAAATATATGTAGAAAAGTAATCGCTATCCGGTACAATTTCTGAAAATTGAAAAAAAACAGATTTATCGTTATGTAATGATTTCAGTATTCTATTTCTATTATTAATTATATTTTTAACACCAAAATCACTGCTATAACACAAAATTTTATTTAAGACTCTACTTATTAGACTTGCCTTATAATCTTGTAATTCAATTTCCTTGATCTGAAATATTTTTGACAAAGCTACATATAATCCATAATTGGTACCAGACCACGCTCTTTGCTTATCTTTGCACCAATTAACTACATAATATAGGTTATCCATAAATATTTATTTCAAATTAAACATACAAACTTTCAGCGAGTCGGTCCAGTAGGGGACAACGGTGCCGAATGTGGCTTTGATTTTTGTCTTGTCGAGTACGGAATAGCTCGGGCGCACTACCTTTGACGGGAATTCGTCGCTGTGGCAAGGCTGGATGTCGCATTGCGTGTTGCCGGCATATTCGGCAATCATTTTCGTGAAGTCGAACCATGAGCAAACGCCTTCGTTGGAGAAGTGATAGATGCCGTCGTTGCCTTCGTATTTGCGATTTTCAACAATGTCGAAGATGGCGAGCGCAAGGTCGTAGGCGTATGTCGGAGAGCCGACCTGGTCGAACACCACTTTCAACTGAGGCTTCGTAGCCGTAAGGTTGAGCATCGTTTTCAGGAAGTTCTTTCCGAATTCGCTGTAGAGCCAAGCCGTGCGGATAATGATGTAGTGGCAGCCGGTAGCCATGATGGCCTGTTCGCCGTGAAGTTTTGTTACACCGTAGACACCTGTCGGGTTGGCCGGTTCGTCTTCCTTACAAGGAGTATTGTTTTTTGTTCCGCCGAACACGTAGTCAGTTGACACGTGAACGAGCAGACCGTTGTTCTTCTTTATTGCCACTGCCAGATTTTCGGCAGCCTTGGCGTTGAGGATTTCGGCAAATTCGCGGTCGTCCTCTGCCTTGTCGACGTTCGTATAGGCGGCACAGTTGACGATGACATTCACGTCATTGTCCTTAACCATCTTTTCCACTGCTGCGGCATTGGTGATGTCGAGTTCCGCTACGTCGGTAAAAATGTAGTTGTCGGCGCTGTTTTTTGCAACGATACGCATTTCGTTGCCGAGTTGTCCGTTGGCGCCAGTTACGAGTATGTTCATTGTTTAATAGAGTTTTTCGTTGTAGTCAAAAAGCCATTCAGCGTCCTTCAGACGACTGTGGTGGCGGTCTTTTTCAGAAAGAATCACCTTTTCTGCAGGCAGACGCCAGTCGATGCCGAGGTCGGGGTCGTCCCACGCGAGAGCACCTTCCGATTGCGGTGCATAGAAATTGTCGCACTTGTATTGGAAAATCACTTCATCGGTGAGCACGCTGAAGCCGTGGGCAAAGCCGCGCGGAATGAAGAACTGGCGGTGGTTGTCCTCGGTCAGTTCAACGGCCACATGCTGTCCGAATGTCGGTGAACCCTTGCGGATGTCGACAGCCACGTCGAGTACAGCGCCCTTGATGACGCGCACCAGTTTGGACTGTGCATAAGGCGGTTTCTGGAAGTGCAGGCCGCGAAGCACGCCGTAGCTTGACTTGCTTTCGTTGTCCTGTACGAACACTGTGTTGCACACCTTTTCCTGGAAATCGCGCTGTGAGAACGATTCGAAGAAATAGCCGCGATCGTCGCGGAAAATGCGCGGTTCGATAATTACCACGCCTTCAATGTCAGTTTTGATTACTTCCATTTTGTTTATTTCAAATTATTCGAGATTGCTTTTACCGTAACGTTCCAATTCGTCGATAACTTTCAGCAGGTACTGGCCGTACTGGTTTTTGAGCATCGGCTGGGCGAGCTCGCGCATCTTGTCGACTGTAATCCAGCCTTTGCGGAAGGCAATGCCTTCAAGGCAGGCGATTTTCAGTCCCTGGCGCTTTTCGATTACTTCCACATAAGTGGATGCTTCGGCCAAAGAGTCGTGTGTCCCAGTATCAAGCCATGCAAAGCCGCGTTCCAGGGTCAGCACTTTCAGTTCCTTATCGTCGAGGAACCGCTGGTTGACGGAGGTAATTTCCAGCTCGCCACGAGCCGACGGCTTGATGCTTTTTGCCACTTCAACCACCTTGTTCGGGTAGAAATACAGGCCGACTACGGCGTAGTTTGATTTTGGCTCAGCCGGTTTCTCTTCGATAGACAGACAGTTGCCATCATCGTCGAATTCGGCTACGCCATAGCGTTCCGGGTCGCTTACCCAATAGCCGAATACGGTTGCCTTGTTTTCCGCTTCAGCCGAGTAGACAGCTTCGCGGAGCAGTTTCGTCAGTCCGTTTCCATGGAAAATATTGTCGCCCAATACAAGGCATACAGAATCATTTCCGATAAACTCTTCACCGATCAAGAATGCTTGGGCCAATCCGTCGGGAGAAGGCTGTTCGGCATATTCGAAACGTACGCCAAAGTCAGAGCCGTCGCCCAAAAGACGTTTGAATCCTGGCAAATCGTTCGGAGTAGAGATGATGAGAATTTCGCGGATGCCCGCCATCATCAGTACCGAGATAGGGTAGTAGATCATCGGTTTGTCGAACACTGGTAGCATCTGTTTGCTGACGCCCTTGGTGATCGGATATAGTCTTGTTCCCGATCCGCCTGCTAAAACGATTCCTTTCATTTTGTATTCTATCTTTAAAAGTTTATTTTCAAATTATTCATCATCGGATGTATAGCCGTATCCGTAACCGTATCCGTACTGATATCCGTATTTATAGCCGTATTTGTATCCGTAGCGGCTGTTGCTGCTGATGGTGCCGTTAAGGATTATAGCAAGGTTCTTGAAGCGTTTTTCCGTGTACATGTTTTCCAATTCCTGAAGCATGCTTCTTTCAAGAAGGCCTGCACGGACGATGAAAATAGTACGGTCGGCGTATTGCTCGATGATTTGTGTGTCAGCAACGATATCGACAGGAGGACAGTCGATAAACACATAATCGTAGTTGTGGCGCACAGATTCAAGCAGTTCTTTCAATCTGTTTTCTTCCAGCAATTCCGTCGGGTTGGGAGGAATTGTTCCGATTGGAATGATGTCAACTCCTGAATATTTTGGAAGCGGAACTATGATTTTGCTGATATCATTTACGGCACCGTTCAAATAATCGGTCAAACCTTGTTTCGGTGAGTTGATGTAGGATGATGTTGAGCCGTGGCGCAGGTCGCCGTCAATTACAAGCACTTTCTTGTTTTTCAGAGATAAACTTGCTGCAATGTTCATGGCGGAGAATGACTTGCCACTGCCAGGGTTGAAAGATGTTACGACAATTACATTCTCATCTTTCTTTTGTCCCATCATGAATTCAAGGTTGGTACGCAAAACGCGGAAAGCTTCGTTTGATATATTGCGGTTTCCTTGTTTTACCACTATCTTAAGTTCTGTGTTTTTGTCTTTTTTGCTGAAAATGTTTTTAGGTTTCTTTTTGTTAGCCAAAGGAATCTCACCCAAGAATGGTATGGAGAGTTGTTCCAGATCTTTCCTTCCACGGAGTTTTGTATTCATTGTTTCGCGTAAGAAAATAATGATGGCTGGAACCAGCAAGCCGATGGCAATGGCTACTAAATAAATGTTTTTCTTCAGTGGAGCCGACGGGATCATACTACCGGTAGCCGCTTGAATAATGCGGGTATTGTAGGCACTGAATGCCTGCGACAATTCGTTTTCTTCGCGTTTTTGCAATAGGAACAAGTAGAGCGATTCCTTAACTTTCTGTTGTCGCTCGACGCTTAACAGATATTTTGCCTGTGAAGGATTCTCGGCAATTTTTGTATTGGCTTGATTTTCACTCTTTTCGGTGCTCTTTATCTGAGCATTGAGAGTCACAATGTAGTTGTCAACCGATGATACGATGGCAGAGCGGAGTGCTTTTAGGTTGTTATCCATATTTTCAACCAACGGATTCTGTTCGCTGCTGTTTGCCACCAAATTGTTGCGTTCGATCAATGCTTTGTTATAGGCATCGATTTGATTTTCAATGGCGCCGTTCTCAATACCTGAATTAGCGGGAATCAATTGATTCCTGTTTTTATTTTCCGTTATATAATTGCGGATGAACTTGGCCATATACAAATGGTTGTTGAGCAGTTGCAGTTCGTTCGATGCATCATATGATTGTGACATATACATCGAAGAGGCAGCTGCAACATCCGGAACCAGGTTCTTGCTCTTAAACGATGAAATATCTTCATCAACATTTCCTAACTCTTGTTCAATAACAGCCAAACGGTCGTTTATAAATTCTGAAGTGCTGACTGCAATCTGATTTTTATCTTTTATCCAATTTTCGTTATAGACTTCAATCAGTGTATTCAGTACGTCTTCTGCTCTCTGTGTGGAAACATCAGAAAAAGAAAGATTAACGATTGTTGTTTTTTCTTCTCCTAAACTCACTGTCAGGCGTTCTTTGAAAGCCTTTGCTGTCGACATCGGGTCGGAATCAGTTACGATGATGGGCGTGTTCATGGCGTCGTTATAGTGAGCTGTCGGAACTACGGTTATTACGCCAAAGGCTGTTGAGATAGGCTGTGTAAGAATACCGGAAGCCTTCACGGCATCATCTTGCTCAACTCCGTTGACTATAAAATCCTTTAGCTCAACTTTGTTGTCATTGAGAATGTTGACGGAAAAATGTAAATTCTTGCTAGCGGCAATACTGTCGAATTTGACTTCAATGGGAAGAGTGGAACCGTAGAGCACAATGTCATGGAAACTTCCCTTTACAGAGTATTCAATATTAAGGTGCAAACGTTTTATTACATCCAACATCAATGAATTCGATTGTAATGTCACGATCTCATTGTTGATGTTGGTATTAGTTTGTACCAAGCCTAAATCTTCCAAACCACTGATGTCACCTGAGGAAGAAGATCCGTTGGAGTCTTCCTTTATCAGGATTGTTGCTGTGCGATTGTATGTAGGAGGGGTCTTTTTAATGTATAGGAACGCTACACTTAGAGTTATGATTAATGCTATGACGAACCAGTACCATCTGTTGGCACATAGATAGAACAGATCCTGTATGCGCATGAAATCGTCTGTCGATTTTAATTTGTTTGTCTGTGCAGTCATAATAGAGGTTTATTTGAAGATTAGGACTCCTAAAGTCATTAAGAATGAGGCCATTGACATCCAGAACGTGATGGAACGAAGATTGTTGTCGTTTACGGTTGACTGTCCGGCCCTTACTTTATTCGGTTCAACATAAACAATGTCGTTCTGTTGCAAATAGTAGGCTGGGGAGTTCATTAATTCATTGTTGGAACAGAGGTTTACTACATAAACTTTTTGTTCGCCGTTCTCGTTGCGTAGCACTTTAATGTTTTCACGTTGCCCGTAAATAGTTAAATCTCCTGCTTGAGAAATCACATCGAGAAGGGTAGTGCAGTCTTTATCCAGATAGTATTTACCGGGAGAGTTCACTTCTCCCAAAACGGAAACAAACAGATTCATGTAGTCCACGGTGACAATTGGGTCCTTGACTAAATTCTTTGAAATTAATTCGTCTTTAATCAGTTTGGCTATCTCCTCACGGGTAAGGCCTTCTACTTTAATTTTCCCTAATACAGGGAAGTCAATATATCCGTCGGAATCAACTGTGTAGCCTAATACATCACCTTGACCATTGTTACTGGTTGATTTCATTCCGATAGTTTGATTGGCTTTCAGCAGGTTGAACAAACTGGCCAGTTGCGGATCTTTGCTGTTGACAATAATGGAAATTCTGTCTTCCGGTTGAATTGTTATCAGACGTTTGTCAGGTATTTGTGTAATCGTGTTTGCTGTCGTGTCCTGGAAATAAGCAACTTCCTTGGGTGACTTGCATGAAACACAAAAGACGATTACTGCTAAAAAAATCAGTAAATGTTTGATATTCATAACACAGTGTGTAAAATATTATTGGACGTTTTTATTTTTCTTTTTTATCTGTTGTGACAGCCAAATATTTGCAATTGTCCAGATCAATACATCAATGAGCAGCAGCAGATTGATGTTGATATATTTCGTGAAGAACAAGTTGCCGAATGTGAATACAATAGCAAAGCTTACGATGGTTACCATCGCCGGGCGCTGTTTCATTCCAATGGCCAGCAATTTGTGGTGGATATGGCTTTTGTCCGGTTTGAACGGGTTCATTTTTCGCCTTGTGCGGTGAATGAAAACACGGACAACATCGAAGCAAGGGATGATCAAGGGAGAGAAGGCTAATGCAAAGGGATCGTAATTGTCAATATACGTTTCGTGAGAGTTATAGAGCTTGATGGCCAGTATGCTGATTATTATGCCAATAGTCAAACTACCGGTATCGCCCATGAATATTTTCTTTCCCTTTTCAGCATTGCCGAAAACATTGTAATAGAAAAATGGAACAAGCACACCGAATGTTGCGATAGCGAACATCGCAAATCCGTATTGCTGTGACAGGAAGAATGAGTATCCGTACGATAGCAAGGCTACGCTGCTCAATCCTGATGCAAGACCGTCAATTCCGTCGATCAGATTTATTGCGTTGATGATGAACACAACCACAAGTACGGTAAACGGATAGCCAATCCATTTCGGGAGTTCGTAGATGCCGAATAAACCATGAAAATTGTCGATCCAAAGCCCTCCGGCAATCAATAGAATACTGCATATGATTTGGATGACAAATTTCGCACGGTATTTAATTCCTATCAGGTCGTCGGCCATGCCCACCAGATAGAGCATCATGATAGCGCAGTACGAATAGGCCAACATTTTTTTGTTGTTTTCCAGCTCTGTTATGATTTCAGTATGTCCCAATGACAATGAAATGCCTAATGTCAGGGCAATGGAAATGAAAATGACGGGCTTGAATGCAATGCCTCCCAATCGGGGTACAGCACAAGTATGAATTTTTCTTTCGTCGGGAATATCAAAAAGTTTTTTCCGGAAAGCAACGAGTAAAATTTGTGGGATTAGAATTCCGGCCAGAAAGGCACTTACTACAAACACAAAAAGCACAATTGAAATCCAATGTAACATAGCGGGTTAAATGTAATGTTAATTATTCCTTATAATCTGTATGTAATCGGGGTCGATCTCTGCAGTAGCAACAGCTGCAAGCCCCGGAAGGCTGACGACTATACGTCGTTTTCGGTAGCCTTTTAGTTTAATAAATATCCCTTCAACACCGTCAAAGGGACCTCCTATGATTCTGACACGCGTCCCTTTGTGTAAGTTTACCTCCGTCGGTGACAAGTAGACTAAATTCTCGCTTTGACTTTTGCACACAGTGATAAACTGTTGCATTTGTCGTTCGGGAACGATAATTGGAACGTTTTTGCCATTTTCCGGTTTCGTGAGATATTGTATAATCGCGATCCTTTGTTTTGCCTCTTGAATAATTGGACGTGTCGTTTTGACAAAAATCAGGTTGTGGATCGCCGGAACCAGCTTTCTGACCTTGTGGCCATCTTTCTTTTCAACTATTTTATAGCATAGAGGTACGAAAGATTCAATGTTGTCACGCTGTAGAAGTATTTGAGCCTCTAATTCTTTACAATAAGGGGCGCTCATCGCAAACCAGACAACATCATTTTCGGTCATAAATTTAAATTGCAATTATACGGCTCCCCAAGGTGATGCTATATTTGTATAAATCAATTAGTTACGCCGCGGGTTAATATAAATAGTCAAAAATCCTTTTACACGCGGCAAAAGTAATGTTTATTTTTTATATGACAAAATTATATGAGAATTTAACATTTCCAGCAGCAAATTTTTGTTTTTTAATTTATTGTTTTGTGAGGGGGTGGGCCGCATTCATTGTTTGCGCTATATTTTTTCGAAATACATCCAGGAAATCTGTGATTAGTGCTTTTCAGCCGGTTGGTTTGGAATACTGATAACCCTAATGAAGCTGAAAAGTTGGCAGGGAATGCATTTCAGGCAATAATTGATGCCTTTGTGATACGATATGATGCTTGTGGGCATCTTCATTAATATGCGAAACCAATGTGAGCGCGGAATCGGTTAATACAAAAGTGGAAGCTTTTGGATGCCAATTCAGGTGAGCGGTTGGCATGCCTTTCTTCCTGTATTGACTGTCTAAAATTTATGCTTGATGCAAATCCCTCGGATTTTTACGTTGACCCGTTTTTACGTTGACCCGAACTAACCCTTCCTTGGACTCAAAGCAAAATGCGCAAACATCCTTTTGATATTTGCGCATTTAGCGGAGAGAGAGGGATTCGAACCCCCGGAGGTGTTACCCTCAACGGTTTTCAAGACCGTCTCTTTAGACCGCTCAGACATCTACCCTTTGCGCCTAACATCGCTGCTACGCACGAAACGCCAATATACCACAGTGCGCGGAAGTGCGACACCTGGCACAGCCTCCATCCCCGTCGCTTCCAACAGAAAACCGCACACGCATCTGCCCAGAACGACACAAACGGCACTGGGACCGTCCAACATACGAAAAGCGGCGCCGGCACAAATGCAACGCCGCTTTCACGGATTCATATCAGACGCGAACGTCTTGGAAAATCAGGCTTCCCACTTGGTCGGCTCGATGACTTCCTTGCCGCCCATGTACGGACGCAGGACCTCGGGGATATCGACGCTGCCGTCGGCGTGCAGGTGGTTCTCGAGGAACGCGATGAGCATACGCGGGGGCGCGACGACGGTGTTGTTGAGCGTGTGGGCGAGATAGAGCTTGCCGTCCTCGCCGCGCACGGGTATGTTCTGCAGATTGGGGTCAGACGAAGAGAGTCGGCCGGTGGCCGTGGCGGTCTGGTTGAACGATGTGTGTATGTGTCCGGTGCGCGGGTTTATCAGCTTCGGCAGCGCGTCGACGTATGTGCCTAACAGCTTCTTTAATCCTCTGTGTTCCAGTATCTTACCCACAATCTCGTGCTTTCCGCTGAGCTGTTGCAGCACCTCCTCCGACGTTACATATTGTCCCGTCTTTGTCTTCTTGGGCTTCTCCACAATCTTCAGTTCGCCGAACAATATTTCGCCCACCTGCTTAGGCGACGCGATGTTAAACTCCTTGCCCGCCAGCTCGTATATTCGCTTCTCTATTTCGTTGAGTCTCTTGGTCAGAATGTCTGACGTTTCGGCCAGCGCCGCCGTGTCGATTCTCACTCCGTTTAGCTCCATGTCGGCGAGCACACGCACCAGAGGCATCTCTATTTCGTAGAAGAGTTGGGTTACGCCTACCTCCTCGAGTTTCGGTTCAAGATAGTTTTTCAGTCGCAATGTGACGTCGGCGTCCTCGGCGGCATAGTCTACAATCTGCTCGGGCGGCAGGTCTCTCATCGATTTCTGCTTTTTGCCCTTCGGTCCGATAAGCTCCTCTATGTGTATGGTCTGATATCCGAGACACGTCTCGGCCATGTAGTCCATGTTGTGGCGAAGCTCCGGCTGAATTAGGTAGTGGGCTATCATCGTGTCGAACAGCTTGCCTTCCACGCTCACGCCGTAGTTGGCAAGCACCTCCATGTCGTACTTGATGTTTTGTCCAATTTTGACGATTTCGGGGTTTTCGTATAGCGGTTTAAATATGTTAACTATCTTTTGCGCTTCTTCACGATTGGCAGGAACGGGCACGTAGAAGGCCTCAAATTCCTTCACTGAAAAGCTCAAACCTACCAGTTCGGCGTTGATTGCACTCGTTGAAGTGGTTTCCGTGTCTAGACTTAAAATTTTTTTTGTCATGAAAAAATCACGGATTTTCTTCATTTCTTCCTCATTATCAATGAGTTTGTATGTGTGCGGCAGTTCGTTTAACGCTCTCAGACTCGCGTTTTTTGAAAAAACTTGGCCGTCGGTCGGATTTTCTGCAAATAAATCGAGTTGTATTTGAACGTTTTTTTTGCTATTTTCAGTTTTGTTAAGAAACTTGTCTGCCAGTGCCTTAAACTCCAGTTCGGTGAAGATTTTGCGCAGTTCGTCGGCGTCAGGCTCGCTCACCTTCAGTTCGTCGAGGTTGAGTTCAACCGGCACGTCGGTTTTTATCGTCGCGAGGAATTTCGAGAATTTTATCTGCTCGGCATTCTCTTCAACTTTTTTCTTCAGTGCGCCCTTCAGCTTGTCGGTCTGCGCGAGCAGCTGTTCCACTCCGCCAAACTCGTTGATAAGTTTCACGGCTGTCTTCTCGCCGACGCCCGGACATCCCGGAATGTTGTCGGCCGAGTCGCCCATCAGTCCCAGAAGGTCGATCACCTGACTTGTGTTTGCAATGCCATACTTGGCGCACACCTTCTCGGCGTCGAGAGTTTCGTATCCTCCGCCGTGGCGCGGGCGGTACATCATCACGTTGTCCCTTACCAGCTGGCCATAGTCCTTGTCGGGCGTAAGCATGTATGTCATCACGCCTTGTGCCCCGGCCTTGAGCGCCAGCGTGCCTATAACGTCGTCGGCCTCGTATCCTTCAGCCTCCAGCACCGGTATGCGCATGGCCTTGAGCAGGCTCTTAATGATGGGCACCGAGCGGCGTATGTCCTCGGGAGTTTCCTCTCTCTGCGCCTTATATTCGGCGTAGGCCTCGGTGCGGAAGGTAGGACCGTGGGGGTCGAAGGCCACTCCCAGATACGTGGGTTTTTCTTTCGTGAGCACTTCGTGCAGCGTGTTGCAGAAGCCCATCACGGCCGACGTGTTGAGCCCTTTAGAGTTGATACGGGGGTTCTTTATAAATGCGTAATACGAGCGGTATATCAGCGCGTAAGCGTCAAAAAGGAACAGCTTATCCATGTAAT
>OHEG01001174.1_pt1 | contig 10875 bp, 5 predicted proteins | sample 1567181 | NCBI WGS metagenome assembly OHEG01 (sample SAMEA3879534, study PRJEB24766) | human gut metagenome | biome: human-associated habitat; feature: feces | place: USA | collected 1985/1987 | reverse complement strand
CGCTTGAATGGGGTGATCAAAAAGAAATCCGGATGAAACCCGGAGAATTAGCTGACTTTGACCGCACAACGACAGAGGTTACTTTAAAGGAAGTGGATGTCACTTCCTATATTTCCTGGAAAGAGGGATATTTCGTTTTTGAAGACGAACCCCTGGAAGAGATCATGCACACCCTGTCGCTATGGTACGATAAAGAGTTTCTTTTTGTAGGAAAACGAAGCCGGACTCTTCACTTTTCCGGTCATATCAAACGTTATGAGCGGATAGAAACGATTTTGTCGGCCATTACCGACGTGACAGGAGTGGAATTCCGGATGAACGGACAAATAATTCTAATACGCTAGATATCAACTTAATTACAAAGTTATGAAAAAAATCAGAAAAGTAAACCGAGTCATGAAGATAAGTACGTTGTTATCCTTGGCTTTCGCATGTACTGTATCCGCTTCTACCTATGGACAGAATTATAAGCTTTCCATGAATAAACAGGATTGCAGTATATCGGAAGTGCTAAAAGAAATAGAGAAAAATAGTGAGTACACGTTCTTCTTGAATGATAATCAAGTAAATGTAAATAGGAAAACGAGTGTAAAAGCAAATAATGCCTCGTTAGAGGAGGTCTTAGAGCAAGCCTTGAAAAATACGGGATACCAATATGAGATTGTAGACCGGCAGATTATAATTAAGTCAAAGAGTGTTTCAAGTGTCTCACATCCGAATGCCTTATTCCAGTCTTCGCCACGAAAGATTACCGGACAAGTAAAAGATGCGTTGGGAGAACCCATTATCGGGGCGAATGTTGTCGTTAAAGGCACTACGAACGGAACGATTACGGATATCGATGGAAACTTCAGTCTGGAAGTACCGGACAATGCGATCTTGGTAGTTTCTTATATCGGTTATACGGATCGTACGGTCGAGGTCGGTAATTCTTCGAAAGTAATGGTTAGCCTGTCCGAGGATACCCAGAAGTTGGATGAGGTTGTGGTCGTAGGTTACGGAACGCAGAAGAAAGTGAATTTAACGGGAGCGATCTCCTCTTTGGATGCGGAGACGTTGGAGAATCGCCCGATCACCAACTCGACCCAAGCGTTGCAAGGTACGCAAGGTGTTTACGTAAATCAAGCGGGTGCTCAGCCGGGAGCGGACGGGGCGACGATTCGTATTCGTGGTCAGGGAACCTTGAACGATAATAACCCGTTGATTTTGGTGGATGGTATCGAGTTCCCGTTGGAAGCGGTAAATCCGAATGATATTGAGAGTATTTCCGTATTGAAGGACGCCGCATCTGCATCTATCTATGGTGTAAAGGCTGCATTTGGTGTTGTTCTTGTTACCACTAAAAAAGCTAAAAAGGGAGAGAAATTTTCTGTAAACTATTCAAACAACTTCTCCTGGAAGCGTGCAACGGTCAATCCGGAAATTGTGGAAACGTGGGAAGGTGCTGAAATGTCGTGGGCTGCCGGTTTACGTTCCAATCCGAACTTGTCGGAACAGACTAACTCCTGCTATTTGAGCTGGAACCTTGAATCTATTGAGCGTATGAAGGAATGGGAACGTGTTTACGGTGGAATGAACTTGAGTCCGGAAATGGTGCTGGGGCGTGACTTTGACATTATCGACGGAAAAATGTATTTCTATCGCAGTTTTGACGCTCCGGGGGAATTTATCAAGAAAAATTCATTCCAACAGACGCACAATCTTTCGCTTTCAGGTTCTTCCGGTAATACTGCCTACAATCTGAGTCTGGGCTATTTGGGTTCTGAAGGTATCATAAAAGTAAACACGGATCAGTACGACCGTTTCAATGTATCGTTTGGAACTAATACAACGTTGAACAAGTATGTTGACGTGCGTTCAAAATTGCTGTATACGCGTTATGAATACGACACACCTTATAATTTCGGACCGTCGTCAAGTTACGACGAATGGTACTATCTTTACCGTTGGCCGAAGATGATGCCTTACGGTACATATCAGGGAATTCCTTTCCATAACGTGGTGACTGAAATTCAGCAGGCTAATATGAACAAGAAGACCAACAACTATATGCGCGTGTCGTTGGGTTCTACTGTCCATATTCTTCCGGGGTTCGATTTTGAAGCCGACTATACGTTTACGCATGTCAGCCGCTATACACAGACAAACGGCGGAAAGGTTAGCGGTTGGAACTTTTGGGGCGGTTCAGGTTTGAAGAATGAAGTGTGGACTGCGGCAACCCATGACAAGGCCGTGAAAGCTTCCGACAACAGCGATTTCCATGTGTTGAATGCTTTGTTCCGTTATAACAAGGAATTTGGAAAGCATTCTCTTGGTGCAATTGCCGGTACTAACATTGAAGTTTATCAGAACTACGGCAATACCTCCGAACGTCGCGAACTAATTCTGAACGACCATCCGGAACTTTCATTGGCAAACGGAGATCAGTTTGCTTCGTCGTATCATTCGCATGAGGCCCGAATCGGTTATTTCGCCCGAATCAACTATGCGTTTATGGACCGTTATCTGTTGGAAGTCAACGGTCGTCTTGACGGTTCTTCCAGTTTCCCGAGTGATCAGCTTTGGGGATTCTTCCCGTCAGCATCAGCCGGTTGGATTATGTCGGAAGAAAATTTCATGCAAGGTTTGAAACCTTATCTCAGCACATTGAAATTCCGCGGTTCTTGGGGACAGATTGGTAACCAGGATGTCGGTACCAACATGTTCCGTCCGATTCTTTCTCCGACTACCACTACATGGATTGTCGGCACTACCGGCGAACGTTCGTTCGGACTTCCGCGTGCCATTGCTGACGGATTTACATGGGAAACTATTACGACTGCCGACTTCGGTATCGATACCCGTTTCTTTGACGGTCGTTTAGGTGTTTCGTTCGATTGGTTCCAACGCCGCAATACGGATATGATTACCAGTGGAGAAAAACTTCCTGCTACATTCGGTCAGGATCCCCCAATGCGTAACTTTGGTGAATTGACAACCAAAGGTTGGGAACTGTCTGTTGATTTCCGTCATCGTTTCCATAATGGACTCGGAATGTCGGTATCAGCGTATATATCGGATGCAAAAACGAAGTACACGAAAATCAATTCCAATTCCCGTGCTATCAGCGGTATTTATGAAGGTAAGGAATATGGAGAAATTTGGGGCTTTGAAACGGACCGCTTCTTCACTGCTGATGACTTTGAAACGGCTCCCGACGGCAAACTCGTGTTGAAAGAAGGTATTCCTTCCCAGAGTTATTATGAAACCAACGGATGGTTCTTCTATGGCCCTGGTGACATCAAATATAAGGACTTAAATGGAGACGGCAAGATCACTCCGGGTGACAATACCGTAGAAAATCCGGGTGACCAAAAACGTATCGGTAATTCTACTCCGCGTTATGAATACGGTGCACGTCTTGATATGGACTGGAAAGGTTTTGATTTGGGAATCTTTATTCAAGGTGTCGGCAAACGTGAACTTTGGGGTAGCGGTTCAATCGTAATTCCGGGCTTCAACTATATGGAAGCATGGTATACTCACCAGCTCGACTATTGGACTCCAGATAATCCGGATGCCTTCTATCCGGCCATCAGTAACACTGGTCAGTCAAACAATACGCAGAATTTCCTTCGTCAGACAAAATATTTGCTCAACATGGCCTATTGCCGTGTAAAGAATATTTCGTTAGGCTATACGTTCCCTGAAAAGTGGATGCGCAAGGCCAAACTCAGCAAACTACGTTTGTATGTATCTTTGGAAAACCTGTTTGAATTTGACCATCTTGGAGATATTCCTATCGACCCTGAAACTCAGACTTCAACCGGTGACGGTGGATATATCGGCCGTTCATATCCTTATTCCCGCAGCACTTCATTCGGAATGCAGTTAACCTTCTAAATTTGAATGTTATGAAAAAATATAGTTTATATATCTCTCTTTTGATGCTATTGTTTGCCGTGTCTTCTTGTCAGGATTTTCTGGACCGTCCTCCATTTGACTCGATTCCTGATACGGAATATTGGCAGAATGAAGATCATATCCGTACTTATGCCTACGGTTTTTATCCGACATTTTTTGTCGGTTATGGCACTTCCGGCTTGATCAGCGGCAGTTTGTTTGGCAACGGCGACATGTTCAATGATGATATTGCCTGGAACGTGCAAAGCGAGTTTACGCCTATCCGTATCCCTGATTCTGATGGCGGATGGAGCTTTACAACGGTACGTAAGGCCAATTATATGCTGGAAATGACGGCACAGGTGCCGGGCCTGACTGAAGAGGCCATGAACCATTGGATTGGCATAGGACGTTTCTTCCGTGGTATGGAATATGCCAACCTCGTGTTTGCTTATGGCGATGTGCCCTGGTATGACAAGCGTTTGGAAACAAGCAACCGCGACGAAATGTTTAAGGACCGTGATTCGCGTTCTACGGTAGTCGGCCATATCATTGAGGATTTCGAGTTTGCATTGAAAAATGTCCGTACGGAAGATGGCGAGCTAAATATTAACCGTTATGTTGTAGCGGCTATGGTTTCGCGATTAATGCTTCGTGAGGGTACTTTCCAGAAATACCATAATCTTGACCAGGATCTTGCCGTACGTTGTTTGCAATTGTCGCGTGATGCTTCTTTGGAAGTGATGAATTCTCATAAATACTCAGTTTCCGACAATTACAATGCATTGTTTTCTTCCGATGATTTGATGTCAAATTCAGAGGTGATTTTCTATCGAAAATATTTGAGCGGAATTCTCACTCACTGTACGTTGACCTATAACAATGCTGAAGCTCAGACAGGTGCAAGCCGTGCTCTGATGGAAGCTTATCTGACATCCGACGGTTTGCCTGTACATATGGACGATTCTTGGGCTCCGAAAACTGCAGACGAATTCTTTGCCAACCGTGACCCTCGTCTGACGGCTACTTTCCGTAAAAAATTCTATATCCGAGGAGAGGATTGTACACCGTTCAATTATTCCACATCAGGCTATTCGATGTGTAAGTTTATGGATGATTCTCAGGCCAATAGTGAAGATCTGAAATTCAGAGGTCAGAACAATGAAACCGACTGTCCGTTGCTTCGCCTGGGTGAGGTGCTTGTCAATTATGCTGAAGCACGCTATGAATTGGGCGAGCTGAATCAGGAAGATTTGGACAATTCCATTAACCTGCTACGCAGTCGTAAGGGTATGAGCATTCCAAAATTGGAAATTGTTGGTAACGAACCGGCTGTCAACGGTGTGGTCTACGACGATCCGAAACGTGACAAGGATGTTCCAAGTCTGTTGTGGGAAATTCGTCGCGAACGTCGTGTGGAAATGTGTTTCGAAGGTTTGCGCTATAGCGACTTGAAACGCTGGAAAAAGTTGGATTACATGTGTAACGAAACGAATCCGGATATCCGCTACGGTGCATATATCCGCTATTCGGATTATCCGAAGGCCAACAAGACGGAAGTCTATATTGACGGCGGTGCTGATGAAGGCTTTATCCTTTGCAATCGTGGAACAGCCCGCAAGGCACCGACTGACAAGAATTATGTAAAGCCTGTTCCTAAGGACCAGATTCAGCTCTATAAGGACAATGGCTATACATTGACGCAGACAAAGGAATGGCAGAATGAAGAATAGTTTTGATTTTAAAGAAAATAGCAATGAAGAATTATATAATGATGAGCTTGTGTCTGCTTTGCGCAATGCTCTTTACCACTTCTTGTAAGGAAGAACCTTATGTGGAAAATCCTTCGGGTGAAGTGTTTATCTATCGACTGAATGTGGTAAACGGTGGGCTGACCGGAGCCGAAACTTATGAAGGAACATTGGATGAGGCTACCAAGACTATTGCCTTCACCATTCCGGCCGAGTCCGACATTGAAGCTCTCAATTTCAGCGGAAAACTGTCGTTAGGCGCCAAATTGGACAAGGAATCTTATGATTTGTCGTCAGGTTCAGCCGAGATACGTGTGCTGAATGGAGAGAATGTAGGCGTATATAATGTGACGGTAGCCTTAAACGCACCGACACAGACTCCTCTTTTGCAGAAATTGTTGGTGAAGAATGCTGATGGTCAGGTGAAAGAAGCCTATATCAGTGAACTCGACAAGACTGTTTATTTGGGATGTGAAGGAAGTGCGTCTGTTGAAATTACTGAAGTTTCTTGTTTGCCGAAACGCACTACTGTCACCCTATCGGAAGGCAGTAACAATGTTATAAGTGCCGAAAATCCGGGGAAAGTGTTGATGGACTTTATGGGACTTACGAATGAATACCGTCTGTCGTTTGAGGGTGAGCCGGTGTTCGGTGCCGACTTCAAATTAGGTCAGACTTACGATTTCAGTAAGAACCCGATGGGTGCAGACTGCTATCCTGATTTTGCTGCCGAAAATACTCGTAGTGCTGATTTTGACGGCGAAACGATGCTTATCGTTTCACGCGAAGGCGGAACATTCCCGAAAGTGCTGAAGTTTGCTGACATCAAGGCTGGCAGTCCGAACGAAAAGGTTTTGAACATCAATGGTATAGCTGGTGGAACTTATATAATCAGTGCCGGACGTTTGAGTCATAAGCATATTTACATCTGTAACCTCACAACCGGGGTGAATGCCGGTGACGCCGCACTCAAAGTATATCATTGGGCGAATGAAGACGCCGTACCGGAAGTAGTGCTTGAATTTACGGGAGAAGCTACCAATGCTTCCGTAACGGGTGGACGTTTCGGTGACAATATGTCGGTTAATCTTGATGAGAATGGTAATGGTACGATGTTCTTTATCACTCAGGACGGAACACAGATGCTTCGTTTCGACGTTCAGGCATTTACCACTATCAGTAATCCAACATTCATAACTCCGGGAACATCGACTCCGTATTACGCTTCTGTAAATCAGGTTGTAGGCAGCGATAATGAATACGTGCTTACAAGTACACAGGCTCCGTTGATGTTGATTGACCGTGACGGTAATGAACTGTTCAAGCTGGATGCTGGTGCTATTCCGACACAGGGAACGGATGCACGAATCATTACTTATGATTCGGAGCGCTATCTGATTATGACTACCGGAAGAAACGGTTCGTGGACAAGCGATCCGGCTCAGGTGTTCTATGTATACGACTTGTCGGCAGGTGCCAACACCGTTTTGGCTTTGTCTAACTTTGCTGCCAGCGAGCGTATTCCGCTGTTCTCCTTCTCGCTTGACGGTGCCAACTGTTCTGCTCCGGCTGCCAATACGGGTTGGGGTATCGGCGAAGACGGCATGTTGAGAATAATGACGGCAGCCGCTCGTTCAGGTTTCGCTGTGTTTGAATTCCCTGAAAAACAGTAATATAATACCATTTGTAGGGGGCGGTTGTAGAAAACCGCTCCCCGCCTTAAAATCCATTTACTATGAGAAAAATAATATTGGCCTTAGTGTCTGTTTTTATGGCCTTTCCGGCAATCTGCCAGAATGTGGAAGTTGGAACAATGAAGAAAATCGAAACGGGTAGTCCGGCCTATTATCCGGTATTGTTGGATGACGGCAAAGTGCTGACTACTTCTGCCGATTATACAGGATTGGTGTTGACTGATTTGCAGAACGGAAAAAGCCATGTGCTTTCAGCTGCATCCGGTGCCGGTTACAATGTGCGTGTTTCGGCTGATAAAAAAAATGTGATTTATAAGGAATGTTCCTATACTACCGGCAGGCGGATGGTGGGCTATTCTTCTTATGCGCTTGAAAATGGCGCATCCCGACGGTTGCAGGTTCCGCAACGTAGCCGTTCGGTAGACTTTGATGGTGTGTATGCCGTTTCCGAGGATTTGAAGATTTCTGTTTATCGGAATGGACAAAAAACAGTGCTTGCTCCGAATGGGGAGCATCGCCGCTATATATGGCCGTCAGTATCTCCCGACGGTAAGAAACTTCTTTATACGGTTTCGGGCGTTGGTACGTATGTTTGCAATATTGATGGTTCGTCGCCTGTTTCCTTGGGCATCCTGCGTGCACCCAAATGGGTGAACAATAGTTGGGTGGTAGGAATGGAAAATACGACAACAGAAGAAATGTCGGTTTCTGCGGTGGTAATGTCGAAAATCGACGGTTCCTGCCGTCAGACGTTGACTCCATCGTCGATTGTTGCCATGTATCCGTCGGCTACAGAACATTGTGTAGCCTTTTCTACCGACAAGGGTGAAGTTTATTGTATGGAAATCAATATTAACGAATAAATCTGACGACTATGAAGAATTATATATTACCGTTAGTAGGATTGGCGATGTTTGCCGGTTCAGTGTCGGCTTCTGATTTGACAGGAGTGAAAATTTATATAAACCCAGGACACGGTGGGTATAACATGACGGCAGAGAAAAATGACCGTAATGTTCCGACTATACCGTTTGAACCTCTTGACCAGAACGGATTCTGGGAATCGTCGTGCAACTTGGTGAAAGGGCTGGAACTGGAACGTCTGCTGACGGGGTCGGGTGCGTCTGTCATGATGTCGCGTACTCAAAACCGTGATGAGGACGACAAAGATTTGAGTGAAATAGCAGAGGAGGCAAACGCTTACGGTAGCGATGTGTTCATTTCTGTTCACAGCAACGCTTTGGGTTCGAACAATGGGACGAACTATCTGTTGTGTCTGTATAAGGGAATCGAAAACGGAGCATTGAATGAGCCGGCCAAACCAATTGACAAACAATTGGCTGCAGAGGCGTGGCCTTATCTGTATGACAACAATCTGACTGTATGGACAGGTAATTATACGCCGGAAAATCCATTGATTCGTGACGATTACCATTTCCTTGGCTATTATTTGGGTGTGATGCGTCCGCTGACAGTGCCCGGATTCCTTGTGGAAGGTTCGTTTCACGACTATGAGCCGGAAACCCACCGTTTGCTGAACGATGACTATGCCAAGTTGACGGCTGTGGCACTTCATCGTTTCTTCTGCGATCATTTCAATGCCGACAAGTTGGGTACGGGTGTTATTGCCGGTTCTGTAAAGGACAGTCAGCGCGTGATGACTCATCAGCGTTTCAACAATTATGTGAAGAAGTCACACGATCAGTATCAGCCTATCAATGGAGCCAAAGTGACCTTGAAGGATGCTTCGGGTGCTGAATTGAAGACTTATACTACGGATAATTTCTATAATGGCGTGTATGTGTTCCGCGACCTTGCTCCGGGTAACTATAAAGTGCTGATGGAAGCAGAAGGCTACATTTCTCAGGAAAAGGATGTGGAGGTGAAGGCTGACCAGACAACCAGTTTTTATACGTTGTTGGAGGATCCCAATTATATTCCGCCGGCAAAAATTCCTGGAAAGGCAAATGTATATGCTTCAGGTTTGAAGGCCGAAAAGATTGCGGACGGCAAATACAAACTTTCTTACACGTTGAACGCTGATGCTGAAAATGTGGAAATTAAGGTGTTCAAAGGCGGTGATGTGCTGAAAAACATGCCGTTGGGCGCACAGACGAAAGGCGTCAATGAACAGGAAATTGACCTGACGGGAATATCCGAGCAGGATTTGGCATGGAGTGTGACAGCCGGTGCTGCTCCTACTACGGCCGAAGCCCCGTTAAAATTTACTGACGACGATGTCGACCAGATGCAGTTTAAGGAAGCACGCGGTCTTGTTGTCGACAACAATATGGAAAGCCCGTATTTTGGACGTGTTTATGTGACGGAATCAGCCGGTGGAGCCATTCAGGGATATCGTACGACAACAGACGGCGTTTTCATTATGGATGCTGCGTTGAGTGATGTGACAGGACAGGGCAACAACGGTTATAAGGGTGATATTGACTGGTCGAATACATCAAGCCCAATGAGAATCTCCGTTGCTTCCGACGGAACATTGTTTATCACGGACTGGAGTGACGCTCATTCCGGCGTGTGGATGATGGATCCGGCTAATCCGACTGCTGAATTTGAGTCAGTTTTTGCTGAAGGCAGCCGTGCAGCGTCTGGATTGATGAGCGTTGATGGAGTGGATGTACACGGTTCTATTTCATCCTGTTGGGTAGAGGGCGAAGGCGACAGCCGCAAACTCTATACTTTCGATGAAGACTATTCGAACGACATTGCTGTCAATAAGTTCGCCTTGCTGCGTTATGATATAGGTAAGTTGGAAAATCCATGGAGCAAGGCTCCGTCAGCTGTTGTGTTCGATAATGCTGCCAACTTGCAGCAGAACGGTAATTCTGTAATCTGGCCGGACGGAAGAAACGGATGGTGGATTTCGCAATACCGCTATACGGACAATGCAACGATTCCTTCTTTGATTCATGTGACTACGGACGGAAAAGTTGACTTCAATTCCGGAAATACCGGTTTGATAGGCACTTCTCAACGCGGTGCCATGGCACTTAATTGTGACGGGACACTCCTTGCAATGGGTTGTGGTGACGAGGTGAAAATATTCACCGTCGAATATGGCGAAAAAGCACCGTCTCTGACTTTCAAGTATTCGATTGCTCCGGCGTTGGGCGACTATGCTTCTGCGTTGGCGTTTGACCGTGCTGACAATGTGTATCTTGCTTCAGGCACGAGCCGCGGAATCGCAGCATGGGCGTTGCCGAAGGATAACAATGTGTTTGAAACCACAGCACCTGCTGCCATGATGCTCAATTCTTCAGGTAGCACAGTCGCTGATGTGACAGCCGATGCATTGAAGGTAAGTATGAAGGACGGAATCTTGACATTGTCGGGGACAACCGACTTGCAGAATGTTGTCATTTACAATCTTTCAGGTATGGCTGTTTTTGAGGCCGGCAATGTGATGCAGACAGAACTGAATGTCGATATGTCTTCCTATGCAAAAGGATTGTATTTCGTAAAAGTAAAGAATAAAACAGTCAAAGTAGTTAAATAAATGTGGTTAAAAAATCTGCCGGCGGCTCAGGCTG
>OHEG01001163.1_pt1 | contig 10931 bp, 7 predicted proteins | sample 1567181 | NCBI WGS metagenome assembly OHEG01 (sample SAMEA3879534, study PRJEB24766) | human gut metagenome | biome: human-associated habitat; feature: feces | place: USA | collected 1985/1987 | reverse complement strand
GATATTACGGAACTGGTAGAAGAAAAAGCAGTGTTGCAAGAGTATATCTCGTACCAGGAACAGGTAAAGTAACAATCAATAAAAAAGACATGGATGAATATTTTAAGAGTCAGACGAAGCATCCGGCTGTGCAGTATATGAAAGAACTCAGAAACAAGTACGGAATATCTTTTGATGCCGTGATGTCGATGGCGATACATCTTAATAATCAGAGCGGCACATTCTCGCTGATAGACGAAGAAGTGCCGACGCTTGAAAAGAGATGGGGCAAGGTGGACAAGACGGAGTTTTTGACACAGCTTGGCAACTTTTATAAAGACTCAAGGTTCAACGACTTTTTCAATGCACATAAAGACTTGTATGAAAAAGGACTTGAGGCTTATCGTGAGAATGTGATAAAGTATCTTGACACAAGCTGGTATTCTGCCTTTTATGGCAAAGAGCCGCAGGAAATATTTTCTGTGATTATTGGCTTTTGTAACGGCGGTGGAAACTATGGAGTTAACAGACACGTAAGAGGCAACAAGAAAGAAGTGTTTGCCGTTGTGGGCTATTATGTTGACAAGGACGACAAGCCGATGTACAGCAAGGACTATCTGCCTACGCTTGTGCATGAGTTTAATCACTCCTTTGTAAATTATCTGCTTGATGAGAAACGATATCCCGGTCATGTGAAAGATATGGAACAGGCGGCAACTGACATATTTGAGCTGTCTAAATGGGCTATGGCAAAGCAGGCATACGGCAACTGGAAGACAATGATAAACGAATCGCTGGTGCGCGCAGCCGTAATCTGTTATATGTTGGACAATGATTATAAGCCGGAAGAAGTGAAACAGGAGTTGTCGGAGCAGATTCAGCGTAACTTCAGATGGATGCCTGAACTGGTGAGTCTGCTGAGAAAATATGAGAAGAAACAGCATAAGTATGGAAACTTCGAGAATTTCTATCCGCATGTCATAACCTTCTTCGCTGATGTGGCGAAAAAGGAAAATGAACAGTTCAAGGTGTTAAACTGAAATCGGTAATGAAAATCCGCTCAATATAAAGCAAAAATACAGGCAGAAGTATAATACCCAATTTTGGCTAAAATGCGTTTTGAGCAGATTTTGGCTAAGTGTAAGAATCTAAAATCTTGATATATGGTTTTGATTTAAAAAAATAATGTTAACTTTGCAGTTAAGCATGCATTGGCTTGCGGAAAATCTTGAATTTAAGATAAAAATATGATAGAGCAAGTTTTGATAAAGAATTATAAGTCAATAAGAGATTTGTCGCTGCCGTTGAACAGACTTAATGTGCTCATTGGGTCAAACGGTGCGGGCAAAAGCAACTTTATTTCATTCTTTGAACTGATTAAGGCTATCTATGAACAAAGGTTTGGAAGCTATACATTGTCAAAGGGCGGTATTGATAATTTGTTGTATCATGGAAGGAAAAAATCCGCATCAATAGAAGGATTGATAGATTTTGATAATACCAATGCTTTCTTTTTTGAGATAAAGCCGGCACAGTCGAACAAAGGCTATCTTGAGAATACAGGCGACTATTTTAATTGTCATCAAAGTAAGATAAAAGATTATTCGCAGTGGAACAAAACATTATGGGATTCTGCAGTGGAAGAATCTTCGTTGGCATATAACACTAAATGGAGAGCGGCCTATTTGAGAACTTATTTAAAAAGTTTTATGGTGTATCATTTTCATGATACAAGCTTCACTTCCCCTATGCGTGGTGACTGCAACATAAACGACAATGAATGTCTGCGTGATAACGGTTCAAACCTTGCTGCTTATCTGTATTATCTGATGCAGAACGATGAAAAGGCTTTTCGCTTTATCGAGGGTGTTGTGCGTTCTGTAGCTCCTTATTTCAAAGGCTTTAAGCTTCGTCCTGACGCCAACAATAATAACAAGATACGTCTGGAATGGGAGGAAAAGGATACAGACATGTATCTCGACGGATACAGCTTTTCAGACGGCACGCTGCGTTTTATCGCTTTGGCTACGTTGTTGTTGCAGCCGAAAAAGCCTGAGGTTATTATTATTGACGAACCAGAACTCGGACTGCATCCTGCTGCTATCAATAAGTTGGCTGAGATGGTGAAAAGTGCTTCTGTAAAGAGTCAGATAATCTTGTCAACCCAGTCGACAAATCTTGTAAACTGCTTTGATGTTGACGACATTATAGTGGTAGACCGTTCAGACAGCCAGTCGGTGTTCCGTCATTTGTCAGGTGAAGAATTGGGAAAATGGATGGACGATTATAATCTCACTATCAGTGACCTGTGGGAGAAAAACATGATTGGAGGACAACTATGAAACGTTTGTATATCGTAGTGGAAGGACAGACGGAACAGGAGTTTGTCAACAGTCTTATTGCTCCATATTTGCAGAAATTTGAAATATATAGCGTCACGCCCGTTTTGATACGCACAAGCAGGAGCGGACGTGGAGGCATGGTTAACTATCAGCATCTGTATAATACAATAAAGATGCTACTTGCGTCATCACAAACAGACTTTGTTGTTACTACTTTAATCGATTTCTTCAGACTGCCTAATGATATGCCGAATTATGCTGAGAGTATGGCTATTAAGGATAAGACACAATGTGTGGAGGCTCTGGAAAATGCTGTTGATGACTCTTTGTGCGATTCGCGTTTCTTTTCTTACATACAGTTGCATGAGTTTGAAGCTCTTTTGTTTTCAAACAACAAAGGTTTTGAATGTTATTTTTCAGACGAGTGTGCAAGTAAAACAGCCTCAATAATTTCTTCTTATAATAATCCTGAGAACATAAACTCTTCTCCTGAAGGTGCGCCGTCTAAACGGCTATTGGCAATAAAACCTGACTATAATAAGGTACTTGAAGGAAATCTTATTGCACTGGAAGTAGGAATAGATGCTATAATAGAAAAATGTCCGCGCTTTGCAGAATGGATGAATCGTATTGTTGAGAAGTGTAAAGATTAGGATACTTTATTATTAATTGTTGCTTGGATAAATCCTCACAATAAGTATCTGTTTTTTGTCATTATGATAAAAATAAATTATTTTTGCCTATAAATACAAATAATCGCACATATTGTAAATACAAATATTTGCACGTGGATAAAACTGATAAAAGCACAAACCAGATGTACATTCTACTGACAATCAGTTATTGTCGGCAGATGTATAAAAAGATAATGACATGAGAATATTTATAGCAATACGATTTACAGAAGCATTCAAGTCTTCAATCTTGGATGCCCAGGATGGACTGAGAGAATATGGAGTTAGAGGCAACTACACTCAGCCCGAGAACCTGCACCTTACTTTGGCATTTATCGGCGAAACCGAAAGGGTGACGGAGATAAAAGCCAAAGTTGATGCAGTTAAGTTTGAGCCGTTTGTAATCAGAACAGGCAAGCTGGGGAGCTTTAACGGCAGAAGTCGGGTGTTATGGCTCGGCATAGAAGGCGAGGACAAGGTGAAGACTATAGCACAGCAGCTGAGACGGAACCTTGACAAATGCGGAATAGACTATGCAAAGGGCAAGTTCAGTCCGCATATAACCCTTGTGCGCCAGCCGTCAGAAATGCCACTTGACGTTGAAGTGGAGAGCGAAAGCATGACCGTAAGTGAGATCTGTGTAATGAAGTCGGAACGGATTAATGGCCGACTTGTTTATACAGCCCTGTAAGACTGATAAAAACACAGACTCTTACTCAATGTTCTTGTATCTGCCGCTTCTGACAAAATCTACGAGTTGCTGCTCATATTTTATTTCGCCTTGAAGATAATATTTACGGCTGACACGCTGAAACCTCTCGTAAATCTTTTCAGCCTTGCTGCTGTCTGCCTCGTGTATAGCGGCGAGTGCGTATTGAACACGCAGGGCTGAAGGACGGAAGACAGACTGCACTTGCAGGTATTTGCTGATAGATTTGTCCAGTAGCCTGTTGATGTCCTCGGGATTGTGAGGACGTATCAGCGTGAGGTAGATGCGCTCCAAGGTAAGTTCGTTGCGGTAAATGGTAACCATCCGGCTAATGTGCGGCTCGGCGCGCTGCATGATGGCGTTGGCCTTGCCGAAATCCATGCGCAGCATGGCTAACGATAAGTCGGACGAAAGAGCCATGACATGGATGGGATTGCTGAAGTTGATGTCGCGGTTGTCGCACATATATGTCAAGGCCTCAAGCCGTGACGTGTCGTTTTGCATAAGATATCCTATGAGGGGCATGGAGCGCAGAAACACCATTGTGGCAAATTTGTCATTGCGCAGACTGAGCATGTTGAGGCCGTCGTTGGGCAGTCCGGCAAGTTTATGAGGAATGCCGTTCACGATAGTGAGATACAGTCCGACGATGATGATGCACAGCAGAAAGACTATTGTCGTAAGAGAATGATGTGTTGACGGTATAAACAGAATGACAGAAGCAATGACCGTGAGCAGAAGGTTGCCCAACACTCCTCCTGCATTATACAGGGCTATGCCGAAAGGCGTGTCGCCGTTTTCGGGTGGAAGCATAAGACACTGGCCTGCGGCTCCGGCCATGCTGAAGCGTGACAGACGAAGACGGACGTTGCGACGGTTAAGGACAACGCCCATAATCATAAACGACAGAAACTTCCATCCGCGCGCCATGGCAGCAATCATGTGGCCTGCCTCGTGTACAACGATGTGGATGATAAACGACAAAACGAAAAACACCAATGCCATAAATATGGTGAGAGCCACGTCTGCTGCTGACATGTCGGCATGAAGCGCAGGCTTGATAATCTTACCGATGACGAAACCGACACCGAAGCCAATAATGATTCCGACGACAAAAAGTGCTACTATGCGCAATATCTTGTGAGATGTCTTTTTGTTGTTGTTCATGTTTTTAGATAATTCCTTCAGTTTCACTTATTTCATGAATTATTATGTTGAGGTTAGGGTTGTCTGGTTGTAATACAACAGGCATGCATCTGCTAATGAAGCTGCAAAGATAGCGTAATAAATTAAGATACAAAAAGCAAGTCAGAATTTTTGAAATGTGGCAGCAAACATTTAATAAAAATCTGTCATCAGTATAAATATTCTTAGCCGGAATATCAGACAGCAATAAATACAGGTATGTTTGCAGTTAAAAAACATGCCGTTTTCGCCTCAAAAGTGGCCTGTTTTCGCACCGTAAACGATAGGCTAATGATTTGAAACATAAATGCATAATTCTGCTTACAGTCTTTCTTGTTGGAATATCCGTATTAAGTGTTTGTTAATAAAGAATAAGCATTTTCCTTTCAGTTTTTTGCCCTTAAATTTAATAGGCCGTTTACGCACAATCTTATGTTAATGAAAATATTTGTCGTTGTTTTTATTTTATTGCCGTAAGAAATAAGTATGGATGCTTTTGATGAAGAGTAAAAAAATATTATCTTTGCATCCAGATTACATTATTTAAGACATGAAGAGAATTATAACCAACATAACGGGAGGCCTGTTATTGGCCTTATGTATAACTGCTGCGTCATCAGTTGTATCTTGCGGACAGCAGGCGGCAGACAGAGATATTGCTATGGCAGACAGTCTGAGCGAGGCGGCACCGCAAAGGGCGATGACGCTTATTGACAGTCTGGAGGGAGAAAGCACCATGAGCAAAAGCCGGCACATGAAGCTGCTGCTGCTAAAGGCTAAAGTAAGAAATAAACTCATAATGCCCATGAGCACCGACTCGCTGAAAGACATTGCCGACTATTTTGACAAGCACGGAGATTCTAACGAACGTATGCTCGCATACTATATCATTGGATGCGTATATCAAAGGAGTCAGGATGCCCCCATGGCATTGCAGTATTTTCATGAAGCGGCAGCAAAGGCAGACACCACTGACAGCAACTGCGACTTCCTTACACTGCACAGAATACACGTATGGTCGGCAGAGATTTTCAGAAGCCAGTTTGCCTTCAGCGATGCTTTCCACGAAAATAGCCTGGCGTTTAAATACGCTATGAAGGCAAAAGACACTTTAAATGCTATTATTACATACGAGCAGAAAGCAAATATATATAAACTTAAAGGCAACATAGACTCTGTCATAAGCATACGCGAAAAGCTGTATGGACTTTACTCCAAATACGGATATAAAAGAGAAGCAGCCTACTCTTTAGGGCCACTTATTGACATTTACGCAAAAAACGGAAACATATCAAAAGCCAAGCATGCCTTGGATGTATATGAAAAAATGAGCGGAAGATTTGATAAATATGGCAACATAAAAAAAGGCTTGGAAGTGCATTATGCAATTAAAGGATATTATTATCTTAGCATTAACGACTATGACTCTGCAAGGCTGTGCTTTGACAAGTGCCTGAAGACAACATCCAATTATCCTAATGATTTTGGATACAGCTACGAGGGGCTTACTGAATTATACAAAAAACTTCATCGGCCTGACTCTGTTGCAAAATATTCTGAATTAACACGCCAGATGACAGATTCTTTTTATGCCCGTATGTCAACCGAACATCTCCAGCAGATGCAGGCAATGTATAACTATAACAGATACAGGCAGACTGCCGAAGAGGCTGAGAAAGACGCATTGCGGACAAAATATATCAGCATAATCATAATTATGGCTATCATGGCTGCAGCCATTGGCGGGGCACTGGCCGTGAGAACATATATAATGAGGAAACGCAGGGCAAGAGTTAACGAGATAAAAGAATATGAACGCAGCATCAGCGAACTGAAGAAGGCAAAGCGCGAGCTGAACATACTGACCGAAAACAGACAGACGCGGATGGAAAGTCTGATTAAGGAGAAGGAGAAAGAGATTGAAAGGCTGCAAAAAGAGAAAGCCGAATATGAGAAGAACAAGGACATTGCAGCCCGAATTACGCCGTTTGCAGACGAGCCTGTTGTAAGAATTTTACGTAGACATGCCGAAAAGGAGCACGTTACGATGAGCGGAGAAGAGCGCAAAATGCTCATAAGCCTGTTTGACAGCTACGAAAAGATAAGCCGGCTGAAAGCCGTTTTGAGTGAAAGCGAATACGAGCTGTGCCTCTTGGTAAAGCTGGACTTCGCACCTTCGCAGATAAGTCTGCTCACCGGCCGCAGTCTTCAGGACATTGCAAACATACGAAAACGGATGTATAACAGAATAACAGGCAAAGACGGCTCGTCGAGAGACTTTGACAAATTCATAAAATCCTTATAAACAGCTATTTACGCCACAGCAAGAATATATCTGTGAAGTCTTTGTGAAAAGATTTCACAGCACAAAATTTTAATAGAACACATAGCAGAGAAGCATTGTAAAGATGCTGAAATTGATGAAAAACACGTTTGTGAAGTTTCGTGAAGTTTACGTCTTTCCGAAAACACTCTTGTGAAGTTTTTGTGAACTTTTTAAGCGAAATAAATTTGCCTTTATCATAAAAAATCGGTTATTTTGCGAAAGCTACGGTACAAGACGGACCGGCAATTTTGCAAGTTTGCTATGAAAAACGTTATTGCTGATGTCACAAAATGTAATGCGTATCCGTCTAATAGATAAAAGATGCAAAGATAATTAACCATATCCTTTTTGGCTAAAAAGGGCATGGACTATGTAAAACAAAAAATATATATAATATGAGACTTTTACTTTTTATAATCACCATGCTTATGCCTTTAGTGGCCGGAGCTCAAGAAAACACATATAGCATGACAGGCCATGTTACAGACAAAGAAGGCATAGCTGTGATGCGTGCAAGCATAATCCTCAGCATGAAAGGCGACAGCACGTTCAAAAAGATGACTGTGTCTGACGACAACGGAATGTTCGCGTTCAGTGGCCTTGACAACGGCAATTACGAGCTGAAGATAACATATATCGGGCTTGCCGACTACATAAGCGACATAACAGTGAAAGGCAACACCGATTTGGGCCGTATTAGCATGGACGACTCGGCCGAGATGCTTGAAGGAATAACCGTAATGGCCAACTATTTTAGCATTCAAGGCTCCATTTATAATTATAGTCTTACGAACTTTTTCAGTCTCTTCAGGATTCAATATATAGCATCCTCTTTTAACAAATTCGTCTTTTACCTTATCATAAATCTTGTCGCTTACTATTACAGATTGCTCAGAAGCACAAATCATTCCATTATCAAATGTTTTAGAATGGATAATAGAGTTTACAGCCATTCTTACATCTGCTGTGTCGTCGATGATAACCGGTGTGTTACCAGCTCCAACTCCGAGTGCCGGCTTTCCTGAAGAGTAAGCTGCTTTAACCATTCCAGGACCACCTGTTGCAAGGATGATGTCTGCATCTCTCATTACTGTGTTTGTAAGTTCCAGTGACGGAGCATCGATCCATCCGATGATTCCTTCCGGAGCTCCTGCCTTAACTGCTGCATCAAGAACAACTTTCGCTGCCGCAATTGTACATGCCTTTGCTGCCGGATGTGGACTGATGATGATTGCATTTCTTGTTTTCAAACAGATTAATGTTTTGAAGATTGCTGTTGATGTAGGGTTTGTTGTAGGGATAACTGCTGCAACAAGTCCGATTGGCTCTGCAATCTTTTTGATTCCGAAAGCCTTATCTTCTTCTACAACACCACATGTCTTTGTATCTTTGTATGCGTTGTAAATATACTCTGCTGCGTAATGGTTTTTGATAACCTTATCCTCGAGAATACCTCTCTGAGTTTCTTCTACTGCAAGTCTTGCAAGCGGGATACGCTGCTTGTTTGCTGCCATAGCTGCTTCATAGAAAATCTTGTCAACCTGCTCCTGTGTGTAGGTAGCGAAGATAGCCTGTGCAGCTCTTACTTCAGCGATCTTAGCAGTCAAAGCTTCCTCTGTATCGACGATGCCGACTGTTTTAGCTTCACTCTTTGCCATAAAATAAACCTCCAATAAATTAATTATTGTTTTTTACTCTTGATAACCCCCGCTCGGGTTTTATCTTAGTTATATTATATACGATTGTTATTTTTTTGTCAATCTTATAAAGTCACAGCTTTTTTGATATTTTACGTCGTTTTATTATGCAATATACATAAATATTGAACATTGTTTTATGATAGATTAACAATTCATGACCGTCATATTGCACAATAAAAATCAGATTGATAAAAATTTATCATATATGCCGCCTGAAAGAAGATTAATAAACATAAGATAAAATCTAAACAAAAATAAAACAGTTGTGAAAATAACGAAAAAGTGCTTGACATTTAGAAAATATGTAGTATAATATAGACATAACAGAGATACATAGAAAGCGCTGAGATGTAAAGGTAATTTTACACAATAAGGCTGTTGAAAAATCGATGTATACTCTGAAACTCGACTTAATACCATATTTTAAAATAAAAGGAGATATGACTTATGAAACTTGATAACTTTGTAGCATCCAGCGACATCTATGATGTTTATGAATCTGATGGAATGGCAGTCAGGATCTATAAGAAGCCTGAATACAAGGAAAAGTGTCTGTATGCGGCTCTTACACACGCAAGAGTTGAAACAACACTTGGCAATTCCTTTATAAAGATGCCTGTTCTTCACGAGGTTTCCGTTATTGACGGCAAATGGGCTATTACAATGGACTTTATAAAAGGTAAGACTCTTCAGCAGCTTATGGACGAAAATCCAGACAAGAAAGACACATATCTTAACCAGTTTATCGACATTCAGTGCGAGATACACGCTCAGTATATGCCACTTCTTTCAAAGCTGAAAGATAAGATGGCAAGACAGATCAAGACTCTTGGTCAGATCGATGAGATAAAGAAGTATGAGCTTCTCACAAGACTTGATTCAATGCCAAAGCACATCAAGCTTTGCCATGGTAACTTTGAGCCAAAGAACGTTATCATTAATGACGAAGGTACTTATGTTATCAATTGGGGTTCTGCTAGACAAGGCAATGCTTCTGCTGACGTTGCAAGAACATACCTGCTGTTCTGCCTTAACAATCCTGATCTTGCTGAGGCTTATCTTGATAAGTATTGCGTAAAGAGCGGAACATCTAAGCAGTATGTACAGGCTTGGTTGCCGATCGTTGCAGCAGCACAGCTCATTAAGGGCAAACCAGAGGAGAAGGATCTGCTCATGAAGTGGATCGACGTTGTAGATTACGATTAGTCTTTTCGTCAGGTTGTAACAAATTTGTAACCTCTTATTGTGCAAATAGCTAAAAAATGATTTATCCCGATTATGAGTTTCGTCATAATCGGGATATTTTGTTACAATTCTTTATAATCTCTTTACAGAGTAATTTTCATGTGATATAATGTGAAACTGTTGAAATATGACATAATGATTTAGGACTACAGAGGTTATTCGGAGGATCAATATGAAAAAGCTAATGATAGCTGTTGCTATAGTTTGCACTATGTTTGCTTTCCCGGCTTGTGGAAAAAATGCCGATAATAAAACAGAAAATAATGTTAATCTTACAAATAATGACGTAACGACAGCTCAGACAGAGGTTACTGATGAAGTGCCAGACGAAACTACTTCACTCCCTGACAGAAGCACTCTTGAAAAGATACCAGATGAGGCTGTTGATTCGTTTAATCAGGTCGTAGATGTCTGCAAGGAGATATATCCTTTGGCTGAAAAAACAAAAAGGCTTTATGGTTATACAGGCACTAAGACTGTGAACAAAAAGAATTGTTACATTTTTGTTATATATGATAAAAATGACGATGTGTTGACAAAGGTGGCAACTGTCGCTGCCGAGGTCGCATCAGATAAGCTTTACGTTCTTGATGATGAAACAGGAAGTGCTGAAAAAATCAATACCGAGGATGTTAAAACTCAATCTACAGAGTCATGGGCAGATCAAGTAACTGAGTCTTTTGCTGAATACTATCAGAGCAAAGAGGTTAACGACCATCTTGCTGCAGTTGTTGAGACAGCCGCGGTTAAAACAGTTCAGTTTCGAGATCG